>Ga0315274_10009306_pt1 | contig 14207 bp, 11 predicted proteins | sample YL17G02_20_MG_FD_203700 | JGI IMG/M metagenome (GOLD analysis project Ga0315274, IMG submission 203700) | Sediment microbial communities from Yellowstone Lake, YNP, Wyoming, USA - YL17G02_20 | ecosystem: Environmental > Aquatic > Freshwater > Lake > Sediment | place: USA: Wyoming | collected... | reverse complement strand
CTCATCATTGGGATGCACGTGCGGGTCCTGTTCGTGCCAGATGCCCAGTCCTGTATGGAACGCCCAGGTAAAATTCAGCTTGAACCCCTCGGTCTTTTTACCGCTCCAGAAACCCATAAAATCGGCGTTGCCGCCCTTTTTACGCTTCAGGTCGCGCATTTCCATCCTGGTAATCAGTTCTCCGTATTTGTTGGCCAGGGGAAATGCTTTGCCGCGTTTGGTCAGCTCGGTGGTCTTATCTTCGCCGTTCGTGGAAATCGCCAAAAAGCCGTAAGGTTTGTCCACTTTCTTAGCCACGATGGGGCAATGCGCTACGCCTTTGGGGAGAACGACTATCGACGGTGAGCTGATGATGTGTTCTTCTCCATCCTCTCCCAGCGCTAACTCCACTTCCGCCCCCAGGGTATTGGGGTTATTATAATCCAGTCCCGTAAAGACAAACACTTCACCATAGGGATGGACGTGACCGTACTTTCCCCCCACACCCCACTGACCCGCCTTATTATGGTATCCCCACACGATACTTAAATTGAGCCCTTCCAGGTCCGTGCCCTTCGGCCAGGTAATATATTCGGACTTGCCCTTACCCCCGCCGGGCAGCTCATTATAGACCAGCTTTTTAATAAAATAACCGTATTTTGTTTTAGCCACCTTTGTTCTCCTTTTTTAATTCATAATCCCCGGACTTCCGCTGGAACATAGCAATGACAGTATGACTATTTTACATACCCGCTGGGGCCCTTGCCGGTGTGCCCCCACGGCCGGATAACGGCGAATATCCACGGCCTGTCCTGTTTATTAACGATAAGCGGACAATGCGCGTGTCCGGCGGGCTGTATGGCTACCGACGGCCTGGTAATAACGTGCTTTTCCATTTCCTTGCCCATGTACATCTCCACCTCGGCGGGCAGTTCGCTTAAATCATCGGGGTCGGCTCCCATTAAAAGCAGGAACTCGGTATAAGGGTGCACGTGCGGTTTATCCGGCACCGGCCCGAACCGGTACGGCGCTTTATTCATGCTTTCGTAGGACATGTGAAACTCGAAATCTTTGCCGTGAATATCGGTGATAGCGCCCTCGTGGGTATCCTGGTTCAGCGGACCGTAATGCCAGGGCCCGTTGCGCGTAAATGCCAGGTGCTGGACATTTTCCCGGTACCTGGCGCGCATGAAATCAGCCTGCTTGCCGGGTTTGTCACTGAGTTTTACCGTCTTGGCGGTTAACTCCGCCGCGAGTGAGACCGTCATGAATATAAATCGGTCGTCCATCCTGCCGATGGTTGCCGGCATATGCGGCGTGCCTTTAGGGACGGCTACCGCCGTTGCGGTGGTTACCATGTGCGTTTCTTTTTCCTCGCCCATGGTTAACTCGATATCCGCTCCCAGGTAACCCATGTCGTAAGTGTCCATGCCCATCCATATCATGACCTGGTCGAAGTCATGCACTTCAGTCTGGAACGGCTCCCGCCCCATTTTCCCCGCCGCCCAGTAAGAGCCGTACTGCACGTTGACATCATACCCGAGAAACTCGCCGTTGAGTTCTGTCCCCTGCCGGAACAGGCCCGGCCCGTGGTCTTTAAAAGAGAAGTCCTTTATCAGGTGCCCGTATTTTGTTTTAGCCATCTTTTCCGTTCTCCTTCTGCTATCTTTACCGGTAGTTTAATATTTCCTTACCCGGCGTGTCCATCACTAATAAGCTACGCTTTACCGATGGCGTTCGCCGGGCACCACCATTCAAAGGAAACGCAGGTGTCGCAGTCCGTGCACTGCTTCGGGTCGATTCTCGTCGTATAAAGCACCAGTCCGTCGCTTTCTTTTACTTTATCGTCAACGACGATAGCGCCTTCGGGGCATCCCTTAACGCACAGGCCGCACTTGAGACATTTTTTAACATTTATTTTGTAAGCCACGCTTCCCTCCGTTTGTCATTCGATATATTTACCCGGTATTTCCTTCCACCCCTTTTCCCGCCGCCCGATATTACTTCGGCTTGACCATGTTGGGGTATCCGACGCTCATGGCATCGTCATGCCAGAAATTCCAGTCCAATTGCGCCCGGTGTTCTTTCGTCAACAGCTGCGGATAGAATTTTTCCGTGTGCCGCAGTCCCTGGTTGATTTCGATGAATATCCAGGGTCGGGTGGTCCTGAGGGGGTTCCACGGAGCATGAATGAAATTCGGCGGGATGAAGACCACGGTGGTTTGGGTGATAACGTGTCTTTCCATCTCCGGCCCCATGCACAGTTCTACCTCCGCCCCGAGGTCCATCGGGTCATCCGGGTTCGTCCCGATGTGTATCAGAAGCTCGGCTTCGCTGTGGATGTGCGGGGGGTGTCCTATCTTCATCCTCGGCTCATCGTGCGGGAGTACCCAGTGAATGAAATAGAAATTGCTCCCCGCGATGGTCTTCTCGTCCATGCGCTGGATAATCGGGCCCATGATAAAGGGACGTCCCGGCGGCGGTTCGTACTTTAAAAAGTACTTATCGTATTTATTTTCGGCCATGGTTAATCGTCCTCCTGCATCTTTTTATGCTCATTAGCAAACTTGAAAATTAAATTGATTATCTCATTGAATTTTTCTTCGTATTGCCCAATATACTATAACTCGTCCATATCTGGTGTCAAACCGTGTTTCTTAAAGCTTAATTCGATTTAGATTTTTCTACCATTTTAAACTCACCCCCTTGTCCCCCTCTCAAACCCGCAAGATAAGATGATACCAGAAGCGAGTCTGTTTTAGAGGGAGAGAGAATATGAGAGGGGGCTTCGCCCCCTCTCGCTTGAACTCCCCTCTCCAGCCAATTTAAACACCGGTTTTAAACATGTTTCAGGCTGGAGAGTGGTCAGGAGTAAGGCGATATTATCAACTAATGCAAAGAGAACCTGAATTATTAACCCTTCGTAATACGATTGTGGATTTTTCTTTCGTTCGTCTACGCATACTGTGAAACAAAAAAAGGAAGTGGTATAATTAGTTAACTAAAAACTCCGGGCACCCGCCGCCGCAACCGCTCAACGGGCAACACTTCAGGAGGTATACATGGCTAGCGTTCTGGAAGGTATTAAAGTGCTTGATTTCACCCAGGTATATTCCGGCCCATACTGCACGTTACTGTTAAAAGACCTCGGGGCGGAAGTCATTAAAGTGGAAAGACCTGAATCGGGCGACCTGATAAGAAATGACGTGCCCCACACCGAAGGTCACGAGGGTGGGGCTTTTATCATCTTAAACCGGGGCAAGCAGAGCCTCACCGTGGACTTAAAAACGGAGAAAGGCCGCAACATCTGTAAAGAGTTGATTAAAAAAGTCGATGTACTGGTCGAGAATTTCAGCCCGGGGACGATGGATAAGCTCGGGTTGGGCAGTAAAGAAATATGCAAGCTAAACCCAAAACTGATTTATGCTTCGATTTCCGCTTACGGCCAGACCGGACCGCTCCGTGATTACCCGGGGTTCGACCCGGTAGCTCAAGCGATGGGCGGCATGACATGCGTCACCGGCTTCCCGGATAGCCCCACCCGCTGCGGCGTTTCTATCGCCGACTTTTCTTCCGGTTTCTTTACGACGCTTTCTATCGTATCGGCTTTATACCACCGACTGAAGACGGGCGAGGGGCAGACAATAGACATTTCCATGCAGGACTGCATCTGGCAATTAACTTCAATAGAATACTCTCCCTATTATTTCCTGGCTAACCAGATTCCACCGCGACTGGGCAACGGCCATGCCGCCATGATTCCGTGCAATCTCTACCCTACTAAAGACGGCAGGGTATACATTAATGCCGGCGTGCTTGCCCAGGTACACCGTCTTTACACCGCCATGGGAAGGAAAGACCTCATCGATACGCCGCTTGGCGCGAACCAGAACGAGCGCTATAAGCACCGTGGCGAAATCGACGAGGTAATAACGGTCTGGACGAAAACAAAGACCACCCAAGAGATAATGGACCTTCTTAAAAATGTCGATGTCCCCTGCTCGAAGCTGCCGTCTTTCGACGAGGTCTGTAACGACCCGCAATTATTGAGCCGGAACATGATTATCGAGGTGGAGCAGCCCATCTCCGGCAAGGTTAAAACGCCCGGCTCCCTGTTTAAGCTTTCAAAGACGCCCGGGAAAATTGATTTCCCCGCCCCGTTCCTCGGCGAGAATAACCAGGAAATCCTGTCTGCGATGCTCGGTTATACCGAGCGGGAAATCTCGAAGCTATCCGATGAGCACGTTATTTAAAGGGTAGCCATCCGGATAAAGAAATGTTTATGTAAAGTGCCCATCGCTCACCCCATTCGCTTCGCTCAGGGCAAGCTCTGAGCCTGTCGAAGGGTTTATTTTACTACTCTGCCCCAAAAGTAGTATGCATATGTCATTCTGAGCGTAGCGAAGAATCCGTTTTCGTTATGTAAAACACGGATTCTTCGTCATCCTTCCGCCGAAGGATTCCTCAGAATGACATTTGAAGCAAGACCTTACTTCGTCTTCAGGTACTTTTCCGGGTTAGCATCGAAGGCTTTTTTACAGCCCACGGCGCAGAAATAGTATTTTTTGCCTTTATAGGTAGAAGTGGCTGCCGCCGTCTTTTCATCGACGGTCATTTTGCATACCGGGTCAATTGCCATGTTAACGCCTCCTGTGTTCGATGCATCTGTTTTGTAAGGTCTGAAACCCCTCAAGCGCAGCGAGTTGGATACCACGGTAATGGAGCTGGCTGCCATGGCCGCTGCCGCCAGGATGGGATTCAGGAAACCGTAATCGCCGAGGATAAATCTGAGCCCGGACGGCACGCCGGAGCTGTGAAAAGCGGTATAAAGCACCCCCGCCGCCACCGGTATCAGAATCACATTGTAAGCGAAAGCCCAGAACAGGTTCTGCTTAATCGTTCTCATGGTGCGCCGGCTTAGCGCCACGGCGGTGGCGATACTGCTTAAATCGCCGCTTATCAGCGTAATATCCCCTGTTTCCATAGCTACGTCGGTACCGGTTCCAATGGCAATGCCCACGTCCGCTTGTGCCAATGCCGGGGCGTCGTTAATGCCGTCGCCGACCATCGCCACGATTTTTCCTTCGTCCTGCAGCTTTTTCACCTCTGCGGACTTGCGCTCCGGGAGCACCTCCGCCAGTACCCGGTCGATGCCTGCTTCACGGGCGATTGCTTCGGCGGCGCGCCGGTTATCCCCGGTGACCATGCCCACCTCGATACCCATACGGCGTAATTCAGCCACTACCGCTGCCGCGTTCGACTTGAGCGTATCCGCCAGGCCGATGAGCCCCGCCGCTTTACCGTCCACCCCTAAAAATATCACGGTCTTTCCGTTATTCCAGAGTTCCTCGGCTTTTTCTTCCAGTCCGTCCGGGGCAATGCCCCTGTCTTTCATCAATTTTGAATTTCCCAGCAGCAATTTCCTGCCGTTTAACACGGCCTCGGCGCCGTGCCCGGGGATAGCCTGAAAATCCGTCGTCGGTGATAACGTCAGTCCCTTTTCTCCGGCTTTCTTGACCACCGCTTCTCCCAGCGGATGCTCCGAGTCGTGCTCCACCGCGGCTGCCAGCCCGAGCACTTCCTCTTGAGAATAGGGAGGAACGGCGATAATATCGGTCACTTCCGGTTTGCCCTCGGTCAGCGTCCCCGTTTTATCCAGCAGCAGGGTATGGATTTTATAAAACCTCTCCAGCGCCCCGGCGCTCCTGATAAGAATGCCGTTTTCCGCCCCTTTTCCCGTGCCCACCATTATCGCCGTCGGCGTGGCCAGCCCGAGGGCGCAGGGACAGGCGATAATCAGCACGGCGATGAAGTTCAGGAAGGCGAAGGTGAGGGAAGGCGCCGGACCGAAAAAGTACCATACGAAGAAAGTTATAATCGCGATACCGATGACCACCGGCACGAAATAGCCGGCGATAACATCGGCCAGTCGCTGGATGGGCGCTTTGCTCCCTTGGGCTTCCTCCACCAGCCGGACAATCCTTGCCAGCGTGGTATCCTTGCCCACGCGCGTAGCCTCGAACTGGAAGCTGCCCATTTTATTGATGGTCGCCCCGATAACCTCGTCACCCTCTTTTTTCTCCACCGGCAGGCTTTCGCCGGTGACCATGGACTCGTCTATCGCGGGACTCCCCTGCCGGATAATGCCGTCGACGGGCACCCGCTCGCCGGGACGCACCAGAATCAGGTCGCCGACCTGCACATCTTCGACCGGTATTTCCGATTCTTTGCCGTCGCGCCGTACCAGCGCCGTTTTCGGCTGCAGCCCGACGAGTCTCTTGATGGCTTCTGATGTCTGGCCCTTGGCTCTCGACTCCAGGTAACGCCCCAGCAAAATTAAGGCGATAATCATCGCCGAGGTATCGAAATACAACTCGGGAGCCATACCCCCGATGGTAAGCAACGACGGGAAAAGCATCGCTACCACGCTGTAAAAGTAAGCCGCTGATGTCCCCACGGCTATCAGGGTGTTCATATCGGCGGTGCGGTGCTTTAGCGCGCCCCACGCCCCTTTATAGAACCGCAGCCCTACCCAGAACTGCACCGGCGTCGCCAGCGCCCAGAGCAAATACTTCTTGCCGGTAAAATCGGGCGTCCACATCATCGCCATGATGATAGCCGCCAGCGCCACCGCGAAGACAAATCTATCCCTGACTTTTCTGATTTCTCTTGAAGCGGCCGCCGAGACATCTTCCAGCGTCTCAGCCTCCCCACCGAGTTCATAGCCGGCATCTTTCACCGCCCGGCGCAGGTCGGATATTTCCGTCCCTTCCAGGTATTCCACGGTGGCTTTCTCCGATGCCAGGTTGACACTGGCCGAGACCACCCCCGGCATACTCCTGAGCGCCTCTTCCACCCGGGCGACACAGGAAACGCAGGTCATGCCCTGCACCGGGAAAATCGATTTCTGTACCGCGATGCCGTATCCGGCTGCGGAAATAGCCTTCTTGATTCCCTTAAAGTCCACTTTTTCCGGGTCGTACTCTATCGAGGCTTTTTCCGACGCGAAATTAACCCTGGCCTCTTCCACCCCTTCGGTTTGCGCCAGGGCTTTCTCGACGGTCGCGGCGCAGGTGGCGCAGGTCATCCCGGTAATGTGGATACGGGCTTTCTGCGGTTTTTTAGTCTTTTCTACCATGACCAATTATCTTTTGAATAAACATCCCTTCTCTTTCATCTTACCATATGATATTATTTTAATCGTGCGGTGTATGTGACCAATATCTCTTATAAGCGGATATAGATTCTTTCCCTTAATTATTAATCGGATTTTAACAATTGAATGTTATCCTTTTACTAAAGTCAAAGAAAGGAGATGATGCGTATGTGGCGAAAAAAGAAATTCATTCTCATCGGGCTGTTGATCGTGGTTGTTATTGGAGCAACGCTGGGCGGCATAGCTGTCGCGCAGGCGAACGACCAGTCTAACACCACCAGCCAGCTTTCCACCCTGCTGGATAAGGTTGCCAGCATTTACCAGCAGAATACGGGCGTAGCTATCGATTCCCAGGAACTGGCTAAAGCCTTCACGCAGGCCCAGAAGGAAACGTGTGATGCCGCTCTGGACAAATATCTCAACAGCCTGGTGGAAAAAGGAAAAATCACCCAGGACCAGGCCAACCAGTTCAAAACCTGGTCGAACTCAAGACCGGATGTCCCCATCGGCCCCGGTCTTAAGGGAGGCTTCCCCGGCATGGGGAAATTCGGTGGGAGGTTTGGTGGCATGCACGCTCCCGATACCGGCACTAAGACTCAATAGCCGCGTAGCACAAAACTTGTTGACCGCGAAGGAGGGGAGACATCTCCCCTCCTTTTTTTGGTTCCGTTTGCATTTGGTTGCTGTGCTTACCTCACCCCTTACCCCTCTCCAGCCAATAGCTCCTTATAAGACTTCGTTTTGTCTGGCTGGAGAGGGGGTTAAGGGGGTGAGGTTAAAGATGGGGTGAGGTTAAAGATGGGGTGAGGCAAAAAAGTAAGGTCATATATGGCATGAACAACCAAAACCGAACAGAACCCTTTTTTCACAATTTCTTAACAATTGTGTTATAACATAATAAGAATCTATTAAACAGCGGGGAATTTAAAATGCCCGGGAAAAAGGTACTGGTCGTTGACGATGACGTTAAAACGGTAGAACTGGTCAAGCTGTACCTGAACCGGGACGGCTACCGGGTCATTACCGCTTATAACGGCATCGACGCTTTACAGATAGCCCGCGAAAGCCATCCCGACCTCATTGTTCTCGACCTCATGCTTCCCGGCATGAGCGGCCTCGATATATGCCGCACCCTCCGGGCCGAGTCCGAAGTACCCATCATTATGCTCACGGCGCTGACGACAGATGACGACCGTTTGACCGGCCTCGACCTCGGCGCCGATGACTATGTAACCAAACCCTTCAGCCCCAGGGAACTCGCCGCCAGGGTGCGGGCGGTCCTGCGGCGTCTGCCCGGGGAGCGGGGCCCGGAAAAGATAGAACATGGCGCGCTTACCGTCAACTTCTTAAAGCACGAGGCGTTTTTAAACGGTAAACCTTTAAACCTCACCCCTATCGAATTCAAGGTACTTGGTGCCCTCGTTAAAGAGCCGGGCCGCGTCTTCAGCCGGGCGCAAATCATCGAAAAAGCGCTCGGCCATGATTTTGACAGCTTCGACCGCACTATCGATGTCCACATCCTCAAGCTCCGCCGCAAACTCGAACCTGACCCCCACCACCCCTCCTACATTAAAACCATTTACGGAGCCGGCTACAAACTCCTGGAAAACGCCGATGATAAATAACCTTAACTTTCGCCTCATAGTAGCTTTTGCCGTCGTGATTATCGTCATCATCGGCTCCGTGTTCTTCTTCACCTACAGCACTACCCGCAATGAAATCAGCCAGGTGGGAGACCGCCTGGAAACGATGCAGGATAGAAGAGTGCAATCGGAGCTGTCCCGTTATTACCGGATTGTGCATACCTGGGACGGCGTCCAACCCCTTGTCGTCCAGTGGGGCAATCTGTACGGTCGCCGGATTATCCTGACCAACAATGATAATACCGTGGTGGCGGACTCCGATGAAAAGCTAGTCAGCAAGACGTACACTGAGAAATCATCCGGTCAGTCCATGATTCAAATACCCGTCTCACTTTCCGGACAGTCGTCTGCCTCATTCAACCCGTGGAAACCGGGACAATCTCCGGAACAGACAATGCCCGCAGATACTATCGGTACACTCCACGTCCTTCATGGTGAGCTGCTGGATATCAACCGGGCGGCATTACAAATCACTTACAGCACGATTGGCGGTTATTTTATAAAGGGAGGACTGCTGGCCATCGCCGTCGCTATATTATTTACCTTTTTCCTGTCACGCCGCATCCTGGCTCCGGTTAAAGCCCTTACCGGCGCCACCCGGCAATTTGGCAAAGGCGACTTCTCCCGCCGGGTGACCTATGAAGGCAAAGGAGAACTCGGCGAGCTGGCCCGTTCTTTTAACTCCATGGCCGATAACCTGGAACATACCCAGCGCTTACGGCGTAACATGGTGGCTGATGTCGCCCATGAATTGAGGACTCCCCTCTCTAATCTTAAGGGCTATCTGGAAGCCATCAGCGACGGCGTCGTCCAGCCGGATGAAGCCACGATTCACTCTCTTAATGAAGAAGCCTCTTCGCTCTCGCGTCTCGTCGAAGACCTCCAGGAGCTGAGCCTGGCCGATGCGGGCGAGTTAAAAATGACGGTTCAACCGGAGGACATTTCCCGGCTCATTAAAGAAACGGTAACCGCACTCTATCCCAAGGCCTCCGGTAAAGGTCTATCATTGACCACCGACCTGCCGGCTGCTATTTCCCCGGTAAACATTGATAATCACCGTATCAAGCAGGTCCTCTATAACCTCCTGGATAATGCGGTGGCGCATACCGGTCAGGATGGCAGGATAAACGTTACCGCCCGGGAACATGACAACATGGTATATATCAGCGTATCCGATACGGGCGAAGGCATTCCTCCGGAAGACCTGCCGATGATTTTCGAGCGCTTTTACCGGGTAGACAAGTCCCGCGCGCGGGCTACGGGCGGGAGCGGTCTCGGTCTTACTATCGCCAAACGCCTGGTAGAGGCCCACGGCGGCACGATAAAAGTCGAGAGCCAGGTTGGTCAAGGAAGCACCTTTATGTTTACTATCCCGATAACTAAATAATCTTACCATTAATAATTCCTTAGCAATTATCTGTCATCATTTTGGGGAGCGGCTAATCCGCCGGTTAGATTCATCTTGAAAGATGAAATACGCAGGAGCATAAAATGAAAATCTTTAAAATCTTGTTGGCGGGGCTTTTACTCGGTGCCGTCGTGGTGAGTATGGTCGGCTGCGGCTCATCCAAGACAGCCGCTACCAAAAGCCAGACGCATACCGTCACCCGGGGAAACATTAGCGTGGACATTACGGCGGCGGGCAACCTCGCGCTTTCTACCGTCCAGGACCTGACCTTCGACCTGTTTTACGCGAAAGGGACCGTAGGTTCGGTTAATGTTACCGCCGGCGATACGGTTACCAAGGGAGAGATACTCGCCAGCCTGGATACCCCGGAGTGGAACGACCAGATTCAGGTGCTGGAAGACGCCCTGACCACCGCTCAACGTAATGTCACCACCAAACAACGCTCCCTGGCTACCGCCGAGCGCCAGGTCACCACCCTGACACGCCAGGTAACCGCCAAAGAAGAAGCCGTTACCAAGGCTGAGCGCCAGGTCACGGCTAAAGAACTGGCGGTACAGCAGGCGCAGATTGACGTTCAAACAGCCAATAATACACTTAATAAAATAGCACCTATAAAAAATATCCAGGACAGAATAGACAATTTAAAATCTGTAATAACAATTGCAACAAGTCTTGCTTCAGGCGAATTTGCGGGAGCAGTTACATCCATAACCCCCCTTTACTGGTATAACCTGAAAACCCAGGCTCAAGCAGAGCTGGCACAAGCACAGCAAGATATGCAAAATATACTGAATAACACCACCACCTTAACATCAGTGGATGTGGCGATACAAGTGGCGCAGAGCCAGCTTCAAATTAAAACCAAACAGATGGCGCTTGAGGACGCTCAAACAGCCGTAGAGGATGCCAGGACAGCTATAGATGACGCCAATACGGCGGTAGCCAATGCCCGGCAGGACCTTACCTTCGCCCAGCAGGACGCGGCCAACGCCCAGTCGGATTTGAATACTTCCAACCAGAAAGCCGCCGATGCTCAAGACTCGCTGTCTAAAGCTCAAGCTTACAGTCCGGTAATTAAGGCGCCTTTTGACGGTTTCGTTACCAAGGTAAACGTCGCTGGCGGCGCCCAGGTGCTTAGCGGTGCCGTTATCGTTCAGGTAGCCGACCCCAACAAGTTCGAGGCGGATATCCTCGTCAGCGAAATGGATATATCCCAGGTTAAGGTCGGGGGCGAAGCTACGGTCGCATTAGGCGCTATATCAGGTGTAACCCTCCCGGCCAAGGTTACCCAGATTGCCCCCACCGCTACCATCCAGTCCGGCGTGGTCAACTACAGCGTTAAAGTAGAAGTTAATTCTACGGGAACGATTATCCGCAGCCAGAGCGCGAATGTTACATCTTCAACGGGTAGTACCACTTCGGAATTGCCTGCCATGCTGCAGGCCGCCGTTGATGCCGGCAGAATCACCAAGCAACAGGCAGAGGATTTTGTAAAAAACGGCCTGCCATCGGGTCCTATATCGGGGCAGGGATTTGCCGCCTCGGGGAATTTTACGCTTCCCCAGGGATTTTCATTCTCCGGGTCAGCCGGCAGCCAGAGAAGGAGCCAGACATCGTCAGTGGTGCCGGAAAATATCCAGCTTAGACAGGGACTGACGGTAACCGTCAGCATCATCGTCGCCAGCCGGACTAACGTGGTGCTGGTGCCTAACGCAGCGGTTACTAAACAAGGTAACCAGAGCTATGTAAATGTTGTTTCAGCCTCCGGCGCCCTGGAAAAACGCGTCGTGCAGACCGGCCTCAGCGACTGGCAGAATACCGAGATAACCAGCGGCCTTACCGAGGGTGAAAAGGTCAGCGTGCCGCAGGGGACAACAACGACGACGTCGTCATCATCGCAAAATCGGGGTGGCGGGATACCGTTTATCGGACCCGGCCGGTAAGGAGTAGATAGTGATGATACAACTCGAAAATATCACCAAAGTCTACCCCATGGGCAAAAGGGAACTGACCGTCCTTAAAGGGGTAAACCTTAACATCAAAAAAGGCGAGCTGGTGGCTATTATGGGCCCGTCCGGCTCCGGTAAGTCCACGATGCTCAACCTCATAGGCTGCCTGGATAAGCCTACTGCCGGCAGTTACCTCCTGGAGGATAGAGAGGTCAGCCGCTTGAGCGATAGCGAGCTGGCTAAGATAAGAGGACAGAAAATAGGTTTTATCTTTCAGACCTTCAACCTGCTGTCCCGGCTCACCGCCCTGGCTAACGTGGAGCTCGGCCTGACCTACGCCGGCGGTAATGACCGCAAGAGAGCCATCGAAGCATTGGCTAAGGTAGGCCTCTCCGAGCGCGTTAATCACCGTCCCATCGAGCTCTCCGGGGGTGAGCAGCAAAGGGTATCCATCGCCCGGGCGATTGTGAAAAACCCCTCCCTGTTCCTGGCCGATGAACCTACCGGCCAGCTGGACAGCCATTCCGGCGAGGAGGTAATCTCCATCCTGACCTCCCTGCATGCCGAGCATGCTATTACCCTGGTGCTCGTAACCCATGATATGAATATCGCTAAACACTGCCAGCGTATCATCCAGCTCAAGGACGGCGAGGTTATCGGGGAGGAAACCTTATGAAATATTGGCTGAGCTTTTTATCTACCATCTGGTTGGGGCTGATCACCCATAAGCTGCGCAGCTTTTTAACCATTTTAGGAGTCGTCATCGGCGTCGCTTCCGTCATCACCTTGATGTCCATCGGCCGCGGCTCGGAGGCAAAGATTCTCTCCAATATACAGAGCCTCGGCTCCAACCTGATTACCGTCCGTCCCGGGGCATCCGTATCATTCGGCGGCATCAGGGGCGGCTTCGGCGGGGCCAGGACGTTAACCATGGAAGATGCGGATGCCATTGCCCAGCAAGTAGCCGATGTTACCGCGGTTTCACCGTCTAACACCAGCAACCTGCAGCTCGTCGTCGGCAGTCAGAATACGAATTCGCAGGTCAACGGCGTTAACCCCGAGTATTTAGGTATTAACAACCTGAAAATCGCCAGCGGCGCCTTATTTTCCGATAATGAGTACCAGAGCGGCTCCAAGGTAGCCGTGCTCGGCAGCAGTGTCGCCGAGACTCTTTTCCCCAATAGCGACCCCATCGGACAGCAGATGCGGATGGGCACCATTATCGTGCGCGTCATCGGCGTCCTGGAAAGCAAGGGCGCCTCATTCAACTCATCTGATGACGCCATCTTCATCCCCCTGACCGCCATGCAGCAAACGGTAGCCCTGCCGCGGACTCCCCAGGGAGGACATGTCGTTTCCTCTATAACCCTGACCGTCGCTGACTCGTCACAGACGCAGAGTGTCATTGACGCCATTACCAGCCTGCTGCGTAACCGCCACTTGCTGGCGGCCTCCGCCAATAATGATTTCAATATCCAGTCCGTCCAGGAGATAGCCGCCACCCTCTCTGAAACGATGGGCACCCTGACCCTGCTGCTGGGGGCTATTGCCGCCATTTCCCTGCTGGTGGGAGGTATCGGTGTGATGAATATCATGCTGGTCTCGGTATTAGAAAGGACGAGGGAGATAGGCATCCGCAAGGCACTCGGCGCCAGGCAGCGCGATATCTGGAGCCAGTTCCTGATAGAGGCCGCGCTCTTGACCTTTGCGGGGGGCATCATTGGCGTTATCGTGGGCTGGGGCGTCGCCTACATCGTTGCCAGGACGGGCTTTTTACCGACTCTCGTTACCGCCGATATTGTTATCATGGCTGTTTCCGTGTCTATCGGCATCGGGTTGTTCTTCGGCTTTTACCCCGCCTGGAACGCTTCCCGCCTCAATCCTATTGAAGCGCTGCGGTCGGAATAAAAATAGTAATCGTCCGTGCTCATTTGAGGACTTGCCAGAGCTTGAGTTTAGACGCAGCCGGTTGCCTTGGGCACGCCAGCCCACTTACAGGCGGAGTTGGCCGGTCCCTCCGGGAAAAGGTCGTATAGTTTCTTCAGGGTGAACCCGGTTTCTTTGATAAGCCT
>Ga0315274_10009305_pt1 | contig 14209 bp, 12 predicted proteins | sample YL17G02_20_MG_FD_203700 | JGI IMG/M metagenome (GOLD analysis project Ga0315274, IMG submission 203700) | Sediment microbial communities from Yellowstone Lake, YNP, Wyoming, USA - YL17G02_20 | ecosystem: Environmental > Aquatic > Freshwater > Lake > Sediment | place: USA: Wyoming | collected... | reverse complement strand
GAGGGCTCGGGCTTTTGGAGCCGGTGTAGTTGCGGAGGAATAGCGCCCAGTCGTTGCCGTTCGGGGCCGCGAAGGTTTCTGGCCTGCCGCCGTGCACCGTCACCTTCTTTCCCCAGGAACCTTCCTTTGGATCAAACCAGCCCGCTTCGAGTTGGCCCGTCAGCTTGGACAGGTCGAGCGTGACGTTGCCGCCGGTAGGCAGATAGGCCGCCAGTTCGTTGGTCGAAGCCATCGCGAAGGTATTCCCTGCCTTGACCAGCGCATCGTCCGGCAGCATTTCCCAGAACCGCATTTGGCGCATGAACGCCGCGAGGCAGCCGATCTGGCGGTGCAGACTCGCCCGGCGTGTGCCACGATAGTCGCCATGGTGCTCGCTGCCGATCTGCCGGCTGTCGTCCATGTAGTTGAAGTGCCCCCCGCTGAGCACGGCGGTCCACATCGCCCGGCGCACCTCGTCGTCGTTTGGGTTGATCTCCCAGTCGGTGTCGAAAATCAGCGGCTGACGAAGGCTGCGCTTTTTCAACAGCGCGGCGTGAATGCGCCGCGAGTCCCACGTCTGGACCACCCCCTTGTGGTTCGGCAGGTCCTTTGGCATGACGAGATGCCGCTTGGGTTTGGTCTTCTCGTAATCGTGGATAAAGTCGCAGAGCCGCAGTTCCCAGTGCTCGTTGTAGAAGTTTTCGTTGGCAATCTCGAACAGGACGTTGTCGCACTCGTTCACGGCGTCCACCACCCGGCGGATAAAGGCCCGCTGCGCCTCCAGCGCCCTGGGGTTGCCGAGCGAGCAAAAACCGCGCTCGCCATCAGTGCCGGTGCCGGCGTTCGCGGGGTCGGCGTCCACGCCGTTGACGTTGTTGTCGCGATGGAAGGCGTGCAGTTTCCAGAGGTGCGGATGCTTCAGCATCCAGGCGTCAAAGAGAATGAGCTGAAGATGAATGTTCCGTTCGCGCGCCGCCTCACACATCTTCCGCAGCCGGTCGAAGAAGGCCGGATTGAAGCGGCTCAGGTCGTATTTCGGCTGGCCATCCTGAGCGTTGCCCGGACCAGATCGTTCGTAGGGGATAACGAACCGGCTGCCAATGGGCATGGGAAACTCCGCCGCGCCCCACCAGAGCCAGACACGGGCGAAATTGAGCCCGTGAGCGTGAAGCGAATCGAGCATCGCGAGGTAATCGTAGTCCACGTCGGAGAAGGTGCCCCAGGTGTAATCGCCGATGAGCAGGAGCGGTTGACCCTGGGTATTCTGGAAATAGGAGGGAAGGGACGGATGCACGGCGAGCGCGCGGTTTCCTTCCCCCGGGTTGGCCATCGCTCCCACAGCGAGTTGACAGACCAGCCCGTTCACCGTTAGCAAAGAGGAAATCGTATTCTTCATGGCTACTGATTTGGTTACTGTTTGAGTCTGACGGGGTCCCCTGCGCCGAGATTCGCCTCTAAACTTGATTGGCTGCTATCGGTTTCATGGCGCGGTGTAGATCAGCCAAACGCCGCCCAGGATCACCAGCACGCCGCAGATGTATTTCAGGACGGCCAGGCCCTTTGATTGCTCGTTCCATTTCAGCCAGCGCTCGACCAGTTCGGTGGACGTGCCCGCCGCCACAATCACCGCGCAATGGCCCACGCCGTAGGCCAGGAGCAGGAGCGCACCGTAGAGGAAGTTGGTCGCGGCCAGTTTGAACGTCACCGCCAACATCGGCGCCATGTAGGCGAACGTGCAGGGACCAAGCGCAATGCCAAAAACCAGGCCGAGAATGAACGCGGCCAGAAATCCCTTGCGCTTCATGCCGACCTGCCCTGGCCCGCTGAAAGGCATGGGAATCACGCCCAGCAGATGCAACCCGACCACAAAGAAGATGAGGGCGACGAAATAGTTCCCGTAGCGCCCCACGTCACCCATCATGCGGCCAGCCGCCGCCGTGATCGCGCCGATGGCCGCAATCGTGATGAGAATGCCCACGGCGAAGAGCGTCGAAGTCCAGAAGGCCCGTCGTGCCGTGACCTGGCCTTGCTCGCTGATGAAGCCGACGATCAACGGGATGCTCGCCAGGTGGCACGGGCTGAGAATGATGCTCAGGATGCCCCACACGAAGGACGCACCCAGTGCGATGGCGGGAGCGCCCTCGACGGCGTGGCTGAGGTTGGTAAAGAGTTGTTCCATGCGATGCAGTTCTGCGGCTCGGATGACTAGAACGCGGCGGCGTAAGCCTTTTGCAGTTGGTCCATGACTTGATTGAGCTTGGCCGAGGCGCCGCTCTTCTCGCCGTTGTTCAGGTTGAGCGCCAGTTCGTCCAGGAGCGACGACAGCGTCGCGAGTTCCCGGCGATAAGTCTGGCACTGGCTTCTGTTCTGCGGCCATGGGCAAGGCGTGAGCATCACCCGGTTCCGTTGATGAAGCACCTCGGGCAGGTGCTCCAGCACCGCGTCCGGGCCGCGGATCTGCGCGGCGGACCAAGCAGTGGTGAGAACTTTGCGGAGGTGGAACATCCGGTCCACGGCATGGACGCGGTTGTTTTCCTCGTGTAGGGCCACAATCAGGCTGCAGGCCAGGTAGCAAGCCTGGTAGGATTCCTTGGGTTTCTTGGCGCGCAGCGGGCAGTCCATCTCCCGCATGGCCTGCGCAATGTCCTTGAGCCGGGTGCCGAACTTGGTGTCCAGGGCGTAGGGACCCGGTGGCTGGTCTTTGAACTGTCTCATGAGCCGGTCCCACTTATAGCGGGCCTGCTCGACGTGGGTGATGGCTTCCTTGATGTGCTCGTCGGTCACCGCCTCGCCGCGCATCATGCGCTGGGCGGTGGCGCAATACACGCGCATCTCGCGGCGGCTCTGGGCGACGGCTTCGTCGAACTTGGCGAGCGCGGCGCCGTTGGTCTGCGGGGAGGCGTTGGCGCAGGGGACAATGAGTTGGGCGGCGGCCATCCATCCGGCCAACCCAAGCAGGAGGGTTCTGGTGTTCATGGTGGTGATCCTTTCGCTGTGGTTAAAGTGCGTGAAGAGCTGTTTCATGAATCAACGTTGCTCCAAAGTGGTCTGCGGCACGCTTCCGTCTTTATTCCTCTCTAAGGCCTGGCCACTCAATAATCTCCTTACTTCGGCTTCGACGTAACTGTTGAGCTTCACCGGCTCATGCACCAGTTGCCAGGTGTCGCCAAGCAGCTTCCAAGTTTCATCCTGGCCGTTGCTCTGCCGAACCAGCACCAGGGATGGGCAAGGCAACCTGTAATCCGTCAGAAAGTGGGCGTTCTCCGGCAAATCGTAGTCCACCGGCAGGAAGAGCAGCCGTTTCGCGTCCAGCGCCGCCCGGAACTGCTCCTCGATCACGGCTTTGGCCAGCCCCTCGATCAGCAGACAGGTTTCGCAGCGGACTGTACCGTGAAAGTAATACGCGATGACTTGTGGAGAGGTGGCGTTGGTAGTCGGCTCGTTTGTCGCGGAGTCTTTGACGGAAGGCACTGGTTTCGCATCGAACGCGGCCATCAGCGGACAGCATGCCCCTGAACTCCGAGCTGTGCTGCCGGAATCTGCTCCGCGTCTGAGCGAGGAAAGCGCCGCAAGGCCAGCCAGCAGCGCCAGGAGCAGGATGATCTGGGTGCGTGGTTTCATGTGCTCAAAAGTTGTAGGTCAGTTGCGCGAACGCCCAATTTGCATCTTGGTGGTTGCCCGGCGTGTGGTGGACGAAATCGCCGGCAAAGAAGCGGGCGTAGCCGAAGAGAAGTTCGAGTTCCTTGTTGACTAGCCAGCGGGCGATGATGTCCACCTCCTGGCCAAGGTCCTGGCCCGCTTGCCCAGTGGAGTCGCGGCGCTCCGGCTTACCCGAAACCCAATACCAGGCGTCGCGAGCCTGCGAGAGGCGGAAGTAGTGATAGTCCACGCCTACTTTGAGGGACTTCGCCGGCTGGACGCTGAAGTTCACCACGTAGTCCTCCAGGTTCTTCCAACTCACGACGTTCATCCAGCCGTAGGGGATGTCCATCGCGCCGAAGATGCCGTCGAACGTGCCGGCCACGCCGTCGTTCGGGTCGCGGTCGCCGCTGGCGTAGTTGAACTCGAAACCCAGGCGCGGCTTCCACGCCGGCTTGAACGTATAGCCACCACGCGCGATGATGCCGAAGGCGCGAATGTCGTCGCGACCATACTCGCCCAGTTGCCCGGCGGCGAAGAGGCCGTAGTCCCAACCCTTGCCAGCGAGTCGCTCGGAGAACAGGCCGAAGGTGTGGCGCGTCTGCTCGCCCGTGCCGCTTTCGCCGCGCACGCTACCAGACCAGTCGTGTTTCACCACGTAAAAGGCGTCGAGCGTCACGGGGAGTTGTTTGACCCGGGCATAGATCGCGCCGACGTGATACGGCCAGTGCTCGAAGTTCCAGTTCTCTGGTTCGCTCAAGACGCGCTGGGCGTAGAAGGCGTCCACCTGCACGGGGTCGGTATCGTAGGTGAGCTTGGCGGCGTCCCACCAGTAATTGCCGACGTTGCCCCACTCGGCGGGGGCGAAGACACGGCGATCGCCGTAGAGCATGATCTGGCGTCCCAGCTTCAGGCCGAAGGGCGATTCGCCAACGTGCTTCCATTCGAGGTAAGCCTGCCGCAGGTCGAACTCGTCGAAGTAGGAGCTGGATTGGCCGAAGTCAGAAAGATCGAGCCGGTTTAGCCAGTAGCGGGCATCCTGGAACTCGACGAAGGTGTGCGCCTGCTCGGTGAAACGGTAATCGGCGCTCAGGCGGGTGCGGAGCAGTAACACATCGTCATCCGCGCCCGTGCCGTAGTGGAGGATGCTGAAGTTGTCGAGGTATTCGTAGCGCGCGCGAACGTTGAGGCCGATGTCGAGCTTACCTGGGCCAGCCTCGATGTCTTTCAGCGGCGAATACCAGGGTTCACTGTCCGTTCGAGCCATGTCGGCGGCCTGGGTTGAGCAGACGAGGCAGAGCGACAAAATGGACAGCGCCGGCGGCGCGCAGCAAACAGGGCGCGCGGGTTGCGTCGAGTCGTGGCGGCGATCTGAGAGCCATTGCGGAGTGGCCTGCTGCTTTCCACTGCATTCAAACGGCGCTCTGCCTTTCACGTTGGTGCATCGCACGCTCACGTGGTCGCCGGTCGGGGCTGTGCAATTTCTGCCTCCGGCGCCGCGGGCTTGCCGAGCCGCAACAGCAGGGTGATGACCGACACCAGCGCCAGCAGCGCCAATCCCAGGTCAAACCCCGTGTAGGCCCAGCGGGTCGGCGTCGTGAGCCAACCGACTTTCAAAAGCACGAGCGCGCCGCAAGCACCAGTCCAGACCAGGAACACCCACAGCACTTTGCCGAGGCCGGCAGGGGTAGAGGCCGACGCTCCCTTGGCCGGACGCTGTAGCGCGAGCACCAAGCCCACGAGCAGGATGCCGATCCCGATCCAGAAATGGGCGGCGTCCAGCGTGAAACGCCGTGCCGTCATGTATTCGGCAAGATCGGGCGAGCGGGCCACTAGAATCCCGCCTACCACGAAAGCCGCGAGCGCCAGCCACGACCAGCCCACTGCCGCCTGCGGCGATACGACCTGGTGACGCACCGCCACACCGCGCAGGACCAGAATCACAATCAGTCCGGCCAGCAACGCCAGCAGCGCATACAGCACTGGCTTGAGAGTCTCTTCGCGCAGTGCGCCGAGCCGCACGGACAACGGCGAGAAGCCAAGAATCGTGGAGTTCGGCGTCCAGCGTGGTTTGCCGTCGTCAGGCGAGAACGCCGTGAGCAGCACGGCCCGGTCAAAGAATTTCGAGCCTGAGGCGTGGCAATCGGTGCAGCCGCCCGAGCCGAGCGCGGCACGGGCCGGGGCAACGTCGTGCGAGAATTTATAGACCGACGCGTAGGGCGTGGCCTCGTGCGGCAGTTTCGGCAGCGGCTTGCTCTCCTTCGACGAATAGTGGGCGCGGTCGTCACTCACCCACACGAGCCGCCGGCCTCCGAGCGGAAAGCCCGTCTTGGTGAGGTATTCCTTCGTAGCGGCGAGCAGCGCGTCAATTTCCTCGGGCCGGTTGATTTCCAGCGTGCCGTCGCCGTTGTCGTCCTTCACCACGGCGAGTTGCGCGTAATTCGTTCCGCCGCTGTCGCGGTGCTGTTTCCACATTGTGAAAAAGTCCTTCATGAACAGCATGTTTAAGCCCGGTTTGCCCTCCTGCTCGTAGCCGACCCACATGCTGTGGACACGGTTGACTGGGTAGATCTTACCCTTGTAGGCCGCGAGTGTGGGCTGGGTCACGTCGGTCGGTTGATCTTTGTGCGTGAACATCTCCAGTTCGCCGTAGTGATTCCAGAAATCCATTTCCTGATCGTAGAAGGTCCAGATGCGTTTGCCCGGCGGCGTGATATAAGGAGCGGCCGTGAATGCATCGCTGGCCTGAACGAGGGCGCTCTTTACGGCGCGAGTCGGGATGTGACACGCCTGACAGGAGAGCTTTTCCAGGTGCAGCGGCGGCAGCCAAGCGTGCGTGGCGCGCGGCGCGTTGTTCCAGCCTTCAAGGTGGCAGTCCTGACAAGAGCGCACGGTGTCGTCGAGGTCGTTGCGGACAAACCCCGATGGACAGTCGCCCTTGCCGAACTGGTGGGCTTCACGTCCGCGGATGCGCGGGTCGGAGGCTTTGCTCCCAGCAGTGTGGCAATCTACGCAGCGCAGGCCGGCAGCAAGGTGAACGTCCGTCCTGGCGGAGAAGGACGCACCGCGCTTCTTCCAGTTCGGTTTGGCGTGGCAGGTGAGGCAGGTTTCGTTGCGTGGTTCGGGCACGGAGTGGACCATCACGTTGCCGTCGGCATCGAAGTTCTTCAGGTCGTATGCGACTTGCGGCACTTGGTTGCTGGCTACCATGCCGGTCACGTGGCCAAAACCTGCGCCCTCGGTCGCCGCCCAGCGGAAGTTGAGCTTCGCCAGTTGCTCGTTGCGCTTCTTGAAGTCGTATTCGGGCAAATGGCAGAGCAGACAGTCGGCCTCAATGACGCCGCTTTCGGACCAGCGAGCTTTGAAATAATCGCCGTCGAAGCGGTTGTCGCCGCCGGGCGTGAGGCCGCTGGCGGGTTCGCGCATCCAGGTGTCGTAGCGTTTGCCGTCGCGGTCAAATTCGAGTGGGCCGCCGCCGGGATGACAATTGCCGCAGGTGGCAGTGACGAACTCGTAGGACGTCATATCCACCACGCGGGCGTTGGCATTGGTTTTGGCCGCAAGCTGGCGGTAAAGCGGCGCGGGCGAGCACCAAGTGCCGCCGTAGTTTCCGGGCGAAGAAACCCAGCGGTAGCGCTCCGCCATGAGCGCCGGCACGGCCTCGCCCTTGCCCTGCTGGAAATGAAAGCCTTCGGTGATCTTGTTGTAGTCGTGGCAGCCCGCTGCGCCGCAGGTCTGCTTGGGCGAGTAAGCGGCGGTAGCGTTCACTCCGCGCACGGGGTCAATCATGTTGCCCTGTTCGTCCTTCAACTTGTAAGGAGGGCAGACGCCCATAGCGCGCTTGGGTTGCTCGATGACGGACGGGCCGGCCGGGGTGGCGCCACGGACCGGGGCACCGACTGTCAGGAAGACCGCCCCGGCGAGCATGAAGAGCAAAGCGGTGTCGGGTTTGGGGACGACTCGGAAACTCGTTTTCGCTTTCATGATGGGATGCGGCTCGATGGGGTTGAAGGTTTCGGTTCTGGGGAAACAGCCGCCGGCGGTCAATTCCCAGCGGCGGACGGTCTTCCGCTCACGTCCACTCCAAGTTCCTTCCACTTGCCGAGGATGTCTTCCTTGCCGTAGAACCCGACGTGGCGGAAGAGTTCCTTGCCCGTGGCATCGAAGAAGATTTGCGTGGGAATCATCTCGATGCCGTAGGCTTTGCCAGCGTCGGGATTCACCCAAACATCAATGAACTCGGTGATAAACCGATCCGCGTAGTCGCGTTTCAGTTCCGCAAGGATGGGCGCCATCATCTTGCACGGAATGCACTTGCCCGCGCCGAGGTCCACCATCCGGGGCAACTTCGCGGAGGTGCCCGGCGTCGCCTTGGCTTCAGAGCCTCCGCCCGGCGCGGTGGCGGCTGGCCTTGCCGCAGTGGTGTTGGATTCAGTTGGGGTCGTCCCCTTCTTGAGGGCCACGGCCCCGAGGACGGCCACGGCGAGCGCGGCCACGATGAGGATCTTGATTGGCGTCTTCATGGTTCAGATGAGGTTCAGGTTCACGGTTTGATTTTCTGGTGAATGGCCGGCAGGCGCGTTCGATACATCTCGGCGACCTGCGGCTCCATTTCGGCGAGCGGTTTCACGGGAATGAGGTCTATCACTTCGGCTGGGCTGAGGCCCGATTCGAGCAGCGTCCGCGTGCCGCCGCAGACCATGCGCTTGAGCGCGGGCGCAATCTCGGCATCGCTCAAGCCGAACCCTGCCGCCACTTCGCGGAGCGCCTGGAGTTGGAACCACAGGTAAGTCGGCCCCATCGCGGTGAGAACCGCGTAGGCTTCCAGCTTTTCTTCGGCGACCTCCGGGCACTCGCCCAACGTTGAAAGCAAAGCGGTGAGTTCCGTCTTGTCCGCCGAGCTAAGCGCGGGGGCAAACGCGACCGGATTGAAGCCGAAGTTCACCACGGAGGGTGCGTTGGGGATCGCGCGCGCCAGGCGGGTAAAGCCGCCCAGCAGTTCAGTCAATTTGGCGATGGTGAACTTGGGAGCGAGCGACACCAGGAGCGCGCCCGGCTTGAGGCTGCCTTTGATGCCCGCCGCTACTTCGGCCATCACGGGCGGATGCACCGCCAGGAAGACGATGTCCTGCGCGGCCGCCGCACGGCTATCGGCGGTCGTCTGAGCGCTGGGGAACTGCGTCTTGAGTTTGGCGAGCGATTCCGCGTTGCAGTCACTCACCACGATGCTGGCCGGAAGGGCGTTCGCCCGCTTCCAGCCTTCCATGAGAATGCGGGTGATGCGCCCGCCGCCGATGAATCCAACAGTCTGGTTGCTCATGATGATCCTTTCACCCGTCACGTTTCACTTAACTGCTTTCTCCGCCTCGGCTGCCTGCGTAAGGAGCGACTTGATCTCCGGGATGCTCGGCACCTTGCCGACGACTTTAATAGTGCCGTTCACGGCGAGCGCAGGCGTCATCATCACGCCCAGTGCCATGATCTGTTTGAGGTCAGTGACTTTGTTGATTTCGGCGGTGAGGCCGAGTTCTTTGACGGCTTGTTCAGTGAATTGCACCAGGGTTTTGCACCTGGCACAGCCGGGGCCGATGACGAGGAGTTGCATGATGTGATTGTCTTGGGGTTGAGGTTAAAACAAGGCTCCGTAAATCCATCCGCTGAGGGTGGCCATGACCACGACCAGCGACACATAGACGAGCAGTTTCTTCGTGCCCATGATGCTGCGGAGCACCAGCATGCTGGGCAACGAAAGCGCCGGACCAGCCAACAGCAGCGCCAGCGCCGGGCCTTTGCCCATGCCCGAGCCGATGAGGCCCTGAAGGATCGGGACTTCGGTCAGCGTCGCGAAATACATGAACGCGCCCACGATCGAAGAGAAAAAGTTGGCCAAGAAGGAATTGCCGCCGACCGACTGGCTGACCCACTCGGAGGGAATCAGCGCTTCGTGGCCGGGCCGGCCCAACAAGATGCCGGAGACGAACACGCCCCCGATGAGCAGTGGGAAGATCTGCTTCGTCAATGTCCAGGTCGCGTCCAGCCATTCGCGGCCTTCGCCAGGATTCCTGGCACAAAGCACCGCCAGCCCCGCACACCCAACGATGAAGGGAATCAGCGGCTCATGGGGAAAGGCGAAGCTCAAGAGGGCCACGGGCAATGCCGCCAGCGCCAGTTCCCTCCACTTGAAACCAAACCAGAGCCCCAACGCCACCGCCAAACCCGTCGCGAACGCCCCCGCCACCGGCCACTTCCACGCATGGATGGTGGCCCACAGCCCCGTCGGTTCGGCGGGCTTGCTCCAGTTCGCGAACACCAGCAGACCCACCATCGCGGCAAAAAACAGCACGTTCTGCCAGAGTGGACGTCGAACCTCCGACTCGGGCATCTCCGCCGCCGCTTCCGCCTTGGCCTGTTCCTCGCGCCGGAAGACGAAGTGCATGGCCAACCCCACGACCACGCTGAACACAACTGCGCCAATCGCCCGTGCCGTGCCCAGTTCAATACCCAAAATGCGCGCGGTCATCACGATGGCCAGCACGTTGATGGCCGGGCCGGAGTAGAGGAAGGCTGTCGCCGGGCCGAGTCCCGCCCCGCGCATCCAGATGCCGCCAAACAGCGGCAGCACCGTGCAGGAGCAAACCGCCAGGATGGTGCCGGAAACGGACGCCACGCCGTAGGCGATCCCCTTGTTGGCCTTCGGTCCCAGGTAGCGCATCACCGAGGCCTGGTTGACGAACGCGCTGATGCCGCCCGCGATGAACAGCGCCGGGATGAGGCAGAGCATGACGTGCTCCTGCGCATACCACTTGGCCAGTTCCAGCCCCTCCTTGAGCGCGTTGTCGAAGCGCGGCACGCCCACCGGCAGGAAGAACAGGAACACAAAGACGGCCGCGAACCCGCCGAGAATCTTCAGTTCACGGCCCCAGCTTGCGTTTTCGGCATTCACTTCACACACGCCATTCATGGTTCGACAGTTCTACGCTTATTCGGCATTTAGCCAACACGATAACTTCAAGGCCAAAAAAAACGACCGCGGCTGCACTTCTACTCGCGCGACTTCTCCCTAACCGAGGCCACGCACTGAAAGAAATTCATCACGCAAGGTGTGACCAGACGGTAAAACACCTGAGCGCCCCGCTTTTCGTCATCCACGATGCCGGCGTTTCTCAGTTGGGACAGGTGCCGCGAGACTGTCGGCATCTCCGACCCAACCAGCGCGGCCAGCTCGCACACGCACCGTTCGCCCCGCGACAACTCATCCACCATGAGCAGCCGGCCGGGATGGGCCAGGGCCTTGAACACCTGCGCCTGGGCCTTGAACTGCGCGACTGACGGCCTGTTCGCCATTGCGAGTGAGAATTTAGCCAAGTGGCTCAGGGCGTCAAGCCTGCGATGCGATCCTGACCCTCTGAGCGCCGCTCCAGACGCATGACGCCTTCGCCGGTTCATGGGGAGGCGCAACCGGGCAACTCTGGGTCCGCTCCGGCCCTGTGGGCGCGGGGCCGTCATTTTTCATTTGACGCCGCGGCATGGCTTACCTAACGCTCGTTAAGTTCGCGATGAGAATGCCGTCGGACACCCGGCAGCGGATTCTGCAGGCGGCCCTGAAACGGTTCGCGGAGAAGGGCTACGCCGGCACGTCGGTCCAGGACCTCGCGGCCGCGGCGCGCGTCTCCAAACCGGTGTTGTATTACTACTTCCGCAACAAGGCGGACCTGTATCGCGCGCTGGTAGCCCGGGCGGGCGATGAGCGCCTGCGCCTCATGCGCGAGGCGGTCACCCGTGCGGACACGTTGGCGGGGCAATTGAAGGAACTCTGCGCCGCGCTGTTCGAGTCCACCCGCACGCATCGCGAGCTGATGCGGCTGGCCTTTGCCACGGCTCTGGCCGCCCCTCGCGAGGTGCCGCGCGAGGCCCACTGCTTCGAGAAGGGCTGGGAGAGCTTTCAGTTCATCGAGGAGCTCATCGAGCGCGGGCGGCTCAGCGGCGTGCTGGACCATCGGTTCGACGGCCGGGCGCTGGCGCTGGGCTTTTGCGGCCTCATGCACCTGCACGTGCTGCTGCAATTGTTCCAGCCCCAACAACCGCTGGACCGGCAGACCGCTGAGGCGGTGGTGGACTTGTTTCTCAGCGGAAGCTTGGCGAGACGGACGGGAGACACGTCCGAAGGTGCATTGCTCCCCTCCGGCAGTGTTCGTTCATTACCTGCCGCCGGACCGGATGACAGAGTCCCCTGACCGCAACCCACCATTCCTCGCCTGCGAGCAACATTCTCGAAACCGAAACGACCCTCTCACCGCAGCGCACGAACCTCTTTATGAACAACTCGCTTGTGTATTGTCTCCTGCCGGCGGCCGCCGCCCTGGCGTTCACCTCGTGCTCGCGTCCGCAACGGCCGGCTATGCCGCCGCCCGGGGTCAGCGTGGCCCAGCCACAAGTCGCCGCGGTCACCAACTGGGACGAGTATGCCGGCCACCTGGAGGCGGTCGAGTCGGTCGAAATCCGGCCACGCGTCTCCGGCTACATCGAGTCCATTCACTTCTCAGACGGTGCCGAGGTTCGGGTGGGGGATCTGTTGTTTGTGATTGACCCGAAGCCCTACCAGGCTGATCTGGATCGCGCGCGAGCCGAAGGGCGGCGCGCTGAGACCCAACTGGAACTGGCTCGCAACGATCTCCAGCGTGCCGAGAGCCTTCGCGGCTCGAAGGCCATTTCGGAGGAGGAATTCGACACCCGCAGCAAGGCCGCCCGGTTGGCCGAGGACGCCCTGGCCGCGGTCAAGGCAGCGGCGGCCGTGGCGGAGTTGAACCTCGGCTACGCGCGCGTTACTGCGCCCATCGGCGGCAAGATCGGCAGACGACTCGTCACCGCCGGCAACCTGGTGCAGGGCGGCGGCATGGTGCCGGGCACGGTGCTGGCCACCGTGGTGAGCCTGGACCCGAGCTACTGCTACTTCGACGTGGACGAACCGGGGTTCCAGCGACACCGGGCCAACGGCCTCGGCTTGAGTGGGCCAGGCCAGGCCCAAAGCCCGCTCGCCTGCGAACTGGCGTTGACGGGGGAGGAAGGCTTTCCGCACACAGGGCAGGTCGATTTCTTCGACAACCAACTGGACCGCAAGACCGGCACCATCCGCATGCGAGGCGTGTTTGGCAACGCGGACCGCGGCCTGGTGCCGGGCATGTTTGGACGCATCCGCCTGCCGGTCGAGCGAATCGAATCGGCATTGCTCATCCCCGAGGCGGCCATCGCCTCGGAACAGACGCGGAAATTCGTCTATGTGCTGAACGCGGAACAAGTCGTCGAGCCGCGCCCGATCCAGCTTGGCCGCTCGCAAGGCACCCAGCGCATCGTGTTGGCGGGGCTGAAGCCGGACGACCGGGTCGTCGTGAGCGGTTTGCTCATGCTGCGGCCGGGGATCAAGGTGCAGGTCGTGGACCCCAAAGCCCCGACGGGTCAGGCCGGCTCGCCGGCGCGGCCGTAGGCGGGCGCTGCTTCACGGTCCGGGCAACCTGTCTCCCGCAACCACCCCATGAAATTCTCACACTTCTTCATCCGCCGGCCGATCTTCGCGGCCGTGCTCTCGATCTTCATCACCCTGGTCGGGGGCATCGCCCTTTACGAACTGCCGATTGCCTCATTCCCGGACGTGGCGCCGCCCACGGTGTTCCTCCGGGCACGGTATCCCGGCGCCAGCGCGACCACGGTGGCGGCGACGGTGGCGACGCCGCTCGAGCAGGAGATCAACGGGGTGGAGAGCATGCTTTACATGTCCTCCACTTGCGCCGCCGATGGCTCGATCGCCCTGCAAGTCACGTTCAAGGTGGGTACGGACATCAACACGGCCCAGGTGCAGGTCCAGAACCGGGTGGCGGTGGCGTTGCCGAAGTTGCCGGAGGAAGTCCGCCGGCTCGGCGTCGAGGTCCGCAAACGGTCTCCCAATATGACCGCGGTGATCACCCTCGTGTCGCCGAAGGGAAAGCAGGACGAGATTTTCCTGAGCAACTACGCCTACTTGCAGGTCAAGGATGTGCTCGCCCGGTTGCCGGGAGTGGGTGACGTGTTTGTGTTCGGCACGCGGGATTACAGCATGCGCATCTGGCTGGACCCGGACAAAGCGTCGGCGCGCAATCTCACCGCGGGCGACATTGTGGCCGCGGTCCGCGAACAGAACTTCGAGGTCGCGGGAGGCGTGTTCGGCCAACCGCCGGCCCCGCCTGAGACGCAGATGCAACTGGTGGCACTGGTCAAGGGGCGTCTGACCACCGAAGAGGAGTTCAGCAACATCATCATCCGCACCGACCCGGACGGCCGGCTCACCCGACTGGGGGATGTCGCCCGGGTGGAACTCGGCGCCCGCGACTACAGCGTGGACGCCTATTATGACGGCATGCCAACGGTCGCGCTGGCCGTGTTTCAACTCCCGGGTTCCAACACCATTGAGACGGCCGACGCCGTCCGACAAGCGATGCAGGAGCTGAGCGGGCGGTTTCCGGAAGGCCTGGAATACCGGATCGCTCGTGATGAGTCCGAGTATATCCGCGCCTCGATCAACGAAGTCGTCAAGACCCTCCTCGTGGCCATGGTGTTGGTG
>Ga0315274_10009304_pt1 | contig 14209 bp, 12 predicted proteins | sample YL17G02_20_MG_FD_203700 | JGI IMG/M metagenome (GOLD analysis project Ga0315274, IMG submission 203700) | Sediment microbial communities from Yellowstone Lake, YNP, Wyoming, USA - YL17G02_20 | ecosystem: Environmental > Aquatic > Freshwater > Lake > Sediment | place: USA: Wyoming | collected... | reverse complement strand
AACCGGCACGGACACCATTGGGATAGCAGCCTGGGATCGTCAGAAACCGCGGCCGTTTATCGCTTCACGCCAGGGGATGCGGTAAGAAGACCTCCCATTGCATTCTCTCAGTCATCCGCCAGGAGGGCCTCGGTGATGGTTACCGGCTCGTAGCCCGAGGCGCGCAGGTCACGGATGATGGCGGGGAGCGCGCCGGCCTTCTGGGATGCGTTCACGGTGTGCATTACCACGATGGCTCCCGGGCGCACCGTGGACATGATGCGCGAGTAGAGGGCTCCGGCGTATATGCCGGAATAGTCGGTAGGATCGACGTTCCAATAGACGCTTATATAGCCCATGGAGTTGAGCAGCGCAAGAGCATCGGCATTGCGTGATCCATAGGGGAAACGGAAATATGGCCGGGTGGGGTGGCCGGTCACCCGCGAGATAGCTGCTTCCGAGCTCACGATCTCCGAGTACCTCCAATCGGTGGAGAGAGCGGTGAATTCCCGATGGTCGTAGGAGTGGCTGGCCACCTCGTGCCCCTCGTCCGCCATGCGCTTCACCAGGTCGGGGTACTGGTCCGCAAAGGCCCCGAGTACGAAGAAGGTGCAGTGTACATCGTAAGCCCTGAGCGCGTCCAGGATGGCGGTGGTCGCAGCGCGGTCCTGCTCGGCATCGAAGGTAAGTGCGACACACCTGCGCGAAGTGTTGCCGTTGAATATCTCCCCCGTCCCCAGGGACCTCACAAGCTCGTCGCGGTCCACGCTGCGCCACTCCGGGAACGTACTGTGGTAGCGGAAGTACATGGGGCGCTCGGCTACTATGGGCACGCCGTTTACGGACTTTACCGCGATGGAGAAGTCGCCGCGGGCGTCGTTTGAGCGTCCCAGGCCCAGGCCGGCCTCGTGAGCTGGGATGGTGAAGCGGGAGTGGGGCCCTAAGGTGAGGTCTTTGCGTTCCTGCACCGTCCCGTCCCCGCAGTAGTAGTAGATGTCGTAGAGGGCTGCCTCCTCCCCCGGGTTCTGCAGACACAGCCAGGTGTCGAAGCCGTCGCGGGAGCAGCCCTCGGCGAAGAACCACTCCGTGCGGGGGGCCTCGGCCCCCATGACGTCGTGCCCTCCGGTCACGTTGCTGTGGTAGCGGAAGTACATGGGGCGCTCGGCCACTATGTCCTGCGAGGCCTCGACGGCCAGGGAGATATCGTTATCGGGCGGGATGATCGCGCGCACGTTAACGGTGGTGCGGCTGCGGGGCGGCAGGACCTCGTCCCGCGCCAACACCTGCCCGTCCCCCAGCATGTATTTACAGGTCGCCGTGACCTCCGCCGCATTGGGATTGAAGAGGCAGACCCACTCCTCGAATCCCATACGGGTGCAGCCTTCCGCGAAAAACCAGGTCTTGCGCGCTTCCCCGCTGCCCATGACGTCGTGCCCGCCGCTCCAGGCGGACAAGGCAGGTCCTGAGGCAGTAAGAGCCTGGGTAATCAACAGCAAGAAGCATGGCAAGATGAAGAGGAGCCTGGCGGCAAGCCCTTGTCTGGAGCCGGCTGCATAACCTGTCGTGTGCATGGTTGCTAATACTCTAGCAGAAAAAGCCTGGGGCGTTAAAGGCCGGTATAAACCCTCTAGACATTCTATATACGCCCCTCCGCTTGACGAGGGTTCCCGGATCCACTCGGATGCAGGGAAAGCCTGCAGGCCTCGGACCGCCATCGAAGGCCGCTACAGCTCCCGCACCTCTACCTGCATGGCCTCCTCGGCGATGGGCAATGCTGCGGTCATGCGCCTGGTGAACTCGGCGGGGTCGATACAGGCTTCCGGAGAAAGCACCCCCTTATCCGTGACCACCCCTTCCAGGAGCATGGAGGCGAAGACCGCCAGGGGGGTGCCGGTCCAGTCATCCATGTCGAAGTCCCCCTCCGGCCCTCCTTGGTATCCGGCGTGGGAGGTCTGGATGCGCAGCTTCTTCCCGTCCTTTACACCTTCCACCGTTACCAGGATGGCGCCTATGGAGTGACCCGAGGGCTTGCCAGCCACCTCTTTAAGGAAGGCGAAGAACTCGCGTACCTTGAGCTCGCCGCGAAAGAGCTGCGAGAAGACCCCGCCCAGCACGCTGAGGTAGAGCCTCATGCCACGCGGGTTCTCCCCCGCATCCAAAGCCAGGAGGAACGCCACCGCATCTTTCATCTCTACCTTTCCTTTGTCCACCGCGCCCGCGACCCCGCGGAAGACGCCATTGAAGTAGGGCGGGTAGAGGGAGCCCATGCTGCGCACGCTCTTCACACCTGGGAAATAGTGGGGCATGGTGGCGATCTCGGCGTGACCCAGCTCGAAGAGCTTGTAGGGCCCCAGTGGCTGTGGGAACTCCAGGTCGTGCCCAATACGGAAGGAGGGTATCTCCACCCGCTTTCCTTCCCTGATGGTCCCGCACTTCCCCATGCAGGCATGTACCATGTGCTCGAAGACGGCCGCCCCGCCCCTCTCCTTCCCCTCCTCGGGGGGTGTGGACCCGGTGACCCAGGCTACGTCTATGTTCTCCACCTCGTCCAACTGCTGGGCGCATTGCCTCACGATGACGTTGACCAGCCCCGGGGCCACGCCGCAGCAGATAAGGGCGGTGATGCCCGACTCCCTGGCCTGCTCGTGCATGTCGAGCAGCTCCAGGGCGGACTCCTCGTCATCCCCGAGGTCGATGTAGTTCACCTTCTCATCGATACACGCCTCTACCACCGGGCGGCCGGTGCGGTAGTAGGGGCCGGTACAGTTGGCCACCAGGTCGCTCCCCCTGATGACTTCGCGCAGGACCGCCGGGTCGAAGATGTCCACGAAGGCGGCCTCCACATCGGGAGAACCAAAGGAAGCGGCCACTTTCTCGGCCTTCTCCAAGTTATAATCGGCCAGCACCAGGCGGCAGTCCCCGATCATGGCCAGGAAGGTCCTTGCCGCCACCTGCGCCATGTCGCCAGCACCTCCGATGACGGTTATGCGATACATGATCTTTACCCCTTTTATCTCTGCTTGACTCGACCCAGCCTTCGTCTTAAGTAATGGGAAATGGGGTCAGGTTAAAACCTGACCCCACGCGGTTTACTGCACCAATCCCTTGCGGGCCATCCACATAAACAGCGGCCGCCCCATCTTATAACGGTTGAAGAAGGCTAACGCCCCGTGGTAGAGACCGGGCCGCATGCGCTTCAGCGCCCAGAGTACCCTGCCGGATCGCTGGGGGATGGCGTAAAGCCGCTTCTTCTCTATGGCCTTCAGCACCGCTTGCGCCACCTCGTCGGCGCTCATGCGGGCGTTATCGAAGGTGGCGTGGGCGAACTCGGTCTCGAACTCGTCCGTGTAGCGCATATCGTCCAGCAGATGGGTGTTGAAGAACATGGGGCAGATCACGGTGACCGCGATCTTGAAGGGGGACAGCTCGCTCCGGAGGGTCTCGGTGAGCGCGATCACCGCTGCCTTGGTGGTGTTGTAAGGCGCCATCTCCTGCAGGGACAGGAGCCCCGCCGCGGAAGCCACGTTTACGATATGGCCGCCGCCCTGCGCCTTCATGCGCGGGATGAAGGTATGGCAGCCGTAGACCATCCCCCAGAAATTGATGCTGAAGATCCATTCCCAGTTCTCTACGGGGATGTCGCCCACGAACCCCGTCACCGCCACTCCGGCGTTGTTCACAAGAACGTCAACACCTCCCCAACTTGTGAAGAAGTGACCGGCCATGGCCTCCCAGTCAATGGCGACCCTCACGTCTAGCTCGTAGATCTCGCCGCTGCCGCCGTGCGCCACCACCATCTCCAGGGTCTCCTGGGCCCTCTCGGTGTTGATGTCTACGATACCGATACGGCACCCCTTGCGCGCCAGAGCCAGGGCCAACGCCCTCCCCAACCCGGAAGCCGCACCCGTGATCACGACTTTTTTGCCGTCCAGTCTGCTCATACTCCACCTCTCTTGTGCCGCCCGCCAGACCTTTCTACATGTACTTCGCCATGCCGGCCGCTCACGTTTCTTCCCCACTCCTTGGCCGTTCTTACTGCAGCAGGCCCAGGCGTGCCAGCCCGTACAGGAGCGGCCTCAGCAGGCCATGCCGGTTGAGGAACCTGAACAGGTCGTGGAACACGCCCGGGGTCAGCCGCTTGTTCAGCCACCACACCTTCCCGGAAAACTGGGGGACCACGTACAGCTTGTCCTTCTTTACCGCCGCGATGATCCTCCGCGCTACCTCGTCGGAGGTCATCCTGGCGTACTGGAACGTGCGATTAAAGAAATCCCATTCCCAGTCGTCGGTGTATCTCGCGGTCTCCAGGAGGTTGGTGTTGAAGAACATCGGGCAGGCCACCGTGATTCCTATGTTGTGCGGCGCCGCCTCCGCCCTCAACGTCTCGGAGAGGGAGATAACAGCCGCCTTGGTGGTGTTGTAGGGGGCCATTTCCATGCATGAGAGCAGTCCCGCCGAGGAGGCGACGTTCACTATGTGCCCGCCCCCCTGGGCCTTCATGTGGGGAATGAACTCGTGGCAGCCGTAGAGCATGCCCCAGAAGTTTACATCGTGGACCCATCTCCAGTCCTCCAGGGGGATGTCGCCGACAAACCCCACGGAAGCCACCCCTGCGTTATTTACGAGGAGGTCCACCCCTCCCCAATCATCGAAGAAATGGTCGGCCATGGCCTTTATTTCCTCCGGCACGGTCACGTCGGCATGGAAGACCTCGCCCGAGCCGCCCGCCCGTTCCACTGTCTCCAGGGTCTCTCGAGCCCCGGCGTCGTTTATATCGACTATGCCAATCCTCCAGCCTTCTCCGGCCAGCAAGGTCGCGAGCGACTTCCCGAGCCCCGAAGCGGCGCCGGTTATGACTGCCCTTTTCGCATCCAGTTTGTACATACGTTAGTCCTCCTTTGCTCTTGGGCTGTTCGCCCGTGACTGCCTTCAGCTAAGGCTCACGATCCGGCGGCCATAACATTATCCATACTAGGCGTTCCCCAAAACCTCCAGCATTTCATCTTGAGCGATTCGCGACAGGTTCAAGCTTCGAGTATAGCCTTTGATTGGTTTAGAATATCCTGGAACACTATGCTGAAGACGCGGCACAGGATCGGCGCGAGTAACCAGCCAACCAGGGGGATATGCATCTCGAAACGGCTCACCCAATGCACGTCCGTTGCGGTGCCGCAGGTTGTAAGGTCCATGGTGCCGATCTCGTGCTGGATGGGGATGGTGCTTTTCTTGACACGATACTCGAGGCGATGCGGGGGATCGAAGGTCACTATGTCCTCTACGAACGTGACCCCCAATACCTGGACCATACGCACCGCCCCGACCCCGTTCTTCTCGCCACGCCCTTCCTCGAGCAGCTTCGCTTTGCTAACGCCTTTTAAGATCGTGTAGCCCTCGTAATCGCTGAAAAGCTCCCAGGCCCTTTCGATCGGAGCATGGATGTGTGTGCCGACATCTATCGTCTGCATGATACCTACCCCCTACTTCAGCCATTCCCTAACGAATATTTTCAGACACAAACCCGGACTCAGCGGCCTTCAAAGCCTTCCACGAAACGAGCGTTATACAATGTATCCATAAGCTCTTGCTGCTCCATACGCTCCTCCGGCGGGACGTCCACCTTCTCCTCCAAGATGCGGGCGTAGCTGCTCATCGCCTTCTCCACATCCCTGGTGTCGAATACACGCAGGCTCTCCAAGAGCTCGATGGTAAGGCCACGGGCTAGGAATGTATCCGTCCCCCTATGCACGGCGCGCTTTATGGCGTGTACGGCAACGGGAGGACGTTTGGCCATGAGGTCGGCGAACTCCTGCACGCGCTCCGCGAACTCGGCCTTGTCGAAGACGTCGGTGAGGATGCCCATGGCCTTGGCCTCCTGGGGCTCCAAAAAGTTGCCCTTGAGCATCCACTCCAGGGCCTTGGCCTTGCCGAGGTGGCGTGGCCACCTCTGGGTGCCGCCTCCGCCGGCGATGATGCCCACCAGCACCTCGGGCTGCCCGATGGTGAAACCCTGGTCGCCCACCATGAAGCGGAAATCGAAGCAGGCGGCGAACTCCGTGCCCCCGCCGTTACAGGGGCCGTTGATGGCGGCGATGGTCACCTTGTTCAGGCGTTCCACGGCCAGGTAGAGGCGGTGCATCTGCAGCGACAGGAAGAGGGTGAACAGGCGGTCCTTCATCATCCTGGCCTGCTTGAGGTTGAGCTCCTCCAGCGCCGGGAAGTGGTCCATGAACAAGTTGTTGATGGTGTTGATCCAGTCCAGGAGGGCGCGGCCCAGGGAGAACCTGGCCAGCTTGGCGAAGGGGGAGGTCTTGTTCTCCTCGGCGATGCGCAGCAGCTCCGGGATGGAGAAGTGCATGATGTAGGTATCCTCGATCCCGCCCGTCAGCACCAGGACCCTCACCGAATCGTCCTTCCTGATGGACTTGACCACGTCCCATAACTCCTCCAGGATGTCCACGGTGAGGAAATTTACGTGAGGGTTGTGAATCTCCACCCATAACGTCTGTCTTACCTGCCTGGTCTCGAGATGCCTGAAGCCCATTTCTCTCCCTCCTCTGTCACTGTTTCCACTCGATCTAGTCGCCAAAGCTTATAGCTCGGATACCTCTATCTGCATGGTCTCTTCGGCAATAGGCATGGCTTGCTCTATGAGCCTTCTGAACTCCGCGGGGGGTGGGCGTTATCACTGCAATAACCCCAGCAACCTCATGTCAGGTAACGTCAACGGCACCACTGATCCGCGCTATGGCTTCCTCGATAAAGGAGGGGTCCTCTATCCTGATACTTATGGCCTGGTTGGGGCAAGCCAGGGCACAGAAACCGCAGCCCTTGCACTCATCGCTGAAAAACGGCTTGCCGTCAGTCAGGGTGATATGCCCGAACATGCAGGCCTCTGCGCACTCCCCGCAGCCTTCACAGCTTTCCCGGTCGACTCTCATGACCAGGCCCTGGAGCCTGCGGATGATCTGTTTGTATGCGGGCTTGCCGTCGCGCATGATCTTGACCATGCAGCAGCAGGAACAGCAACTGCATACGGTCATGAACCTCTTGTGTTCTTTCCCCACCCCCATGGCCAGGGCATCCGGCTTGAACTTCCCTATCACCGTGACCAGTCCCGCGTCCCTTGCCTTATGTATGTGGTCGATCGCTTCGTCCACGCTCGCAAGCCTCCCTATCTCCGGGGGCAGGTCGAAGCCTGCCATAGCTTCCCCCACCCAGATGCAGCCGATGTCATGGGGGTGGTTGGCGCAATCGTTGGCATCCCGGCAGGGGCAGTAGGCCATGATGAACCTGTGGCTCGACGCGCGGATAAAATGCTCGATTATGCTTGCGGGGGCCACCAATCCTTCTGGAAGCTCCAGGTTCTCCTGGACCGGTATGTAGCTGACGTTTGACCCCTTGGTATCCAATACAACATCGCCGACCAATCTCCCCAGAACCGGGAGCCTGGTCAACCCTGCGGTCTTGCACCCCAGCCTGTATACGAAAGGATATAGCTTCAGGATTAACTCAACGATCCTTCTGTTGCTTTTCATTGCCGCAGATCATCCTCATTATGCAACAAATCGATGCCTCACTTGTTCAGATCACTGCAGCAGCCCCAGGCGCGCCAATACCAATGGTCTGCATGATGCCTCCTTCCTGCCAGATCACCCTCAATACTTGGACTTCTGCTGGACATCCCTCCATCCCGGGAGCAAATCCTCATCTACTTCAGTAGGTGGGTTCTCCAGGTAGTTCAGAAGGTTGTGTTCAGCACCGGCCTTAAAGAGGTTCTTGTCCAGATCGAAAACCAGCGATGCGGGCATTCCCATGCCGACTTCGTATTTCTTTACGCCTCCCAGGGCCCGGTCACCCATGCCCAGGATGACGAAGATAGGGTTCTTGGCTTTGAACGGGAATAACGCGCCGGCAAAGCATGATTCAGCGTATCCGGTCAGTACCGACCTGGGCACATGCTTTCCTTCATAGCTGAAGGAGTGGCAGACGTGTGCGATCTGCTCGGGGTAGGCATAGATCTGAACGGTATCCGGGATGAATGGCGTGTCTGACAGCGGGGAAACAAGAAATCCCTTGTAGCCCAGGAACCGGCTGAAAGGCCATTGTCCACGGATCGCCCCCATCCTGAGTCTCTGGACATTGCCCCTGATCATGGATAGGAAGTCTTTCTGCCAGTGGTTATCCACCTGACTTTTAACGAGTGTCCGAAGCGGTGCCTTCGTCCAACCCTGAACTGCGTTGATCACGCAAGGGTTGTCGTATGCCGTCATGGCATATTTAATACCTTCTCTTCGCGATGAGCCTATCGCCATACATAAAGTCATCTTCTTGCCCGTGTCCCTGAGCGGCCTGACAAACCCCTCTGGGATCTCCGAGACATCCTTGATGAATCTGATCGCCACCATGTCCGTCTCGAGCTCGAGCCTTTCTCTCAATCTCTTTGCGATATCACGGTAATCCTCAACCTGGTAATCCATGGTTCCCTCCCATAAGCCGAGATCGAGTAACCTCTTTCAAAGACTAGACCTTTTTCTGCCCCTCCAGCCGATGGCCTTAAAGCATGCCGTGGCGTGCCATCCAAAGGAAAAGAGGCCTGGCCCGACCCAGCTTATTTAGCAAGGCCAACTGCCCGAAGTAAAGCGTGGGTGAAAGGCGCTTCTGTATCCAGAATACCTTGCCTGACAGCTGGGGGACGATGAACAGCCTCCCCTTCTCCACACCCTTTACAACGGCTTCTGCTACTTCATCGCAGGTGATCCTCGAGCACTCAAAGGCGGCGTGACCGAGCTCGTTCTCGAACTCAGTCTCGTAGCGCATGTCGTCGAGCAGACCGGTGTCGAAGAACATAGGACAGACCACGCTGACCCCGATGTTGTCGGGAGCAAGCTCGACCTTCATGGTCTCGGAGAGGGAGATCACCGCCGCCTTGGTGGTGTTATAGGGCCCCATCTCCAGGAAGGAGACTATCCCCGCCGCCGACGCGGTGTTGACGATATACCCCCCGCCCTGGGCCTTCATGCGGGGGATGAAGCTGTGACAGCCGTAGAGCATCCCCCAGAAATTGATGGCGTGTATCCATTCCCAGTCCTCCAGGGGGACGCCCCCCACGAAACCCGTTACGGCGACCCCGGCGTTGTTGAAGAGGACGTCCACTCCTCCCCAGCTGCGGAAGAAATGGTCGGCCATCGCCTCGACGTCTATAGCCACCCTCACGTCGAGTTCGTAGATCTCCCCGCTGCCGCCAGCCCGCTTCACCATCTCCAGGGTCTCCGAGGCGCCCTCGGTATTGATGTCCACCACGCCGATGCGGCATCCCTTACGCGCAAGGGCGAGGGCGAGAGATCTCCCCAAGCCGGAAGCGGCCCCGGTGATCACCACTTTCTTCCCGTCCAGTTTGTTCATATTCAGCCCCCTTTATCACGAGCCCGTCCTCTTACGACGTAAGTTGCTCACTCCCAGCACATCATTTGCGTAGTTGAACCAATACTTGCGAAAATACGCCAGCCATCCGGTGGGAGGTTCATTATATCCGGGCACCTCCTGCAGGGACCTGGCTTTATTGGGGCAGGCACGCAGGCACAGGCCGCACCCGATACAGTGTGTCTGCTTGAACAGCAGCCGCTTATCCTGCCCGTCCTCCACCAGGGAGATCGCTTTCACGGGACAGGCCTCGACGCATTTCCCACACGACGTACACTTCGTTGCATCGACAATGGGGATGAAGTGTGGTGGTGCCACTAGGCCGGGGGCATTGAACTGCGATATGGTGCGCATGATGCCGCAACAGCAGCTACAGCAGGAGCAGGCGACATTGCCGAACTTGCCGCCATCCTGGTTCTTGAACCAGGTTACCATGCCATCGCCCTCCGCCTCGGCCTTTATCTCTATGACGTCCTTTTTGCTTATCTTGTGAAAGCGCCCCTGCTTTATGAACAACTCTGCAAGGCCGCCCATGACCACGCAGGTTTCCATGTTCTTAGTGCAAGTTCCGCCGGCCAAGCGCTTGGCCTGACGGCAACAGCACGTGGCCAACCCGAAGACCTCGAACTTGTCCAGGACTATTTCAAGACGGTCGGAAGGAAGCGCGATCTGGGTACCCTCGATCTCCTCTCCGACAGGCAGGACCCGCACCGCGTCAATGGGTGCCTTACCGACATATTCGTTCAGGAAACCGGTGTAGAAGAGGTCTTCGAAGAGCTCGGCGCTGCGCTGGTGCCAGGGGGTCATCTCTCTGGGCTCGGCTCCTATAAATAGGATGTCAAACGTGCCGGGAAAAATCGGCAGCATCAAATAGCGGTCTTCGTTTCCAATCGTGAACGTGATGAGGGTGCATTTCTCGTAGGCGAGACGTTGCAGTATCTGCTTCACCTCCTCGAGTGGTCTGCCGCACTGCTTCGCCAGCCCCTTAGCCGACCTTACCCTCCAGGGCTTTATATACTGCAACACGTCGGCCTCTTCCTCGCTGTACATATGCACTATCAAAGCCACCAGTTCGTCGCAAACGGGAGGCCCCAATAGAATAGGGTTGGCGTAATTACCGACCACCGCCATATGCGCCCTGGATATCTCCGCATAGCCGTCGCTCGATCTCGCCGGGTCTGTCCCCCTTCTTGCCATTACGATCCCCCGTAGGCCGTCTCGATCCCATGTTTGATTCAACTATCTCGAACCCCCAGTTCTCGTCTCATCCTTCGTACAGCTTCTCGAAGGTCTGGCCCTTGTAGGTGGAGCGCTCCAGCTCACCGGCATCGATCCAGATGATCTCCGGGGTGAACTTGGCCTTGGTGTGGAAGACCTCCTTCATCTCCTTCTCGAGTTCGGGGAGCTTGTCTGTGGGGAAGTCCTCGCCGCGCTCGATCTTCACCTTCAGGGGCGGCACCACCCGCGGCGGCTTCTCGGTGAGCACGATGCGGAACTCGCCGGTGACCTTGGGCACGAAGGACGCCACCACGCCGTCGACCATGGTGGGGTAGACGATGGCCCCTTTTACCTTGAGCATGTCGTCGGTGCGGCCCACCACCTTGTAGCGTATGCCGCTGCGGCCGCAGGGGCAGGGAGAGGTGAAGACCTGTTGGATGTCGCCCAGGCTGGTCCTGAGCCAGGCCATGCCGTCCCCTGCCATGGAGGTGAAGACGGCCTCGCCCTCGGCGCCGTCCTCCAGGGGGATGGATTCCTTGGTATCCGGGTCCACCAGCTCGTAGAGGGCCAGGTCGTCGGCGGTCCAGTGCATGCCCTGGTACTCCTCGTGGTCGCAGGAGAAGCCATAGCCTGCCCCGGCGTCGAAGATACGCGCTCCGTAGGTCTCTTCCAACCTATGGCGCACCTCGGGCACTCCTGCCCCCGGTTCGCCGCCACACATGAGCTTGCGCAAACCCAGGTCCTTGGGGTCCCTTCCCTGCTCTTTGCACTTCTCAATGAGGTATTCAGCCAATGACGGGGTGCCGGAATATACGGTCCCCCTGAAGAGGGTCTGCATGAGCAGGATGCGGTCCGTCCCAGCCTCCGCGCCCACCGGGATAGCCATGGCCCCGAGGCGACGACCGCCCATCATCGTGGGCACTCCCGCAATGACCATGGAGAGAGCGAAGCAGAAGAGGATGCGGTCCTGCTTTCGGATCCCCGCCCTCCACATCCCCCGCACCATGGCTTCACCCCACACGTCTTCCATGTCGTGCCATGTCATGGGGTAGGGGGTGGGGATGCCGGTGGTGCCGGTGGTGGTGGCCATGATGCTGAGGTCGTCTACCCTCACCGGCATGATCTGGTCCAGCACGGCCAAAAGGTCCCCCCCATACTCAATGACCATGGCCCGCAGGCCCTCCTTATCGAAAAGGGGCACCGCTTTCGCGAAGTCTTCGAAGCTATTGATCTTGTCGGGCTTCACTCCTAGTTCGTCGAACTTCTTCTTATAGAAAGGCGCGTTGTCGTAGAGCCGCCTCAGCATAGCCTTCACCTTGGTGAGCTGGATCTCCCGCATCTGCGGGGTGTTGAGTATGGGCTCTATCTCCATGTTCCAGTAGGGACGTTCCTCTTGCATGGTCGTTACCCCCTTTTCCTAACCTTTCTTATCGCTCAGACCTTTTCCAGAATATGTATGCACATGGCTGCCTCGCCCGCGCCGATAAAGCCGCCGCCGTTCTCGGCCAGAGCGATCCTGGCCCCCTCCACCTGGCGGGGGCCGGCGGCGCCGCGCAACTGGTTGACCAGCTCGTAGGCCTGGGCGATGCCCGAGGCCCCGACGGGATGGCCGCGGCACTCCAACCCCCCCGAGGGGTTAACGGGGAGCTTCCCCCCCAAAGCCGTGGCCCCTGACTCGGCGAAGGGACCTCCCTCTCCGACGGGGCAGAAGCCCAGCTCCTCGTACTGCCACAGTTCCCCGAAGGCGGTGGCGTCGTGCACCTCCACCACGTCTATGTCCTGCGGGCCCAACCCGGCTATCTCGTAGGCCCGGCGGGAAGCGCGCACGCCGATGCCCTCCAGGCCGCTCTCCGGCAGGGAGCCCGAGGCGAGTATCGAGGCAAGGATCTTCACCGGGCGGGCGTCGGGGTACTTCTTCAAAGCCGCCTCCGAGCAGATGAAGGCGGCGGTGGCTCCGTCCCCGATGGGGGCGCACATCGAGCGGGTGAGGGGATAGGCAACCAGGTAGTCCTCGAGGACCTGTTCCGTGGTCATGTCTATCTGGTATTGGGCCATGGGATTCATGGAGCCGTGGTGGTGGTTCTTTGCGGCGATGACCGCGAGCTGCCGCTGGGTGGTGCCGAAACGCTCCATATGGGCCCGGGCCGCCATGGCATAGATATCCATGAAGGCGGAGTGTCCGCCGCCCTTCTTCTCCTTGCCCTCTGCCTTGACCTCGGCCGCCTTCTTTGCCGCATCGGCTTGGAAGGCGTCGATCATGGCCTGGGCGAACTCCACGTCCATGCCCGACATGAACTGCTCGAACATCTTCATCTTATCCTCGGGGAAATACATCTTCTCCGCGCCCACGGCCAGGACCAGGTCGTAGAGGCCGGCCTTCACGCTCATCCATGCGCTGTGCAGAGCGGTAGAGGCGCCGGCACAGGCGTTTTCCACGTTCACGATGGGGATGCCCTGAATGCCCAGGGGGGCGAGGGCCACCTGTCCCCGGATGCAGTGCTGCCCCTGGTTGGCTCCCCAGGCGGAGTTTGAGAACCAGGCCGCCTGGATGTCCTCCTTATCCACCTTGACGTCCTCGCAGAGGGACTGCATAGCCTCGGCGACCAACTGCTTGATGCTCCTCTCGGCATGCTTGCCGAAGCGGGTCATCCCCACTCCCAGGATGTACACGTTCTCGCTCATCTTCTCACCTTCCTGCCTCTAGGCTGCTTACTTGCTGCTTATCCGGACCGGGGCATCACGGCACCCGTTCCGCAGTAGACAGGGATCAACCAGGCCCGTTCGCCCTTCCTATATGGTAATTACTGGATAACCTGTTGCGGTTTCCCCGCCTCAGCCGCGTCCCTCCTCCTTCGCGCGCGCCTTGAACTCCTCCACCCTGGCCCGCTTGTCCGGGACGATGGACATGATCTTGCCCACCAGCCCGTCCTTAACGGCGTTGATCTCCGGATCCGGGTAGAGCTTGACGAAGTCCTGGGCATCCTTTTTCCACCACTCGTCGTAATCCTTGATGGGCGGATGGGCGTTGCCGGCAAAGCTCTGGAACATCATGGGATACTGGGTGCGCATGGTCTCCAAGAAGAAGGATCGGTTGAACTCCTTGTCATATTTCCTCGTCCAGATGGGCCGGTTGTAATACCAGAACTCCTTCACCGGCCCGATGGAGAGCCCCGCTATACAGCTTACGTCGTCCAGGTAGGCCAGGTAGAGGGCGCAAAGTCCGACGGAGATGTGGATGCGGTTCTCGATATCGTACTTACTGGCGGCGGCACACGCCCAGTCACAGGCGATGCCGTAATCGATGGCGTTGAGCATACAGGATGGCCCGAAACTCGAGAGCCCCAGGCCGTAGTTCAGCTTGCTGTAGCGGTTGAACTCTCCGCAGGAGGGAAAACCGCAGGCCCCGCAGTCCCAGTTCGACTTGGACTTGGAGAGGTCGGCGCCCAGGAGCAGCAGCACAGGTGGGTTCCCCTCCTCGTAGGCGGTGCGGTAGCTCATGCCGTCCATCCACAACACCATCTCGTCCTCCCCCACTTCCTCCAGAAGCTCGATGATGGGGAGCAGTTCCTCGCCGCTGACGACGGCCGTCTTC
>Ga0315274_10009303_pt1 | contig 14209 bp, 11 predicted proteins | sample YL17G02_20_MG_FD_203700 | JGI IMG/M metagenome (GOLD analysis project Ga0315274, IMG submission 203700) | Sediment microbial communities from Yellowstone Lake, YNP, Wyoming, USA - YL17G02_20 | ecosystem: Environmental > Aquatic > Freshwater > Lake > Sediment | place: USA: Wyoming | collected... | reverse complement strand
AAAAACTAACAAATATAATTACAATAAATCCCCATATAATAAATATCTTTTTACTATCAGTCATCTTTTTTGCCTTATTTCTTTTTTTAAATATGTAGGGGCGGCGTCACACCGCCCTTAAATATGGGCGATGAGACATCACCCCTACGAATTAAATAATGTAATTAATTTTATATTTCTCTCTCAAAAAAACTCAATCTTAGCAACAAATAATTTCTGTTCTTCAAAAGATAATAAATCTTAAATTATGAACTTATCACCATACATTTTTCCATATCTTTGATGCATATTTTTTAGACTTTTTTATTATCTCCTTCTCATTAATCATTTTCAACTCACCATCTTCCATAACTATTTTGCCATCAATAATAACTGTTTCTACATTTTCTGAATTCATAGAATAAATAATACTCGAATAAATGTTATTCATAACAAAGGGTGTTGTTTGAGCTTGATTTGTATCAAGAATAATTATATCAGCCGTTTTACCTTCTTCTATACACCCCAATTCATCACTGACACCAAGTGCCTTTGCACCATTAATCGTTGCCATCTCAAGAACTTGCTGACTCGAAATTGCTTGGGGCCCATAAAAAGGCTTTTGAATAAGCCCGGACAATCGCATCTCCATAAACATACTCAGATTATTATTGCAAGGTGCCCCATCTGCCCCAAGTCCAACATTTATTTTCTGCCGCAACATTTCAGGAATATTGGCTATCCCGGAACCAAGCTTTAGATTTGACGATGGGCAATGCGTAACATTAGTCTTCGTCCTCTTCAAAATCTCAATTTCATTTTTATCAAGCCATATACAATGAGCCAACACAAGATTTTTCCCCGTTAATCCCAACTTGTCAAAATATTCCAAATTCCGACACCCCGTTTTCTTCATAACCAGCGCCAACTCACTCCGATTTTCAGAAGAATGAGAGTGAATTATTAAATCATTTTCAATGGCAAAATCCCTTATCCCCTTTAACAATGCCTCGGAACAAGACAAAACAAACCGTGGCGCAAAGGCATACTTAATCCGTCCATCCTCTTTATTATGCCACTTTTCATATAACTTTATACTTTCAGCAATTGAATTTGCTGTAGTATCTTGTAACTCATCAGGAATGTTCTTAGATTTTTTATCCATCATCACCTTACCTATAAATCCTCTTAAACCCGATTCTCTTACTGCTTCAAATATTGAATCAGTATAATGAACAGTTCCCATATCCAAAATTGTTGTTGTTCCACCTTTAATTAACTCGGCACATCCTAATAAAGCAGAATAATAAATAGAATCCCTTGAATGAGATGCCTCGGAGGGCCAGATATACTTCTGAAGCCAATCTAAGAGCTTGACATCTTCTGCTATATTTCTAAACAGTGTCTGGCAAAGATGAGTATGTGTTTGAATAAAACCTGGCAAGACTATTTTATCTGTAGCATCAATTATCTTCGTGTAATGAATAGGCAATAATCGTTTGTTGCCACGCCTAATTATTTTTTTTATGTATTGCCCCTCAATAAGAATATCACCCTTAATCACATCCCGATTAGGATTCATCGTAACAATTGTTGCGTTTCTAATTAACAGACTCATTATACTCTCTGATCAATTTTAAACTTCTAATCCTTAACCTTTTAACTTTAAACTTTTAACTTCATACGCTATCCAATCATTCAATTTTTTTGAGCTGGTGATTTTAAAATGATTTTTATCAAGAAACTCCCGAACCTTATTCACCATATTAATATGAATACCAGATACTATCAGCCTTCCAGAATCCCTTTTAAGATAATTATGCACTTGATTTAAAAAAGGATAAAAATTATCAGGCAATATATTACAAAGTATCAAGTCAAATTCTTCTTCTTTCCGTAAATGCACTTTTTTAGATAAATCACTTAACGTTCCACAAAAAATGAAAATTCTCCCTTTTGGAATCTTATTTAATCTTATATTCTTCCGACAATTCTTTAGGGCATCATTGTCAATATCAAATGCAATAACTTTTTCAGCCCCAAATTTTATCGATGCAATTGCCAATATACCGCTACCTATCCCTATATCAAGCACTCTCCGAAAACACCCTTTCTTGTCGATAATAAAATACAAACAGAGTTGAGTTGTCTCATGTCTTCCTGTCCCGAATGCCATTTCCGGACTGATAATAACATCGCCATCCTTTCTATCTTTATGCCAGGGACAAATTATTCTTAACTCATCGCTAATAACAAATGGACTAAAATATTCCTTAAATAAACCTACCCAATCTTTCTCTTCCAAATACCCAATCTTATAAACTGTCTCAATACCATAATCAAATAGGAATAGTTTTAAATTCTTCTCAAATTCATTTATAGCCAAATCATCATTAAAATAAGCTACTAAAACATTATCATTGATACTTTTAATCTCTTTTACAATCAATCCTATACATCCATTATCATCTAACCATATACTGAATTCATCATACAACTTTTCAGGAATCTTAATATACAATTCCAGCCATTTCTTTTTTTTTCTATTCATTATTTAACCTTTCCCATTCTTGTGGGGGGCCAATAAATACGTTTAACTTTACCAATTATATCGCTATCTGGTATAGGTCCAAATTCAATACTATCGAAACTCCTATTTCTGTTATCTCCTAACACAAAATACTCATTATCTTTTAATACAAGTGTTCCCGTATGTTTATAAAAAATTTGTCCTTTATGATTCAAAAAATCTTCATTTTCTTTTACGCCATTTATTAATATGTAATTCGGTTTAACCTCAATTAAATCTTTCGGAATCCCAACAATCCTTTTCACAATATTATCTCCCGGCATAGTAGGATCATACAAGGCAACTATATCTCCTCTTACAGAAGTATAAGCTTTATAAGTGTCCACACAAACATAATCTCCTGTTCTTAATGTTGGATACATAGAATCAGATATAACTTCATAAAACTTTATTTGAGTCTTAATAATAATGATTACACCAACCAATATTAACAAAATAATAATTGATATAATCCATCTTGTTCTGGAAACAGCCATTTTTTTCTAAATCCAAATTTTTTATGAATTAAATCTTATATTTATGATTGAAAGAAAGACAACATAATTTTTGAACCTATTAATTCTCATAAGATTTGAATGAAATAGAGACCTCTGAAATACTGGCTAACATGTCATTTCCGTGTAAACGGGAATCCAGAATCCTATCAAATTTTGTAAGGACAGAACACTGTTCTGTCCCTACTGGATTCCCACTTTCGTGGGAATGACAAAATCCAAATTGTTAGTTTTTCAGCAATCTTAAATAGTTATTAAAATAATCAAATTTGTTCTTGAAATTTAATTTTAATCAAATAAATATTTCTTGCCTCAAGACTTAATATGTGTTACCAAAGCCATTTAATTTTCATTTTCAAAAAGGAATACAAACCTTAATAGAAAACAGTAATTTGCTCAAAGGAAGATTTTAAAGTGAAAATATCAGAAGAATTAAAAAGGGAATTGGAAATTATCAGACAAGGCACTGATGAGATTATCCCTGAAGATGAACTTATTGCAAGACTCGAAAATTCTCGTAAGAAAAAAGTCCCACTACGGGTAAAATTGGGCATCGACCCTTCCTCACCTGATATTCATCTCGGTCACACAATTCCCATCAGAAAACTTGAACAATTCCAAAAACTGGGTCACCAAGTTGTTTTAATCATTGGTGGATTTACAGCAAGAATTGGTGATCCCACAGGTATGTCTGAAACAAGAAAACAACTCTCTAAAGAAGAGGTGAAAAAGAACGCAAAAACATATTTGTCTCAAGTCTTCAAAATCCTCGACAAAGAAAAAACTGAAATTGTCGATAATGCCGATTGGTTTGAAAATATGAAATTTTCAGACTTAATCAGTAACCTTGCCTCAAAATATACTGTCGCAAGGATGCTCGAACGCGATGATTTCCTCAATAGATACAAAAATGGCAAACCTATTTTTATACACGAATTCCTCTATGCTCTTGCTCAAGGATATGATTCTGTTGTTGTCAAATCAGATATAGAAATTGGTGGAACAGACCAAAAATTCAACTGTCTTGTTGCTCGTGATATACAGAGAGAATACGGAATGGAGCCTCAAATCGTCATTACTCTCCCATTACTTGAAGGAACTGATGGTGTAAAAAAGATGAGTAAAAGTCTCGGTAATTATATAGGCATCTCCGAAAGCCCAAAGGAAATTTATGGCAAAACGATGAGTATTTCTGATGAGTTAATGTATAAATATTTTCTTCTTACACTCGGTTATGAAGAAAAAACAGTTAACGACTTAAAAGAAAAAGTTCAAAGTGAAAAATTACACCCTCGTGATTTAAAAGCAAGACTTGCCTTTGAACTTGTTTCACTTTATCACTCAACTCAGGAAGCCAAAAAAGCTGAAGAAGAATTCCTCAGGGTCTTTCGCGACAAATCACTACCTGAGGAACAACCTGAAGTAATTATTAATACAGAGGAAGATTCAATTTCCATTATAAAACTATTGACGAATCTTGATAGAGTAAGTTCTAATAGTGAAGCAAGAAGATTAATTCAAAGTGGTGCTGTGTATATTAACAACGATAGAATAAGCAATATAAATTTATCCTTGCCCAAGGGTAATTATCTTGTAAAAGTGGGCAAAAGAAATTTTTATAAGGTTAGTGTGAAAGGAAAGTGAAATTTTTATCTTACAACCTTTGACAAAATGTGGCGGTGCGATTTATCGTACAGAAGTTATTTTGAAAGGCAGGTAATTTTTTTATGTTACAACAAATGCGTAATGAAAAGGTGATGAAGAGAGTAATGTGGGCTCTTGTTGTCCTCGTCGGTATACCATTCCTTGTATTCTACGGATGGTCATCAAGCCGAGGTGGTCGTTCACGAACGAGTGGAAGTAATTTTACTATAGCCAATATAAATAAAACAGCCATTGGATATTATGACTTTGAACTTAAAAAGAGCCAGTTGGAAAGCCGTATCCGTATGAGCCTTCAACAACAAATTGGCGATAATGAAGAATTTATTCAAGAACAATTAAATCGAATTATTACACCATACAACATACTGAATAGTATTATCGAAGAAGAATTGCTTTATCAACAAGCGTTGAAAACCGGAATTAAAGTCAGTGATAAAGAAATTGCCATTGCTATCGCTAACTTTTTTGGCACAGATGATAAAAACGAACTCTCCAGATATCTCAATCGATATTTAAAAAGAACAGGGATGTCCGAATCAACTTTCACAGAAAGGCTCAGACGTGATATTCAGCTTGCGAAAATGAGCGCTATTATCAACGACAATGTTTTCGTTTCTTATTTAGATTCCTGGGATAATTATCTAAAGCAAAGTTACAAAGCCAAAATCAAATACGTAGAATTTCCCATCTCAGATTATCTTAAAGATATACAAGTGGATGAAGAAGGTGTGAAACAATACTTTGAAAAAAATAAAGAAAAATATAAAATCGGTGAACAGGTCAACTTTGATTTCTTAGCAATTAAAGAAGCCGATATCAGAAAAAATATAACTTTTGAAGACAAGGATATAAAACAATATTATGAGGATAATAAAGATAAATTTAAGGAACCAAAACAAGTGCAACTGCGGCATATCTTCTTAAAAACCGAACCATCAGATACTCAAGAAAAACAAAATGTAGTTAAAAGTAAAATAGAAGAGATTGCAAAAGAAGTGAAATCCGGAAAAGATTTTGCTGAGCTTGCCCAGAAATATAATGAGGATGATACGAAGGATGTTGGTGGCGATCTGGGATTCAATACAGCTACGAGCCTTCCTAAGCCAATTGCTGATGAGGCTTTCAAGATGAAAGTCGGTGATGTCAGTGAATCCATACGTGCTCAAGATGGTTTCCATATTATCAAAGTTACAGATGTTAAGGAAGAAAAATCCAAAACTCTTGAGGAAGTTAAATCTATTATTGAAGCCAACCTTCAGAGAGATAAGGCTCAAGGAATTCTCGAAGATAGAGGCGTTCGGATGCAATCCCTCTGGGAAGAACTTTTGGACTTTAACAAAGTTACTGAAGCTCTCGATTTAAAACCTGAACAAACAGGATTTTTTGAAAAGATTAAATTACCTATCTTTGAGAAAATTGGCTATATTCAAGATTTTAAAAAAGATACTGAAATCAAAAAGGATGCGGTTCTGGGAGTTTTCAAAAACTACAATGGTTATTTTTTAATCAAAGTTGCTGACATAAAACCAGCATACCAACCTGATATTACTGATGAAAAGATTAAGGATAGAGTCAGAGAAGATTACAAAAAATTCAAGGCGGCAACAATGGCACAACAAGAAGCTGAAAAATTAAAAAGCTCTATTAAAGATATAAAAGAAATTGATGAATTAGCAAAAAAGATTCCCAAAGAAGTAAAAGTTTCTCCTGAATTTACTCAAGGAGGCTTCATAAGCGGTATTGGAAAAGCAGATAAATTAATCAAGGAAGCGTTCATTATTGAAAAAGACAAAATTGGTAACGTTCTGCCTGCAGGCGATTCCGAAGATGCTCCCAAAGCCTATTATGTATGGTTCCTCGACTCTAAAATTATCCCCGATAAAAAGGCTTTTATGGCTGAAATCGGAAAACAAAAACAAACGCAAATTACACAAAAACAAAGTTTAATCCAGGAAGAATGGATTAATGAAAAAAGAGCTCAGAGCAATATCAAAGTCAAAACTGATTTCCTTAAACCTCAAACAGAACAATAAATGTAAGGGACGCATATATGCGTCCCTTATCAAATTTATTATTTCTTCAAATAATTTTTTAGTTTTCTCATCTTATCCCAGAATTTACTCGCAAACAGTTGTATTTTATAATTCATTGTTTCAGGATTAAAAGACATCTTAAAATGCTCCACATTTCTGATCCCTCCGCTACCGCCAAGATTTATCATCTTATATCCATTTTCAATCCCATATTTTATTACTAACTCAAAAATATATTTCGTAGGATAAAACCTCGAATAATATTTATTCATTGCACTTTGATAATAATACATTTCATTCGGTGAGCAGAGCATTAAAACTCCAGCAATTAATTCATCCTTAATCATTGCTACCCATAACCTCGAATTTTGATTATAAATTAAATCTCTTATCATACCAATTGGTAACCTGTCCTTTTTAGCCCAGCTCTTCATTGATTCATCAGATAAAAGAAGATATTTCTTTATAATCTCATCATCCTTTATTTCTTTTACTACAACTCCTTCTTTTTGTGCCTTCCTTATCTCTGCCCTTATTTTACTATTGAAACGATTATTCCAGATATCCTCATAAGTATAATTAAGAGGAATAACTAAAGTCTTATGTTCATAAATCTTGAATTCATTACTGAACAAGACATTCGATTGGGGATGATTAATTATCAATATCCCCATTTTATTAATGGAAATAAGATAATTAGAAATCTCTTTCAATTGCTCATCTGATATGGGATTAGCGGAAATAAGTCCACCATTAGCCCCAAGAGGTAGTGAGGCAAGATTATAAGCAACTTCCTTAGAACATTTTCCTAATTTAACTGAGAGGTGCTTTATCTTTATTAATGGTAATAAAACTTCTGACCCATTATCAAAGACAAATAATTTATGCGCCTCTTCATAATTTTTGATATGTTTACAAATGATGGATGAAAAATCTGGGGTCTGGAAAAAAGAATATTCTTTTTTCTCCTCAAGAATTTCTAACCATTTTTTTTCAGATATATTCTCAATAACCTTCACGATTTATTTTCTCCATTGAAAACAATAGAGACAGACACCTTACGTCTGTCCCCATTATTTATATCTTGAACAATTCTTCATAAATGGTAACTATTTTATTTCTGAACAATTTCTCGTCAAATTTTTCATAAAGAAATTCTCTGGCAAATTGTCCCATACATATCATCTTTTCTTTATCTGCTTTAAACTCAATAATTTTCTTTGCAATTGAATCAAAATCACCAACACTTGTCAAAAATCCATTTTTGCCATCTTGCAATAACTCAGGAATCCCACCGCATTTATAGGCAATAACAGGCTTTCCGAGAGCAAATGCTTCCATTATTACTCTTGGGAATGGCTCTTGGTAATCAGGTAAATGCACAAGAATATCACATTCATTCAAAATCGCAATCGTCTGATTATGAGTTAATTTGCCTACTAATTTAATAGCATTACTTAAACTATATTCTTTCATTTTACTTATAAATGATTCAAAATAATCTTTATGTCCTTCTTCTTGTCCCCCAATAATATAATAGCTTATATCTTTGATACCGCTATCCCTTATAATCTTCGCAACTTCGAGTAAGTTCTTATGACCTTTCACTTTCACAAACTTCGATATATAACATACCTTGAAATTTTTATCATTCTTTACAACATTCAATAGCGATAGAGACGCAATGCATTGCGTCTCCACAATTTCAGGAGCAGGATTATGAACAACATTTACTTTTTCCCATTCATCAATACTACTGAACATCTCATCCTTCACAGCATTTGAAACGCATATTACTCTATCAACAAAGTTTCTAATCAGGAACAAATAGAGCTTCTTAATGAAAGTCTTTCCATTAAGAATCACTCTTAAGTGAGAAACGACTTTTGCACCAGAAATTTTTGCTGTAGCAAAAAATGGAAGGTCAATAATGTCTGAAAAATGAACCACTTGAATTTTGTTAGTCTTGATTAATCTAAATAATCTCCATTGGGCAGGAATAATCTGAAATAAAAATAAAATGAATTCTTTTAAATTTCTGAATTCTTTTAATCGTCTAAAATTCAGAATCTTATATTTTACTCCGATTTTATCAAGTTCCTCACTCATTTCTCCTTTCTCTGAGAGAGTCACCATCACATTATAATCGTCTTTGAATATCTTTACAAGTCTTAAAGTAGATAACGGCATTCCAGAATCTAATTTGGATACGGAACAAAAATATAAAATATTTTTTTTCACTTTTTAAATTAGTCTCTCACTATATAACTTGAAACATTATTTTTGGAGTGCGAAAGCTTGCTTTCGCTTTACATTAGCAGAAGCTTGCTTCTGCTATGTTATTAATCACAAACCTACATTTTGGCGAGACCAAGGTCTCGTTAATAAAAGCGGTAGCAAGCTACCGCACTCCACAATTAATTAATGAATCTATAATCTTAGTATATTCCTTTTTTACATTTTCCAGATTCCAATCATCCCCAATCGTCTTTCTCGCATTTATACCTATATTTAATTTCAATTCCTTATTTTCTAAGACTTTTAATAAAGTATTTCGTAATCCTTCAACATCTTCTACATTACAAATAAAACCATTTTCACCATCTATAATAAGCGAATCAATGGCACCTGCTTGTGTCGTAATAATCGCCTCACCGCACGCCATCGCCTCCGTAATCACCTGAGAAATTCCTGCTATTTTCCGAAACGGAAATAAACACACATCCGCAAGTCCTATTGCCGAAATTAATAAGCCTTTTTCTATTGCACCAGTCAAAAATACATTTAATTTTTCCTCCTGAATCCTTTTCTTTAACTCATCATACAAAGCCCCTTTCCCCATTATAATACTATAAGAATTGGGAATCCCCTTTACTATATCAGGAATCAAATCCACCCCGTTTTCTTTAGCTAATCTACCAAAAAACAATATAACTCTTTTTCCTGTTATGTCAATTCCATTAGACTTCAAATAGTTAATAAATGGCTTTGAATCAGGATTGGCACAATAAAGATTTAAGTCCACACCATGTCCTAATATCTTTATTTTACTATTATCCACTCCCCTTCTAACAAGATTGTCTTTATGGTCATAACCATCAACAATAATAGCATCAGCTCCCTTATATAACTTCTCAAGCAATTGGTGTAGATACTTCGCATAAAATTGATGTTGCGTCTCATAAAACATATCACCGCCCACAATTACAATTAAAGGTTTCTTATACCGATTTTTCAATCTGGAAGCTAAGGAAAAAACTCCCGGCGTCATATCAGAAATAATTATATCACAATCTTTAATGGACTTATCACGGAACAAAAAATATAAATTAAGTTTTAACCACCTTATTAACTTAGGAATATATTGCCCCAAGAGCTTTGGATACTGCATAGATGAAATGACAGGTTTAACCTCATATTTATTTTGAAATATCTTTTCTTCATATTCTTCTATAAGAGCATAAAATGTTACCTCGAATCCTTCATCTGATAATGATGAAGCAATCTTATCCATCCAGGTCGTCATACCACCTATCCGTGGATAAGAAGCAACACTAATTATGGCAACTTTTCTTTTCTTCATAACATCAACTGCATTCAAAAATTCGTAGCGGTGCGATTTATCGCACACTATATATATTGTCGGATAAATCCGACCGCTACAACATATAGAACTGTATCAAGAGTGATACCACAAAATAATTTCAGATATTATTTCTCTTTTATTCACACAAAATATCTTTTCAAAGTAAAGACATTATTTAATAATCTATTAATGGAATATGTCCAATTCTTCAATTAAAAAATTTGTATTTCTCTTCACAAAATAAATATACCACAAGTGTTATTCTTGCATAATATATTAATCGAGCGATAATATTCTAAAAACTGTTGCAAAAATAATTTTTAACTTTTATAAATATTATTTATGATAATCAATAAATGAGGAGATGCCACTTATGAATTTATATTTAGTTCAGCATAGTGAGGCAAAAAGCAAGGAAGATGACCCTCAACGTTCTTTATCTGACAAGGGGTTTGCTGACATTAAAAAAATCTCAGCTTTTATTTCTAAACACTTTAATATACAAATAAAAAGTATTATGCACAGTGGAAAGACAAGGGCTCTACAAACTGCCGAGATTCTATCTAAACATCTAAATCCGACTGAAGGTATCCAACAAGTCGATGGATTAGACCCGCTCACTGTCCCTTCAATCTGGGTGGAACGCCTGGCTAAAATAAAAGAAGACATTATGTTAGTAGGACATCTACCGCATCTGAGTAAACTCTCATCGCTTCTGATGTGTCAGGATGAAAATAAAACAATAATAAATTTCAAGAATGCCGGTATTGTTTGCTTGAATAGGGATGAATCGGGTATCTGGTCAGCCCAGTGGATAGTGATCCCAGAAATATTAATCTAAAAATTATAATTAAATTTTCATAATGCATATAACTAAATGAAATCTCTAAAAACTGTAGTGCGACATTTATGTCGCATTGTTTTGCGAGATAAATCTCGCACCACAACAACAGCTTAAAAAGTAAATTGAGTGAGGTATTGTGATGACACAAATACCATTCCTAAATCTGCCTTCCATTTTACCCATATTTTTTACGTTTTTACCATTCGCTTTCAGCAAAGAATCCTCAGACAAAAATCAAGAATCTATCAAATTACCACCTCCCAAATTCACCGGTGAATTATCTGTAGAGAAAGCAATCTTAAAAAGAAAATCAGTTAGAGAATACAAAGATGAATCGCTTACACTTAGAGAAATATCTCAGCTTCTCTGGTCTGCACAAGGAATAAAAGGCACAATAGGTTTTAGAACGGTTCCATCTGCTGGCGCTCTTTACCCTCTTGAAATATATCTTCTCGCAGGAAATGTGAAGGACCTTCCTGCTGGAATCTATAAATATAAAACAGATACTCACGAACTAACATTAATCCTGAAAGGTGATAAAAGAACAGATTTATGTAATGCTTCTCTCGGACAAGAATGCGTTAAAGATGGCGCGGTTGTTATCATTATATCTGCTGTATACGAGCGAACAACTAAAAAATATGGTCAGAGAGGATTAAGATATGTTCTCAACGAGGTCGGACACACTGCCCAAAATATTTATTTACAGGCAACCTCATTAAATCTTGGGACAGTTCTCGTTGGCGCTTTCATTGATGATAAGGTAAAGAAAATCCTGAATCTGCCTGATAATGAGGAACCTTTAGGTATAATGCCTATAGGAAAGATAAGATAGATGATATATAAAGAATTTTTGAAACCATAGATGAACATAGATAAACAAAGATTCAATATATTATTGAAAACTGTAAATTTATATTTTTCTCCCAAACAATTATTCTATATGTTAATCTGAGTTTATCTGTGGTTTAAGCTCTTATAAAACAGAAAGGAGAAATGTTTATGAAAAAATTGCTGCACATCATTGCAACACCAAGAGGAGAAGCCTCAAGAACGCTTAAGGTCTCAGAAGTTTTTCTTAACCAGTTTAAAAAGAAGTATCCCAATTGTGAGATTGATACTTTAAATGTATTTTCAGAAACTTTACCAGACCTTACCGTAAAATCACTCGATGGGAAATATATGTTACTTACGGGTAAAGAATTATTAGAGGAACACAAGGTTGCTTGGAAAGATATTATAGCTCATATTGAACGTTTTCTATCAGCAGATGCTTATCTTATAAGCACCCCAATGTGGAATTTTAGTATCCCCTATCAATTTAAAAAATATATTGATATAATTGTTCAACCTAAGTATCTCTTCCGATATACGGCAACAGGTGTAGAAGGTCTGGCAAAAAATAAGAAGATGGTTATCATTACAAGTCGTGGTGGAGACTATAGCCCTGGAAGCCCATCCCAATCTTATGATCATCAGGAACCTTATTTGAGAACAATCTTTGGATTTGTTGGGATTACTGATATTAAATTCGTTATTGCACAACCAATGGACGCTCTGGGTCCTGAAATCCAGAAAGAAAAAATCGAACTTGCCAAATCACTTGCAATAAAAGTGGCAAACGATTTTTAAAGTAATCTACACATCCCCCAAGATTTCTAAAATATTCAGTGTAATGTGAGATTTATCTCTGTAGGGAACGGTCGCGACTGTTCCTTACCCCCACCCTTCCCTCCCCCATTTATAGGGGGAGGGTTAGGGAGGGGGCGACATAAATGTCGCACTACTTAAAAAATTTATTCAAACTTCGCTTTTGGATAATTCTTTTTCAAATCCTCTATATGTTTTTTCACCATCTCATTATTAGGATCAATTTTAAGAGCCTCTTTCCACTCATTATATGCATATTCAGGTAAATTGAATCTCAAATAAACAACTCCAAGATTTATATGGGCATCAAGATTCTTGGGATTTATCCTTGTGGTTATCTCCTTTAACGTATTAATCGCCTTGACGTACTCTCCCAGATTGTTCCAACAGTAACTTATATTGATCAAAATATTTTCATTTTCCTTATCAAGCTCCAGCGCCTTTTCGAAATAGCTAAGTGCTTCCTTCCATTTCTTCTCTTTCTTATATAACTCTGCTATCTTTACCAGTGTGGTTAAATCTTTAGAATTAATCCCAATTGCCTTTTGATAATTTTCTATCGCCTTATTATTATCTTCTTTTATCCTATAGATATCACCAAGTATAACGTAAAATTTGGAATTTTCTTTGAAGGTCTCTTTAATTTTATCCATATACTTCAATGATTTATCAGCTTCTCCAGATTTTACATAAGAATCAGCCAACTGTAATCCCGCATTAGATTTAAAAAATTCTTTGTCTTTTGCCTTCTCATAATATTCTATCGCATTCTTATACTCGCCTTTTCGATAATACAAGTTCCCTATTTCTATACCAACCTTAGAATCCTTTCTGATTCTATAAGCCTTTAGAAGTTCTCCTAATTCCGCATCTGGATTATTAATCACAATATAACAATAAGCAATTTCAAGGTATGTCTTGAAATCATTCGGATTCAAATTTAAATATTTTCTATAGACTTCTATTGCCGAGTTATAGTTTTTCGTCAATTTCAATGCATTACCGTAATTCCTATACACATTCATACTATGCGGTACATAAGTCTCTGCTATTTTATAATTAATGAGCGCCTGATTATAATTCCTGAATTCAAAGTACTTTTCTCCAATCTGATAATAAAGCTCTCCAACCAACTTTTTTGTATTGATTATCCCGCCAATAATAGACATAAGCAAAAATATAACTATAAAAAGAATGAACTTATATTTACGTAAAAAACTAAAGCCTTTTTCATTCGACTTTTCATTCTCAACAAAAAGAACTTTACCACTATTCAAGCACCCTATAAATATAAAAAGAAACATCCCAAAAACAAGATAATCTAAAATCGATGAAAACAACATTAATACTAATATAGAGAACAATCCT
>Ga0315274_10009302_pt1 | contig 14212 bp, 12 predicted proteins | sample YL17G02_20_MG_FD_203700 | JGI IMG/M metagenome (GOLD analysis project Ga0315274, IMG submission 203700) | Sediment microbial communities from Yellowstone Lake, YNP, Wyoming, USA - YL17G02_20 | ecosystem: Environmental > Aquatic > Freshwater > Lake > Sediment | place: USA: Wyoming | collected... | reverse complement strand
CGCATCAGTGGTGGAGTTCTCTGATCCCAGGTCCATTGATGAGATTGGGACCAAGACCATGGATAACGGCACACCTCGAGCCACCTACGTCAAGCTGAGCGCCATCGATTTGGAGGCTCTCAGGCTAGCCCTCCACGACCCTGAGACTCGACTGGCGGTTGGCGCCATTCCTGGGAGCGGCCACACGCGGATTCGAAGTATGAGCGTAGACGGCGCAGGTTTTCTTGGCAAGTTGGAGATTAGCTGGAATGATGATCTTAACGTGATCATTGGCGGGAGAGGAGTGGGCAAGTCCGCTATTCTGGAAACCCTGCGATATGCTTTAGACGTGAAGCCCTACGCAGATTCTCCTTATCGCGAGGAGTTGGTGCGTCATGCCCTTGGTAGCGGCGGTAGAGTAAGTGTGGTCTTGGAGCGTCCGGTCGGATCTGTTATACGGCGATACCTGGTCACGCGCGTGTGGGGTGAACGGGCCGAGGTTGCAGAAGCAGATTCCAAAAGGCCGATTGATGTGCAACCGTCTGCTCTTCTTGGCCCGAGCAGTGGCCCGGTTGTACTTGGCCAACGCGAGATTCTCGCAGTCTCCTTTAATGATGCCTATCGACTTGCATTGTTGGATGAACTCATAGGGGACGAGGCCCGAAACCACGCCGATGCGGTTCGACAGGCTGTCGAAGGGCTTCGCGCAAATGCCAGACAGATCGTGGAGGTGCGTGAGAGGTTACTGAAGCGGGAGGATTACCGCCAGAAGCTAGCTGCGGTAGACCACGAAATCTCGGTTTATAAGAAACACGGGGCGGCAGAGAAGCTTTCAGAAGTCACTCGCTTGTATAGCGATGGGCAGCACTTGCGGACGGCTGGTGAAACAGTGAGGACGGCGCAACAGCGTTGGGTGAGCATAGAGGAGAGACTGTTGCCGCCAATTGATGTGGCGTGCAGCCAACTGAGGCAGGGTGAAAGCAAGCAGAGAGGCATTCTCGAGGAATCTGCCAAGATACTCGCCGGCCTCAGAGAGGGCCTTCACACTCTCCTTGATAAGGGGGGTGAGCTCTTGGCCGAAGCCCAGAGTCGACTGGATGCCCAAGCAGTGCGGTGGCAGCAAGCCATCGACCCCTTAGAAGAGGACATAAACCGGATCAAGCAGGAAGCGCATAGGGATGCCCTGGATCCCGATCGTCTCCTCCGGCTGACAGAGGAACGGACCGCACTGGCCCCCCTGATTGCGGATCTGGAACGCAGTGAGGGTCGTTTGAAGGAGCTCCTGACTCGGCGCCAGGGGCAGCTTTCTGAGGTCAAGCGCCAGCGCTATCAGGAGCATCAGTTGCGGAGGCAAAGAGCCGGTGAAATAGCTGAACTGGTGCGGGGGCGTCTTCGGCTCACGGTCGAGTTCAAGGGCCAGAAAGGGGACTTCAGGAAGAGGCTATCCTCGCTGTTGAGGGGATCGAGGCTCACGGAGGAGGCCATCGCTTCTCTGGTTGCCCCGGATGCGATGGATGGTATAGCCCTTGCTGAGGCTGCGCATGCTGGCCTTGAGGAAGTGAAGAGCAAATTCGGTCTCACGCCGGGAATGGCCGAGCGCTTAGTCGACTGGCTCACGAGCGAAGAATCCCGGATCTTTGAACTGCAGACCCTGATACCAGCCGATGCCCTACAGGTGGAACTGAAGGTTGGCGATGAATACAGGCCTCTTGAACGTCTATCGGCTGGCCAACAAGCCACGGCAATCCTGCTCCTACTATTCGCTCTAGAAGGTCGCATCCTGGTTCTCGACCAGCCAGAGGACGACCTGGATAACAGGTTCGTGTACGAGGATATTGTCCAAATCCTTCGCGGTCAAAAGGGACTGAAAGACCAGAAACGGCGGCGGCAGGTCATTGCTGCAACCCACAACCCCAACATCCCCGTGCTTGGGGATGCCGAACTGGTGCTTGCCCTCGAGGTGCGAGAGGGTCGGGCGTATGTGGTGGGCCGAGCGTCCATAGACAGTATGCCGGTGCGTGAACTCATTGAGTCGATCATGGAGGGTGGAAGGGATGCATTCCGCCGACGCGCCGAGAAATACGGAGGAGTGCAGGGACTATCATGGACCTCTTAGAGTTGCGTGAACGAATTGCTCGCTGGGAAGACCTGCATACTGAGTTCAAGTCTTGGCCTGTGCAGCCCGAGCGTCTGCCGCGGGCGTTGGTTTCCTTTGCGAACACGGACGGTGGGCAGTTGATCATTGGAGTTGCGGACGACCGTGCCATCACGGGGGTCGCAGACCCTGATCGTGTTGCCCGGGACATTGATAACGTCGCCGCGAACAACTGCGAGCCGCCGATCACAGTCATTCAAGAAGTCCTAGATGTGCCAAGGGATGATGAACCCTCGGCGGCGGATCACGTGGTCGTCGTAAACGTTGCCAAGGGGGATATGCGGCCCTATAGGACGAATCAGGGCCTTTATTACGTCCGTACCACGTCCGGTTGCCGCCAGGCATCGCGCGAGGAGTTGCTCCGCCTGTTCCAGGCAACGCAGAGCCTGTATTACGACGAAACGCCTCTTCCCCGTGCAGGCAAGACCGACATTGATTTTGATGCGGTGGACCGCTGCCTGGAGACAACGGGGCAGGCCGGCCTCAAGGACGACATCGAGCGGCTGCTCGTGAACTGGGGACTGGTTTCTGGCGGTCACCCGACGATCGCCGGCATGCTGCTTTTCGGTCGCGACCCCCAGCGTTTCCTCCCCTTCGCCCAGATAAACGCGGCACGATTCCCCGGTAGCGATAGCGCTAATGACCCATCTGACCGAAAGGACCTGGCCGGCCGACTCCTGGACGTTATTGATCAGGCGGCCCGCTTCCTCGATCTGCACCTGAGGATGCCTCACGAAATCCGGGGGTTCGAGCCGGAACCCAAGCCGGAGCTGCCCAAGGAGGCACTGCGCGAGGCGATAGTCAACGCTGTCGCTCACCGGGACTACACGATCAGCGGGCCCATACGTCTCTTCATCTTCGATGACCGCGTTGAGGTCCACACCCCGGGCAAGCCGCCCAACACAGTCACCGAGGGCGCCATGCGCGCCGGCGTCCACGTCGTGCGCAACCCGCGCATCTACGCCCGCCTCTCTGATGCTGGCCTGGTGACGCGAGCCGGTACCGGCGTGCGGCGCATGGTGCGGCTGGTCAAGGAGGCGACCGGGCGCGAGGTCGAGATAATTATCCGCGAGTTCGAGGTGCTGTTCTCGCTGCCGAGGAAGGCCTGAGCGTGCCGCGGGGGAACGCCCCAAGTATTCAGCCGGTCACGACTCCTTTCCAGCAGGAAACCGGGCCGGCGGTGTAAAATAATCCCTCCTTGCCAGGTTCAGCCCGCGCCCCCGCCCCGCGCCGAGCGGGGCGAACACCACGAGGAGGCACCGCAGCGTCCATGAACATCACCGACGTCCGCATCCGCCGCGTCCCCGGCCCCAGCCGCACCAAGGCCACCGCTTCAGTGACGCTCGAGGGCGATTTCGTCGTGCACGAGGTACGCGTGGTCGAGGGCAGGGACGGCCTTTTTGTGTCCATGCCCAGCCGGCGCATGCAGGACGGGGAGTTCCGCGACATCGCGCACCCGATCACGGCCGCGGCGCGCGAGCAGATCCAGGCCGCCGTGCTCGGGGCGTACGAGAAGCGGGACGAGAGGGAGAGAGCGGACCGGGTGGCGGAGGTATAGGCGGCGTATAGCGCCGTGTTGGCGGCAGCAAGGGGCGGCCGGGGACACAATCCCCGGCCGCTTCACTTTGGCGAGCCCCAGGGGCCCTTGGCTAGTTTCTGGGGCCCCCGGCCAACCCTTCGCCACAGCTTGACATCCGCAGCCATATCCATGTATTATTTTGGCGAGACCGCTCGCTCAGGGCGTGCAGTGCCGCTTTAGCGCCAGGCAGTCCAGGCGCATACGTGACGCGCGTTCCTGCGGTGGGGGACGCTTGTTCGATGTCCGGGGCGGCGGGCCCGGCGCCTCTCGGTTGTCCCGCCGGCCAAGTCGGTGGGAGGAGGTGACGACAAGTGGGAAACGTTACATACAACGCTGACGAGCAGCGCATCCTGCGGGCGGCGTTCCAGCAGAGCTTCGAGGCTGCGGGCGGCAAGCGGAGCACGATCTTCAAGGGCATTGGTGACTGCTCGTGCTCAGGGTGTTCCTGCCCCCCTGACAAGGGGAACATCTGTGACGCCGCCACCATGGTGGGTTACTCCGGCGGCTACTACGGCGCCCTGAGCGTACATGTAGGCGCGCAATGACCAGGCGGATGACCGGGGCGGCCCCCACCGCCCCCAAACTCCGCGCGGGCGCCGTGGCGCGCGGGGCGGCCGCAGCCCCTGCCGCGCGCGCGTCTGCCCCTGCTCCTGCCTCCCCCGCTGCGCGCACGATGCCCGTGTACCGCGTCGTGCGGCGCGGCGAGCGGGCGTTCCTGTACTCCGCGGCGACGGACCAGGTCTACCCGCTCGCCGCGGAGGCCCTGGCGGCCATCGAGCGCGCAGGGCTCGACGGCGAGAGGCTGCGCGCGATGGAGCTGGCCGCGGGCGCCGCGCCCTTCGTGCTGCCCCCGCCGCCCGGCCGGGACGCCGTCCGCGCCGAGGTCGAGGACGGCCTCGGGCGCAAGGTACAGCAGATCGTCCTCACGGTGACCGAGAGCTGCAACCTTTCGTGCCAGTACTGCGTGTACTCGGGCGATTTCAGCGGCCCGCGCAAGCGCTCGCCGGCGCGCATGGCGTGGCCCGTGGCCCGGAAGGCCATCGACCACCTGCTGCGCAGTTGCAGCGAGTCACCCATGGCGCCGGCGCTGGCCTTCTACGGCGGCGAGCCGCTTCTGGAGCTGGAACTCTTGCGGCGCTGCGCCGGCTACGCCCGCGAGCGCTCGGGCGGCGCCGCGCGCTTCGTCATCACCACCAACGGCACGCTGCTCGATGGCCGGGCCCGCGCCTTCCTGAGGGAATACGACTTCACGGTGCTGGTGTCGCTCGACGGCCCGGCCGAGGTCCACGACCGCCGCCGCCGCGACGCGCATGGCCGGCCGACCTTCGCCCGCGTCATGGCGAACCTCGCGGCGCTCAAGGACGAGGCGCCAGCGTACTTCCCTGACCGCGTGCGCTTCTCCGTGGTGCTCGCGCCGCCCGTCGACTACACCCTCCTGGACCGCTTCTTCAACGACACCGGCGCGCCGTGCGTGGTCAGCCCCCTGGACAGCTACGGCCTGCGCCCGCACTGGCACCTGCGCCAGCCGCCGCCCGATTTCGAGGTCCTGGCGGCGGCGCTGGAGCGCGACTGCCGCTCGGGCGACGGTGCCGAGCTGTGGCGGCGCTTCTCCGTCGGCCTGCTCGGCCCATCGCTGCGCCGGCTGCAGAGCCGGTGCCAGCGCCCGCCCACCGCTTTCAGCCGCCTCGGGCAGTGCATCCCCGGCGTACGCAAGGTGCTCATCGACCCGCGCGGTGACATGTACCCGTGTGAGAAGGCCGAGGGCGGCCCCGACGTGCTCATCGGTCACGTCGACCGGGGCGTCAGCGCCGACGCCGTCGAACGCCTGCTCCAGCGCTTCGCCCGCACCGTCGCCCACCGCTGCGGCGACTGCTGGATGCGCCTCATGTGCAGCGCCTGCCTTTCCGACCTGATCCACGGCGGGCGCTTCGTGCCGCGCAAGATGCGGCTGCGGTGCGCGGCGCGCCGCCGGGCGCAGGCCGACGTCCTTGGGCTCTACGCCGCCATGCTGGCGCAAGACCCACACGTGCTGGACTTCCTGCCGGCCGCCTTCCCGTGGGGGTAGCACCACAGCCGCCACCGTCTAGGACGGATAAGCCAGCGGCATAGCACCCTAATACACGGGTCAAGAAAATCCATGCCATTCTTGAGCAGGAAGATCGCACTCCGGCAGGGAATGGCATCCACAGCAGAGTCATGAACAGGCAGGCTGCTTGACGAGCGATTGGGTGATTCTAGCACAGAGAGAGCGGTCCCGATGTCGGCGGTCTAGCACGGCCGAAAGGGGAGAGTTGCGTGGGGGTCAATTATCCGGCTGGGCGAAGAGAGACTCCGCCACGCAGGATGTGGGCCTGGCTCTCCAAGGTGACGCCCGCGTCGGCGCGGTTCCTCTCGCGGTTGTGTGTCGCGGCCTTCCTGATCGGAATCGCCTGCTGGCATGGCCTGCATGCAGACGAGTTTACCCTCGACTGGCCGATGATCGTGCTCTTATTATCTGCCGTCATCGCCGTCACGCTTCTCCCCGCAATTGCAGGGAAGATAGCGGCCATGAAAGACGTCAGTTTCAAGGGCGCCGGCGTGGAAGTCGCCGCTGCCTTCCGGGAAACGGTCAAGACCGCAACGTTGGAGTACCAGGCCAAGCTGCGCGAGGGCAAGGCCGCGATCATTAAGTTCGGCGGAGGGAAGCGGTTCCCTGGACGAGGCAGGGGAGTGCCCCTGGCTGCCGACCTGCCTGCAAGCCAGGCCAGAACCGCCGAGGCAGGCACAGGCGATGGCCCGACTGTTGAACTGGGGGAACGCAAGGTCCGGGCCGCTGTCCCTGACCTTGCGCTCGAGACGTCGATCTGGGAGCTTGCAGCCGTGGACAAACGCTCAGGCTTCCTGCGTCTGGCGGCGGAGATTGAGAAGGAGCTCTTCCGGCTGCGCGATGCCCACGTCCCCGGCGAGGGGACGGCGCCAACAACGTTGCGCGAGCTCGTTACGGTCTTGGAGGCGCAGAACATTCTGCCGCCGCAGGCTGCTAAGGCGGTTCACATGTTGCCAGACATCCGGAACGCCATGGTTCATCTGCGACCCCGGGAACTCGATGCTGGCGTTGGCAGCGTCATAGACAGCGGTATGGACCTGCTCCGGCTGCTGAAGGCACTTCCACGCCCGGAGGGTGCCTGACGCGAACGTTCCTGAGTTGACCGGCACTTGTTCTTTCCGGGAGAGGTGCCGCGATGGTGAAGGTACGCATCGGAGACATCTTCAAATCCCAATCCCAGACCCTTGTCAACACAGTCAACTGCGTCGGTGTCATGGGCAAGGGGCTGGCGCTGGAGTTCAAGAGGCGCTTCCCCGACATGTACGATGACTATGTCCGGCGTTGTCGGGCCGGCGAGGTCAAGCTTGGCAAGCCCTACCTGTACCGCGCACTCACGCTGCCGTGGGTGCTCAACTTCCCGACAAAGGGTCACTGGCGTTCGGTTGCTCGTCTGGCCGACATCATTCGCGGCCTGGAGTACCTTGAGGGCCACTATCGCGAATGGGGCATTACCTCGCTGGTAGTGCCCGCTCTTGGGTGCGGGCTGGGGCACCTCGAGTGGCGTGTGGTTGGCCCAACCCTCTGCCGCCATCTCAACCGCCTAGACATCCCCGCGGAGCTGTACGCCCCGCCCGGGACGCCAGGAGATGAGCTTCAGCTGATATTTCTGGAACAAGGACGACCAGGGGCGTGATTGTGACGCCCCCCGCGCCCAGCCCCGCCCGCCCACGCATAAAGCCCGCCCCGGGTATGCCCCCTGCCCCACATGCAGGAACTCCCCCCCATCCATGGAAGCCTATCCTTGCCCGGCTGGGAGGGGGAGATCCGCCCCCCGCAGAGAATAGGGAAAGGTGGACCAGACTGAAGGGGGGCGGGCACAGTATGGCCCGGAGCTGGCCGCGCCCGCCGGCGGTGGTCGTCTTGGCCGCCGGGCAGGGCACGCGCATGAAGTCTAGTATGGCCAAGGTCCTTCACCCCGTCGGCGGGCGGCCGATGGGCGCCCGGCTCCTCGAGGAGCTTGCGGCCCTTGAGCCGGCGCGCATCATCGTCGTCGTCGGCTACCAGGCTGAGGCGGTGCGGGCGGCGCTCGGGGCCGGCACAAGCGGCGGCGTCAGTTCCGGCGCCAGCTGCGGAACAGGCGGCGGCCCGGGCGGCGGCCTCAGCTTCGTCGTCCAGGAGGAGCAGCGCGGCACGGGGCACGCCGTCCTGGCCGCGGCCGACGAGCTTTCCGGGCACGACGGCCCGGTGGTGGTGGTGAATGGCGACCTGCCGCTTTTGGGGCAAGATGAGGTCGCCGAGCTCATCGATGTCTGGCAGGAGAGCGGCGCCGCGGCCGTCCTGCTCACGGTCGAGGTCGAGGACCCAAGCCGGCTCGGCCGCATCGTGCGCGACGAGCGCGGCCGCGTCGCGCGCATCGTCGAGGCCGCCGACGCCACGCCGCGGGAGCTGGGCATTAGCGAGATAAACGCCGGGGCGTACTGCTTCACGCCGGGGCCGCTGTTCGACGCCCTGCGCCGCGTCAAGCCGTCGCGCGACAAGGGCGAGTACTACCTCGTGGACGTGGTCGACCTCCTGGTGCGCGACGGCCAAAAAGTGTTGGGGGTGCGCGGCCGGCGGCCGGAGCGCCTCCTGAGCGTGAACAGCCGCGCCGAACTGGCCGCCGCCGAGGCGGCGCTGCGCAGGCTGACCCTGGAGCGGCTCATGGCCGGCGGCGTGACCGTCATCGACCCAGCGACGACGCTGGTCGAGCCCGAGGTCCAGGCCGCCCCCGACGTGACGATAGGGCCGTTCACGATCATCCGCGGCCGGTCGCGGCTCCTCGAAGGGTGCGAGGTCGGGCCGGGCGCCGTCCTCATCAACACCACCGTCGGCCGCGGGGCGCGCGTCGTCGCATCGTACATCGAAGACAGCATCATCGGCGATGAGGCCACGGTGGGGCCGTACTCCCACCTGCGGCCCAATACCACCCTTGAGCCCAAGGTCAGGGTCGGCAACTTCGCCGAGCTCAAGAACAGCATCATCAAGCGCGGCGCGAAGGTGTCCCACCACAGCTACATCGGCGACACCGATGTCGGCGAGAAGGTCAACATCGGCGCCGGGACGGTGACGGTCAACTACGACGGCGCCAAGAAGCACCGCACCGTGATCGGCGACGGGGCGTTCATCGGCTGCAACGCGAACCTCATCGCCCCGGTGACCGTCGGCGAAGGGGCGTACGTGGCCGCCGGCTCGACGATCACCGACGCGGTGCCGGGCGGGGCGCTGGGCGTGGCCCGGGCGCGCCAGGAGAACAAGCCCGGCTGGGTGGAGCGGCGGCGGCAGCGGCTGGAGGCGGAGAGGCGGCTCGCGGAGAAGCGGGTTTCGGAAGAGCGGCCCCCTGAGAAGCGGCCTTCCAAGTAGGCGACCAAACTCAATCAGGCCCGAGTACGGGCGAACGGGGAGGTTGGGACAAGCCCGCGACTGGGTCCGGTGGAGGAGGGGTTCTGGTGCCAGAGTACAGGGACGAGGAGCTGAAGATATTCAGCGGTACGGCCAACCCGGCGCTGGCGGCGGAGATCGCCGACCACCTGGGCTTGGCGGTTGGGAACGTGGAGCTGGGGCGGTTTTCGAACGGCGAGGTCAAGTTCACGATCAACGAGAACGTGCGCGGCAGCGACGTGTTCATCGTGCAGCCGACGAGCTCGCCGGGCAACGAGACGCTGATGGAGCTCCTGATCATGATCGACGCCTTCAAGCGCGCCTCGCCGCGGCGCATCACCGCCGTCGTCCCGTACTACGGCTACGCGCGGCAGGACCGCAAGACGCGCGGCCGCGAGCCGATTACGGCCAAGCTGGCCGCCAACCTCATCACCGTCGCCGGCGCGCAGCGGCTCCTGACGGTCGACCTGCACGCCGGGCAGATACAGGGCTTCTTCGACATCCCCGTCGACCACCTCTCGGGCATCCCCATCCTGGCCGAGTACATACGCCAGAAAGGCATTCCGGACATGGTCGTCGTGTCGCCGGATGTCGGCGGCGTGGCGCGGGCGCGGGACATGGCCGCCGAGGTCAGCGCCTCCATAGCCATCATCGACAAGCGCCGCCCCGTGCCCAACGTCGCCGAGGTGGCCAACATCATCGGCCAGGTGCGGGGCAAGGCGGCGGTCATCGTGGACGACCTGATCGACACCGCCGGCAGCGTGGTCGAGTCGGCGCATGCCCTCCTCGAGCGCGGCGCGCGAGAGGTGTACGTGTGCTGCACCCACGCCGTGATGTCCGGGCCGGCCCCGCTCAACGTCGCGAAGTCGCAAATCAAAGAGCTCGTCGTGACCAACACCATCCCGCTGACGCCCGCCCAGCTGTGCGAGAAGGTCCACGTGCTGTCCATCGCCGCGCTCCTCGGCGACGCCATCGAGCGCATCCACGAGGACCGGTCGGTGAGCATGCTGTTCCGGAAGGCTGACGAGAGGACCTGACCTGAACGACATCACCCGGACGACATGCTTTGACAACGCCCCGCCGGCGCGCTATGATAGGATTCAGGGCGACCGAAGGAGAGGTGGGCCATGGAGGAACTGGAGCTTCAGGCGGAGGTCCGCGGCACGGGCAAAGGCCTGGCGCATCTCCTGCGCCGCGGCGGCCTTCTGCCGGCCGTGCTATACGGCCACGATACGGACAACCTCGCGCTCAGCATTGCGGCGCGGGATGTCGAGCACATCCTCGCCTCAGCGGCGGGCAAGAACGCCCTGATCCGCCTGCGCGTCAAGGGCGATGAGGGCAAGGCCCCGCGCATCGTCATGCTCAAGGACATCCAGCGGCACCCCGTGCGCCGGATCCCGCTGCACGTGGACCTTTTCCAGGTGTCCCTCATCGAGGCCATCCACGCGCGCGTGCCGGTGCAGGTGGTCGGCGCGGACGCGGTCGAGAAGCGCGGCTTCCTGGTGCAGCACCTGATGCACGAGGTAGAGGTCGAGTGCCTGCCGACGCAGATCCCCGATCACGTCACGGTGGACGTCAGCGCGCTCGACCCAGGCGACCACATCACGATCAGTGACATCACCCCCGGCGAGGGGGTCCGCCTGCTGGCCGAGCCGTCGGAGGTCGTGATCGCGGTAGCCGCGCCGAGGGCCGAGGAGGTACCCGCCGCGGCGCCGGCCGCTGAGGGTGCCGAGGCCGCCCCGGCGCCGGCTGGCGAGCCGGGCGAGGAGAGCGCCGGTAAGGGCGCGTAGGGGCAGCGCGGCGTGCCCCGCGGCCCGCGGGGGGACGTGACTTGCACCTGGTCGTGGGACTCGGCAATCCGGGGTCGCGCTACCGTGACACGCGGCACAACGTGGGCTTCTGGGTCGCCGAGGAGTTGGCGCGCCGCTTTTCAGTCGCGCTCAAGGCGGCGTCGCCCGGGCTCTTGGGCACCGGCGAGGTGGCCGGGGCGCCGGCGGCGATACTATTGCCGGCGAAGTTCATGAACTTGAGCGGCGAGGCCGTGGCCTGGGCCATGTCCCGGCTCGACCTTGAACCCGGCGACCTTATCGTCGTTCACGACGACCTCGACCTGGATGTGGGGCGCATCCGGGTCCGCCCCGGGGGCGGGGATGGCGGGCACCTGGGGATGCGCTCCGTGCTCGATGCGGCGGGCACGGATGAGGTGGCCCGCGTGCGGGTGGGCATCGGGCGGCCGCCGCCCGAGGTCGACCCCCGCGACCACGTGCTGCTGCGGCCGCTGCCTGACGAGGCGCAGGCCCTGCGCGCGGCGGTCGCCTGTGCCGCGGACGCCGTCGAGACGATCATCGGGTCGGGGGTCGTTCGTGCCATGGAGGTCTTCAACCGTCCGCCACCGGGTCCCGGGGCGCCGTAGGCCGGCGTGGGCCGGCGCAGGCCTTCCGGGGCGCCGCGGGGCGGCGGTCCACAGGGGGTCGGTCCCGCCGTGGCGGGCATTCTGGACCTGTTCTCAGAGGCACCCAAGTTTGCCACCCTCGTCAAGGGGATCCAGGGCGGCCTGCGCGAGCAGGCCGTCTTCGGGCTGGAAGGGGGCGCCCGCGCCTTCTTCGTTGCCTCCCTGGCCCATGCCACCGGCCGCGCCATCCTGGTCCTGACAGCGGCCATGGACGCCGCCGCCGCCCTGGGCGGCGACCTGGAGGCGTGGCTGGGCGAGGAGAGCGCCCTCATCTTCCCGCCGCGCGACCCATTCCCCTACGACGTGCTGGCCGCGTCCCCGGAGCTCGTCGGGCAGCGGGCGCACGCCCTGGCGGCGCTGGCGCGGGGGGCGGCGGCGCGGGTCGTCATCGCCCCCGCGCCCGCGCTCATGGGCCGGCTGATGCCGCCCGGCGCCTTCCGCGCCGCCTGTCTTCTCTGCCGGCGCGGGGCGCCCCTGGACCCGGCGGCGGCCGCCCGGCACTTGGCGCAGGCGGGGTACCAGCCCGTCGACGTAGTCGATGGCGCGGGGCAATTCGCTCGCCGCGGCGGCATTCTGGATGTGGCGCCGGTCGACGGCGGCCCGCCGCTGCGCCTGGAGTTTATAGGCGACGAGGTCGAGTCGCTGCGGCACTTCGACCTCGAGAACCAGCTGTCCACGGGCGAGGTGGCCGAGGCGTTCGTGCCGCCGGCGCGCGAGTTCGTCGCGCCGCCGGAGGACCTGGAGCCGGCCCTTTGCGCCATCCGCCGCGACCTGGAGGCGGCGGTTGAGCGGCTGCGCCGCGCCGGCCGCGCCGCCGAGGCGTCGCGCCTGAAGGCGCGCGTCGAGGGCCATCTCGCCGTCCTGGCCGCCGAGCCGGCGCCCGAGATCCTGTCAAGCTACGCCGGGTACTTCTTCCCGCCCGCCACCCTCCTTGACCACCTGCCGCGCGACGCCATCGTGGTCGTGGACGACCCGTTGCGCGTGGTGGAGGGCCTGCGCGGGGCGGAGAAGGACTTCGGCGAGCGCTCCGCCGAGCACCTGGACCAGGGGGCGCTGCTGGCCAACCAGGTGGCGACGCTCGATGCCGGCGGCACGTGGTCCGGGCTGCGCGCGCGCCAGGTCGTGCACCTGTCGACGCTCGCCCGCCGGCCCCCCGACGCCGACCTGCAGGGGATCGCCGACATCGCTGGCCGCGCCGCGCCGGCTTTTTTCGGGCAGTGGCGGGCGTTCTACGAGGAACTCCTGCGCTGGCGCGGGCGCGGCACGTTCGTGGTCATCGCCGCCGCCACCGCCGAGCGCGCCGCGCGCTTGGTACGCTCCCTGCGCGAGGACGGCGTGCCCGCCCCCCACTACCAGTCGCTTGGGGCCGTGCCGCCGCGGGGCGAGGCCTGCGTCGCCCACGGGGCGCTTGAGGCCGGCTTCGAGGTGCCGGCCCTGCAGCTGGCGGTGGTGGCCGACACCGAGGTCTTCGGCCGGCCGAAGCGCCGCCGCCGCGCCGCCGTCAAGGGGCGGCCGTTCGCCGCCTACCGCGACCTCAAGGTCGGCGACTTTGTCGTCCACTCGGGCCACGGCCTCGGCTGCTACCTGGGCATCCGGCCGCTGGAGATCGAGGGCGTGCGCCGCGACTACCTGTTCATCAAATACGCCGGCGCCGACCGGCTGTACGTGCCCATCGATCAGGTCGAAGTGGTTCAGAAGTACGTCGGCGCCGAGGGCCACGAGCCGCGCCTCAACAAGCTCGGCGGCACCGAGTGGTCGCGCGCCAAGAGCCGCGTGCGCGAGTCCGTGCGCGCCATGGCGCAGGAGCTCATCGCCCTGTACGCGGCGCGGCAGGCGCTGCCCGGCCACCCCTGCGGGTCGGACCTGCCCTGGCAGCGCGAGTTCGAGGACGCCTTCGCGTACGAGGAGACGCCCGACCAGGAGCGAGCAACCGAGGAGATAAAGCGCGACATGGAGCTTGCCCGCCCCATGGAGCGCCTGCTGTGCGGGGATGTCGGCTACGGCAAGACCGAGGTCGCCCTGCGCGCGGCGTTCAAGGCCATCGTCGGCGGCAAGCAGGTCGCCATCCTCGTCCCGACGACGATCCTGGCGCACCAGCACTACCGCACCTGCTGCGAGCGCTTCCAGGGCTTCCCGCTGACGATCGACATGCTGAGCCGCTTCCGCTCGCCGCGCGACCAGGCTGAGACCGTCGCCCGGCTCAAGAGCGGCGCCATCGACCTCGTCATCGGCACGCACCGCCTGCTGCAGGCGGATGTGGGGTTCCGCGACCTCGGCCTGCTGGTGATCGACGAGGAGCACCGCTTCGGCGTGGCGCACAAGGAGAAGATGAAGCGGCTGCGCCAGACGGTGGACTGCCTCATCCTGTCGGCGACCCCCATCCCGCGCACCCTGCACATGTCGCTGGTGGGCCTGCGCGACATGAGCGTCATCGAGACGCCGCCCGAGGACCGCTACCCGGTGCAGACGTACGTCGTCGAGTACCAGCCTGACCTGGTGCAGGAGGCCATCCGGCGCGAGCTCCAGCGCGGCGGCCAGGTGTACTACGTGTACAACCGCGTAGAGACCATCGACGCCGCCCTGCGCCGCCTCACCCGGCTTGTC
>Ga0315274_10009301_pt1 | contig 14212 bp, 12 predicted proteins | sample YL17G02_20_MG_FD_203700 | JGI IMG/M metagenome (GOLD analysis project Ga0315274, IMG submission 203700) | Sediment microbial communities from Yellowstone Lake, YNP, Wyoming, USA - YL17G02_20 | ecosystem: Environmental > Aquatic > Freshwater > Lake > Sediment | place: USA: Wyoming | collected... | reverse complement strand
CCGGCCTATTGCGCCGCCGACGTGTACGTGCAGCCCACGTGGTACGACCCGTGCAGCCTGGTGGTGCTGGAGGCGCTGGCCTCGGGCCTGCCGGTCATCACCACGCGCTTCAACGGCGCGAGCGAACTCATGCAGGACGGCCGCGAGGGCTACGTCGTGGAATCGCCCGACCAGACGGAGCAACTCGCGCATTGCCTGGAGCACCTGCTGGAAGAGAGCCGCCGCCGGCCGATGCGCGAGGCGGCGCGCCTGGCCGTCAAGGACCATTCCCTCCAGCAGAACTTCCGGGAGATGATGGCGGTCTTTGAGAAGGTCAAGGCCCGCAAGGAGGCCGAAAAGGCATGACCGCGGTCCTGCCTTAGTTACGGTTGGGAGGGTGGCATGGTCACGCTGTTGCGTGACCATGCTTGGCGCGAAGGGACGCAACATGGCCACCCAACAGGGTGGCCATGCCACCCCCCTTGCGAGGAGGCGGAGACGTGGGCATGGACGTCATAATCGTGGCCGCGTGCATGGTGGGCGCGTACCTGCTCGGGTCCATCCCGTTCGGATGGCTCATCGGGAAGGCGCGCGGCGTGGACATCCGCGAGCACGGGTCCCGCAACATCGGCGCGACGAACTGCTGGCGGGTGTGCGGATGGCCGTACGGCCTGGCGGCGTTCGTGCTGGACGTGGCCAAGGGATTCTTCCCCGTCTGGCTGACCGTCGGCTGGTTCGGCCTTTACTTCAGCCCGTTCCACCGGACGGACTGGGCCGATGACAAAATCTATTGGCTGGTCGTCGTCCTGACGGCGGCGGCGGCGATTGCGGGACACGTGTTCCCCGTGTGGCTCGGGTTCAAGGGCGGCAAGGCCGTAGCCACGAGCCTGGGGGTGCTGCTGGCGCTGCCGATGCTGGGGTGGCTGGCGCTCGGGGCCTTCGGCGTGTGGATCGTCGTGGTGCTCATCACCCGCTACGTGTCGGTGGCATCGAGTGTGGCGGCGATCGCGTTTGCGGCGGGGTACCTGTGGCTGGAGCGCGGCGAGGCGTGGAATACGTATCTGCCCGTGACGGTTTTCGTGGTGCTCCTGGTGGCGATTGTTCTCGTGCGGCACCGGTCAAACTACGCGCGGCTGATGAAGGGCGCCGAGAACAAGTTGTGGGGCGGGAAGAAATCGCCGCGACCAGGTCGGAACCCATAGCCGCCATCCGAAGATTGCCGGCCGGTGCCGCAACTCATTGCTGTCCGGGCGACGGATGATATAATCGGAACCCGCGAACCAGGAACCGATACGGAGAACACGCGATGGTCCGTGTCACGGTAGACAGGGACGGGCTGGCGGAGTTCTGCCGGCGAAACCATATCCGACGGTTGGCGCTCTTCGGCTCGGTCCTGCGAGAGGATTTCGGCCCCGAGAGCGACGTGGACGTTCTGGTGGAGTTCGACGCCGAGCATGTCCCGGGCCTTCTCGGGGTGGCACGGATGGAACGGGAACTTTCTTCGTGTTTCGGCGGGCGTAAGGTGGATGTGCGGACGGCCGAGGACCTGAGCCGCTATTTTCGTGCCCAGGTTCTCGCTGCGGCGGAGGTGCAATTTGCGGGTTGAGGATCGAATTCGCCTCAGGCACATGCTCGACGCTGCCCGCGATGCGGTCACCTTCGCCCAGGGCCGCACGTGCGAGGACCTCGCCCGCGACCGGCAGTTCGCCCTGGCGCTCGTGAAATGCGTGGAGATCATCGGCGAGGCCGCCAGCCAGGTCTCAGCGGAGGGGCAGAAGGAAGTCGTCGCCCTGCCCTGGCGCGAGATGATCGACATGCGCCACCGCCTGGTGCATGCCTATTATGATATCAACCTGAAAATTCTTTTGCGCACCGTGCGAGATGATCTGCCGCCGCTCATCCAAGTCCTTCAACCACTCGTCGATCCGCTTGACGCCTGATGCGCTTTCCTGACGCGACGCCGAGAACAAAGTTTGGGGCGGAAAGATGCCGCCGTGGGGACGGCCCAGTTAGCCCCCGGTGAATACACCGGGGGCGGCGCGGCGGACGATGCGTCAGGGTGGGGATGCGTCTTGCGACGGTCGGCCCCCCGTGTATTCACGGGGGGCTAAAAAGGCACGGGTGACCGGCGGCGTATGGCCGCACCCTATCCGCCGAGTTTCTTCAGGAGGATTTCTTTGACGAGTTGGGGGTTGGCTTTGCCGCCGGAGGCCTTCATGGCCTCGCCCATGAGCCGGCCGAAGGCGGCCTTCTTGCCGCCCTTGTAATCCTCGACGGTCCGGGCGTTGGCGGCCAGGGCCTTATCGACGAACGCCTCGATTGCGCCGGAGTCGCCCACCTGCGCAAGCCCCTCGTCCTTCACGATCTCGGCGGCCGACTTACCCGTCGCCAGCATCTTGTTGAAGACCTCAGTCCCGGTGTTACGGTTGATGGTCCCCTGCTTCACCAGGGCGATGAGTTCAGCCAGGCCCTCGGGCCCGAGGGGCAGTTCGCCGATGCCGATCTTGCGCTCATTCAGGACCCGCATCACGTCCTGCATCATCCAGTTCGATGCGGCCTTGGGGTCCTTCGCGCTCGTGGCGAGTTTCTCATAGAAGTCGGCCACGGCACGCTCGGCGGTCAGCACGCCCGCATCGTACTCGGGCAGGCCGTAGTCGCCGAGAAAGCGGCGGCGGCGCATCTGCGGGAGTTCCGGCGCGCTTGCACGCAGGTCCTCGACCCACTTGCGGTCGGGAACGAACGGCACGAGGTCCGGGTCCGGGCAGTAGCGGTAATCGTGGGCCTCTTCCTTGGAGCGTTGGAGGAACGAGGCGCCCTCGTCGTCGTTCCAGCCGCGCGTTTCCTTGCCGAGGTTCTCCAGGGTGTACTTTGCGGGATCAGCCAGGTATTCCTGGCGGTGGCGGGCAATCTCGTGGGCCACCGCGCGCTCGACCGAGCGGAACGAGTTCAGGTTCTTCAGTTCCGAGATGGGCGTGTAGCGGGGCTTGCCGTCGGGGCCCGCGCCGATGCGGAGGCTCACGTTGGGCTCGCACCGCATCTGGCCCAGTTGCATGTTGCAATCGCCCACGCCCAGGTAGACAGCCAGTTGGCGGAGGGCCTCGGCGTAGGCGCGGGCCTCCTCGGCGGAGTGGATGTCGGGCTCGCTCACGACCTCCAGCAGGGGCGTGCCGGTGCGGTTCAGGTCGACCACGCTGAAGTTGCCGCCGCGCTCATCGTGCATCAACTTGCCGGCGTCCTCTTCCAGGTGGACCCGCGTGATGCCCACGCGCACCGTGCCCGTGGAGGTCTCGACGTCCAGATGCCCCCCCACGCCCAGCGGCTGGTCATATTCGGATATCTGGTAGTTCTTCGGCAGGTCCGGGTAGTAGTAGTGCTTGCGGTCCCACTTGGCGAGGTCGGGAATGGTGCACCCCAGGGCCAGGGCCATGCGCACGGCCAGTTCCACGGCCTTCGCGTTCATGACCGGCAGGACGCCCGGCATGCCCAGGCACACCGGGCAGACGCTGGAGTTCGGCCGCGCATCATACTCCACCCGGCACCCGCAGAAAAGTTTCGTGCGGGTCTTAAGGTGCAGGTGCACCTCGAGGCCGATCGTGGGCACGAGGTCGGCGGCGCTCATGAGGCGGCCTCGCAGACGGGCGGCCGGCGCGCGGCCCACTGGACTTCCCGCTCGTACATCCGCGCGATCCGAAGCAACCGGTCCTCGGTGAACACGTCCGAAAGGACCTGGAGGCCCACGGGCAGCCCGTCGGCCGTGAAGCCGCACGGAACGCTCGCGCCCGCGATGGCCGCCAGGTTGCAACTCACCGTGAAGACGTCCGAGAGGTACATGGCCAGCGGGTCGGCGGTCTTCTCGCCCATGCGGAAGGCGGCCGTGGGGCTGGTGGGGCCCATGAGGCAGTCAACCGTCTTGAACGCCTCCTCGAAGTCGCGCCGGATGAGCCGCCGCACCTGGAGGGCCTTCTTGTAGTACGCATCGTAGTAGCCCGCGCTCAGGGCGTACGTGCCGAGCATGATGCGGCGCTTGACCTCGTCGCCGAAGCCCCCGGCCCGGCTGCGCATGTACATATCAATCATGTCGGAATGGTCCGGCGAGCGGTAGCCGTAGTGCACGCCGTCGTAGCGGGCCAGGTTGGAGGAGGCCTCGCTCGTGGCCACGATGTAGTACGTGGCGATGGCGTACTCGGTGGAGTGCGGCAGGCTGACCTCCACCAGTTTCGCCCCCAGCCGCTCGTACACGGCCAGGGCCTCGCGCACCACGCCTTCGACTTCCGGGTCGAGGCCCTTGCCGAAGAATTCCTTCGGCAGTCCGATGCGCAAGGGGCGCACCGGCTCTTCCAGCGACGCCAGGTAATCCGGCACGGGCCGGTCTTCGTCGGACACGCACGTCGAGTCGCGCGTGTCGCCGCCGGCCACGGCCTGAAGCAGGAGCGCCGCATCGGCCACCGTGCGGCCGAAGGGGCCGATCTGGTCGAGGCTCGAGGCGAAGGCCACCAGGCCGTAGCGGCTGACGCGGCCGTAGGTCGGTTTCACGCCCACCACGCCGCAGAGCGCCGCAGGCTGGCGGATGGAGCCGCCGGTGTCGGACCCCAGCGCGAGGGGCACCATGCGTGCGGCCACGGCCGCGGCGCTGCCGCCGCTGGAGCCGCCCGGCACGCGGTCCAGGGCCCACGGGTTCCGCGTGGCCCCGTAGGCCGAGTTCTCGGTGGAGGAGCCCATGGCGAACTCATCCAGGTTCGTCTTGCCGACAATGACGGCCCCCTCGGCCGCCAGACGTTCCACCACGTGGGCGTTATACGGGGCACGCCAGCCCCCGAGGATGCGGCTGGCGCACGTGGTGGGCTGGCCGTCGGCGGTGCACATGTTGTCCTTGACGGCCACCGGGACGCCCGCCAGGAGTCCGATGTTCTCCCCCGCGGCGAGGCGCTTGTCGATCTCGGCCGCGCGGCGGCGTGCGCCGTCGGCATCCAGGGAGAGGAAGGCCTTGACCTGCCCGTCCAGGCGCGCGATGGCCGCCAGCGCGGCCTCGGCGGCCTCGGTGGCGGAGAACTCCCGCCGCCGCAGGGCGTCGCGCATCTGGCGGGCTGTCAGGTCGGTGATCGCCATAGTGTAAACCACCTTCATCGCGCCTTCGCGCGGCGGGTCTCCGTACCCGCCGCGTTTTGACCACGCAGGCGCGGTGGGTGCGGAGACCCACCGCGCAAAGCCGCGGACCAGCCGCGTAGTTGCCCCTACGCGCTGGCGCCCTCGTCCAGGACGCGCGGGACGCGGAAGAAGTCGCCCGCGGCCTCCGGGGCGCCCGCCAGGGCCTGCTCCGTCGTCAGGCCCGCGTGCGGCTCATCGTTGCGGAGGACATTCTGGAGCGGCAGCGCGTGGGCCAGCGGCGGCACGTCCTGGGTCTGGAGTTCGCGCAGTTGGTCCACGTAGCCGAGGATGCTGGAGAGTTGCGTGGTGAACTTCTCCACCTCCGCCTCCGAGAGGCGGATGCGGCTGAGGGCGCCGACCTTCAGGACTTCCTGTTTCGATAGGGCCATGGCTGGTGGCGCCCGGGAGCGTCCGCGCACCGTGCGTCAGGCTTTTGCCTCCGGCTGCGGGATGATGCGCTTGACGCGCTTGACAATGCCGCCGCTGCGCATGCATTGCGTGCAGACGCGCATCCGCTGCCGGGTACCGTCGGGCAGTTGGACCCGCACGCGCTGAAGGTTCGCGCGGAACTGGCGGCGGGTGATGCCGGTGATCTTCCGGCCCACGCCGCCCAGGTACTTCGCCTTGCCGCGACGCTTGACGCGGTTGCCGAACGCCACCATCTTGCCGCAGATCTCACATTTTGCCGGCACGGAGGTCCTCCACGCACGAGGCTGTCGGGACGCATGCCGAGGCCGGGCCGCCATGCAGCCGCCGATACTCGGCACGCTCCCCTTGACCGAAGCAACACAGTATAGCCGCGGCATCGGCGTCTTCAAGCGTTTTTTCCCCATTGCCGTGGTGCGTTATGGGGGATACTTCCCCTCGCCGGGAGGCTTGCCCACGCCGCTGCTCAACATTTTGCATGAACGGGATAATGATCTTACCTTACTCGCCCCGGAGGGGCATACTGATCTCTAGCCCCGGGCGAGAGCCCGGGGAACGCCCGGGCACGACGCCTTCCCTGTTTCGGGAGCCCCGGAGGGGCGACTGAGCGGCGTTCAGTCGCCCCTCCGGGGCTCCCACGAGGGAGAAGAAGAGAAGGGGGCTTGTTGCGTCTGGTCACCCCGGCCTTGCGGCCGGGGCTAGAGATCAGTCCGCCCCTGTCGGGGCTTACGCGGAAAACGAGTTCCGGCAACAGGTTACACATCCGATGAAAAATGTTGGCTGCTGGCGTGGGCATGCTTGGCGCCGGGGGCAGAAGCATGCCCAGCAAACGGCGTGCTGGGCATGCCACCCCCGTAACTGACGCCGCGCGGGGGCGGACGTCGTTTTTTTCTTGCTTCGGTGTCGGTCAGGTCGTAGAAAATTGGGCTCTTTAACCCCGCTGGGAGGTCCACGGATGCATGCATCCGCCGTCAAGACAACACGAAAGGCAGTGGAATGAGGCGCCATCCGAGAAAGCGAACGCCTGGATTTCTGCGGTACCTGCCCAGCGCGGTTGTGCTGGCTGCCATGGGGCTGCTTGTGTCGCAGGTGCTGAGCCAGCAGTCGGGCGGCGGCCAGGCCGGGGTTGAGGCGGTCGCCCGGCCGTTGCCGGCCATCTGGTGGCTGGCGCCGCTGGGCTCGTGGCTTGCCCTGGCCATGGCGTATTTCTTTTATAAGAGCGTCATGCGCGAATCCGAGGGGTCGGCGGAGATGCAGTCGATCGCCGCAGCGGTCCGCGAGGGCGCGTATGCGTACATCAGGCAGCAGTACAAGGTGGCGGCCATGGTCTTCATCGTCATTGCGGCCCTGCTGGCCGTGATGGCGTTCGGCCTGCACGTCCAGCACGCCCTGGTGCCGCTGGGATTCCTGACGGGCGGATTCGTCTCCGGCCTTTCGGGCTTCATCGGCCTGAAAACAGCCACACAGGCATCCGCCCGGACCGCCCAGGGGGCCAAGACCGGCCTGAATCGCGGGCTGACGGTGGCCTTCCGGGCGGGGGCCGTCATGGGGTTGACGGTCGTCGGGCTGGGCCTTCTGCTCATCTCCGTGTGGTTCTACTTCCTCCATCAGATTTGGGGCTACGTATGGGCCGGGGCGCTCGGCTGGGAGCCGATGACCCTGGAGCAGATTACGGTGGTCATGCTGTGCTTCGGCATGGGGGCGTCCACGCAGGCGTTGTTTGCCCGCGTGGGCGGCGGCATCTTTACGAAGGCCGCCGACGTCGGCGCCGACCTGGTGGGCAAGGTCGAGGCCGGCATCCCCGAAGACGACCCGCGGAACCCGGCCACCGTGGCCGACAACGTCGGCGACAACGTGGGCGACGTGGCCGGCATGGGCGCCGACCTGTTCGAGTCGTATTGCGCCTCGATCCTGGCGGCCTCGGCCCTCGGCGTGGCGGCCGTCTTCGGCACCGCCGAGAGCGCGGCGGCGGAGACCACCCGCCTCAACATGCTCCTGGCCCCGCTGGTCCTGGCCGGCCTCGGCATTGCCGCCTCCGTCCTGGGGGTGTTCGTGGTGCGGACCCGGGAGGACGCCAACATGAAGACCCTCATGGCGGCGCTGAACCGCGGCATCTTCCTCGCCAGCGCCCTGGTCGTTCCCGCAACCGCTCTGGTCATCTACGCGTTCGACCTGCCGTGGAGCCTCTTCGGCAGCGTCGTGGCGGGGCTTCTGTGCGGCGTCATTATCGGAAAGGCGACCGAGTGGTACACGTCTTCCTCCTTCAAGCCCACCCGGTGGCTGGCGGACCAGTCGCTGACCGGCGCCGGGACGGTCATCATCGGCGGCCTGGCCACCGGCATGATCTCGACCTGGATTCCCGTCCTGTCGGTGAGCGCCGCGATGATCGTGGCGTTCGGGCTGCCCGGGGGATTCCACGACATTTCGATGGGGCTCTACGGCATCTCGATTGCCGCCGTCGGCATGCTTTCGACACTGGGCATCACGCTGGCGACCGATGCTTACGGTCCGATTGCGGATAACGCGGGCGGCAACGCCGAGATGACCCATCAGCCCCCGGAAGTCCGCAAGCGCACCGACGCCCTCGACGCCCTCGGCAACACGACGGCGGCCACCGGCAAGGGTTTTGCCATCGGCAGCGCGGCCCTGACGGCCCTGGCGCTCCTGGCGGCCTGCGTCGAGGAGTTTCGCGTCGGCATGCACCGCGAGGCGGCCGCCGCTTACGTCTGCACCGCGGGCTCCGAGTCCAAGGTTCAATCGCTCGGTTTCGGCAAGTTCGCCCAGTACGTTTCGCCCGAAGCCGCCACCCGGCAGCAGCAGATGATGGCCACCGTTGCCTACATCCAGGCGCCGGGCAAGGCCGAGAACACCGTGGCCCGCGAGGCGCCCGCGGGCGTCACGCGCGGCGTGTTCAAGGAGGACGGCAAGGACGTGCTTTATCTCGTTCCGGTGGCCGCGGGAGAACTCGCCAAGAAGAAACTGCCCGACGTCGGCGCCCACCAGGCCGGCATGCTCGACTTCATGCGCCACTACGGCGTCACGCCCATGAACCCGAACTTCCTCGTCGGGGTCTTCGGCGGCATGCTGCTGGTGTTCGTCTTCTGCGCGCTGACGATGAAGGCCGTCGGCCGCGCGGCCGGACGCATGATTGAGGAGGTGCGGCGCCAGTTCCGCACCATCCCCGGCATCATGGAAGGCACGGGTAAGCCGGACTATGCCCGGTGCGTGGCCATTGCCACGCAGGGCGCCCAGCGGGCCATGGTCTTCCCGAGCCTCCTGTCGATCATCGCCCCCGTTGGCGTCGGCCTGCTGCTGGACGTGGGCGGCGTCCTGGGGCTCCTGGTGGGCGGGCTCACGGGCGGATTCGTCGTGGCCGTCTTCATGGCCAACGCCGGCGGCGCCTGGGACAACGCCAAGAAGTACATCGAAGAGGGGCATCACGGCGGCAAGCGGTCCGAGCCGCACAAGGCGGCCGTCGTCGGCGACACCGTCGGCGATCCCTTCAAGGACACCTCCGGCCCGTCGCTCAACATCCTCATCAAACTGATGAGCATGGTCAGCGTGGTCTTCGCGGGCCTCATCGTCAAGTTCGGCCCGATCGTCGGCAGTTGGCTTCATATCGGGTGGGACCATCTGGCAAAGTAATGGCCAAACGCAAGTACACCACACGTCACCTGGCCGTTGTGATGGCCCGCACGTGCGCCGAGAACCGCTGCCGCGACGTTGCCGTGCTGGACCTCAGGAAACTCTCGCCCGTCACGGACTTCTTCGTCGTGGCCACCGGCACGTCGTCGCGGCAGATGCGTGCAGTGGCCGACCGGGCGCTCGCAGCCGGCGAGGCCCTGGACCAGACCCCCTTCGGCGTCGAGGGCGACGAGGCCGTCGAGGGGGCCGAGGCCTCGCGCTGGGTCCTCATCGACTACGTCGACGTGGTCGTCCACCTCTTTACGGACGAGTCGCGCGGCTTCTACGACCTGGAACTCCTCTGGGGCGACGCTCCGCGCGTTAATTGGCAGAAGGGCTGGAAACCGCGGGCCGAAGAGCCGCCGCCGCAGCCGTAGCAACCGCCTCAGCCCCGCAGGGGCGCGATTGACCTCTAGCCACGGGCGAAAGCCCGTGGTACGGTAGACGATAGATTCTCCTTTTTTGTTCGTTCTGAGCCCCGTAGGGGCGACTGAGGCGGGGCATCTCGCACGGACAATCGCCCCTCCGGGGCTCCCGATAGATAGGGTTTCAGGGGTCGCGCTTTCCACGGGCTTGCGCCCGTGGCTAGAGCGCAGCAGCCCCTCCGGGGCAGAAACAAATGCCGAACATCCAACACTTTCTCGACCAGCGCGTCACGGCCGCCATGCGGGCGGCGTTCCCCCAGGCCCCGGATGCCCCGGCCATCGTCCAGCCCTCGCAGGACCCGCGATTCGGCGATTACCAGGCCAACGGGGCGATGGCCCTGGCGAAGCAACTCAAGATGAAGCCGCGCCAGGTGGCGGCCGAGGTCGTGGCACGCCTCGACGTGGCGGACCTCTGCGAGAAGCCCGAGATCGCCGGCCCCGGGTTCATCAACCTGCGCCTTAAGCCCGACTGGGTGGCCGCACAGGTGGGCGCCATCAACCCCGACAAGCCCGAGGACCGCCTCGGCGTGCCGCGCGCCGAAAGGTGCGAGACCGTGGTCGTGGATTACTCCGCCCCGAACCTCGCCAAGGAGATGCACGTCGGGCACCTGCGCTCGACCATCATCGGCGACGCCCTGGTGCGGATGCTCGACTTCTCCGGCCACAACGTCGTGCGGCAGAACCACGTCGGCGACTGGGGGACGCAGTTCGGGATGCTGGTGGCGTATCTTACGGAGAAGAAACTTATTACGCCAGTTGCCGGGCAGGAAGGCTGGTTCTTCCCTGAGGACAAGACCCTGGCCGACCTGGAAACCTTGTACCGCGAGGCGAAGGATCTATTTGATACAGACGCAGGCTTCGCAACCAAAGCGCGCGAAACGGTAGTAAAGCTTCAATCCGGAGACCCCCTGACGCTCGAAATCTGGAAGGATTTCCTTGTGCTGTCCATGGGGGACTGCAAGAGGGTCTATGAAAAAATCGGCGTCCGCCTCACCGACGACGACATTCGCGGCGAGTCGGCCTACAACAGCCTCCTGTCGAAGGTCGTCGAGCATCTCAAAGCCAAGGACATGCTCACAGAGTCCCAGGGCGCCCAGTGCGTCTTTCTACCCGAATTCAAGGGCAAGGACGGCAGCCCCCTGCCCCTGATCGTCCAGAAGTCTGATGAAGGGTACCTGTATGCGACTACTGATCTTGCAGCCATCGGTTTTCGCACAGGGTTCTTTCCAGAGTTGTCTGACGGTTCCAAGTCGCCTCGCGCTAACCGCGTGCTTTATGTTGTCGATGCCCGGCAGGCGCTCCATTTCCAGATGGTCTTTGCGTGTGCCCGCGCGGCGGGATTCGCGCCGCCGGATGTGCGGCTAGAGCATGTCGCCTTCGGCACGATGATGGGGGCCGACGGCAAGCCGTTCAAGACCCGCGAGGGCGGCACGGTCAAACTCATGGACCTCCTCGACGAGGCCGAGCGGCGCGCCCTGGACCTCGTGACGCAGAAGAACACCGAGGACGTGGCCGCAGGACGAACCCAGCCGCTGACCGAAACGCAGAAACAAGAGATCGCCCATACCGTCGGCATCGGGGCCGTCAAGTACGCCGACCTATCGCAGAACCGCACGAGCAACTACATTTTCTCGTGGGAGAAGATGCTCTCCCTCGACGGCAACACCGCCCCGTACATGCAGTACGCGTACGCGCGCGTGCGGAGCATCTTCCGCAAGGGCGGCCACGAGGCCGAGGCGCACCGGGCCGACGCCGCGCCGATTCCCCTCGCGTCGCCGCAGGAACTCGCCCTCGGCAAGACCCTCCTGCGGTTCCCCGAGGCCCTGGACCGGGCCATCGAGGATTATCGCCCGAACGTTTTGGCCGCGTACCTGTACGACCTGGCCGGCGCCTTCACGGCGTTCTACGATGCCTGCCCGGTCATCCAGAGCGAAGAACCGCTGCGCAGCGCGCGCCTGAAACTGTGCGACCTCACGGCCCGCGTCATCCAGCGCGGCCTGGGTCTGCTGGGCATCGAGACGGCCGAGCGGATGTGAGGCGTCGCTCTTTATCGTTTAGCCGTCGCCGGCACGGCGACGCGAACGTTGGCAGGACCACGACAAGGAACGTCGCCGTACCGGCGACGGCTAAACGTCAGCGGCAAGGTTATGCAGGTCTTCGAGATATTTCGCAGCATCCAGAGCGAGACCACGCGGGCGGGCATGCCGATGTGGTTTGTGCGCCTCGCGGGGTGCGACCTGGCGTGCGCATACTGCGACACGCCTGCCGCGCGCGACCCTGCCGCCGGCCGCCGCATGGCGGTCGCGGAAGTGCTGGCGGCCGTGGCCGCGCCCCCCCTGCCCTGGGTGGCCGTCACCGGGGGTGAACCGCTGCTCCAGGCCGCCGAGGTCAACGCTCTCATCGCGGCCCTGCTGGACCGCGGGCGGCAGGTCCTCGTCGAGACGGGCGGCGCGCACCCCATCGACAGCCTCGACCCCCGCGCCGTGCGAATCGTGGACACAAAGACCCCCGGCTCCGGCATGGCCGAGCGCATGCTCTGGCGGAACCTGGACCTCGTGCGCCCGAGCGACGAGGTCAAGTTCGTCCTCACCGGCCGCGACGATTACGAGTGGGCCAAGTCGGTCGTGGCCCGCCACGGCCTGGCCGGCCGCACGACCGTCCTTTTCGGCCCTGCCGCACCCATGCTCGACGCTGCGTCGCTCGCCCGCTGGATTCTCGACGACGGCCTGCCTGTCCGTCTGAACCTTCAATTGCACAAACTCCTCGGCCTGCCGTAAGGCGGGCGGCGTGCCCGGCACGCCGGTTGCTGGGCATGCTCGGGCATCGCATCCGCGACATGCCCACAGCCTGCCCGCCTGGGCGGGCGTCCGGCGGGTCGCCTGGGCGACCAGGCTGTGGGCATGCCACCGACGAGCAGGGGCCTTGCCAGAAAATCCTCGCGCACCCCGTTGCCCGCCGCCCGCCGCCGGTCGAAAAGAGTTGACGCCGGGCGGTGTTTGGCGTATAAAGGAAGGGCTATAACAGGCGGCGCGCCTGGAAGGGGCGCGCTTTTTTTCCAAGCGGTCGGTGCCCGGGAAGCCAGCCCGCCGCACCGCGCAGGCACGAGGAGGCTGAATCCATGGCGAAGGCCACAAAGCACGTCTACTTCTTCGGCGCCGGAAAGGCCGACGGCCGGGCCGACATGAAGGAACTCCTGGGCGGCAAGGGCGCCAACCTCGCCGAGATGGTCAACCTGGGCATCCCGGTGCCCGCGGGCTTCACCATCACCACGGGGGTGTGCACGTATTACTACGAGCACGGCCGCCGGTACCCGAAGGAACTCCCGGCCCAGGTCGGCGCCGCCATGGCGCGCATCGAGAAGATCATGGGCAAGAAGTTCGGCGACCCGTCCGACCCGCTGCTCCTTTCCTGCCGCTCGGGGGCGCGGGCGTCGATGCCGGGCATGATGGAGACGGTGCTGAACATCGGCCTTACCAGCGCCACCATCCCCGGCTTGATCGCCCTGACAGGCAACGCCCGGTTCGTGTGGGACGCCTATCGCCGTCTTATCATGATGTATAGCGACGTGGTGATGGAGAAGGCCGCCGGCCTGGAGCCCGCCGAGGACCAGGGCATCCGGAAGCAACTCGAACGCGTCATGGACCAGGTCAAGCGCCAGGTGGGCGCCAAGCAGGACACCGACCTGGAGGCCGACCAACTCGAGACCCTCTGCCGACAGTTCCGCGCCAAGGTCGAGCAGGTCATCGGCAAGCCGTTCCCGGACGACCCGCAGGAGCAACTCTGGGGCGCCGTCGGGGCCGTGTTCCAGTCGTGGAACGGCCGCCGCGCCATCTCCTACCGCCGCATCGAGGGCATCCCCGATTTCTGGGGCACCGCCACGAACGTTCAGGCCATGGTCTTCGGCAACATGGGCCCCGACTCGGCCACGGGCGTGGCCTTCACGCGGAACCCGGCCACCGGCGAGGACGCCTTCTTCGGCGAGTGGCTCACCAACGCCCAGGGCGAGGACGTGGTCGCCGGCATCCGCACGCCGAATCCGCTCAACGTGGCCACCAAGAGCGAGCACACGGAGCACCTCGCGAGCCTCGAAGAGGCCATGCCCGCCGTCTACGCCCAACTGGTGGCCATCCGCAACAGGCTCGAGAGGCATTACCGCGACATGCAGGACATCGAGTTCACGATCGAGCGCGGCAAACTGTGGATGCTCCAGACGCGCACGGGCAAACGCACCGGAACGGCCGCCGTGCGCATGGCGGTGGAGATGATGCGCGAGAAACTCGTCAAGAAGGAAGCGGCCGTCACGCGCGTCACGCCCGCCCAACTGGACGAACTGCTGCACCGCATTCTGGACCCGAAGGCCGAGAAGGTCGCCAAGGTCCTCGCGAAGGGCCTGCCGGCCGGTCCCGGCGGGGCCGCCGGGCGGCTCGTCTTCACCGCCCCCGACGCCGTGGCCTGGGCCGAGCGCGGCGAACCGGTGGTCCTCTGCCGCGAGGAAACCAATCCCGAGGACGTCGAGGGCATGCGTGCGGCGGCGGCCATCCTGACGGCCCGCG
>Ga0315274_10009299_pt1 | contig 14214 bp, 16 predicted proteins | sample YL17G02_20_MG_FD_203700 | JGI IMG/M metagenome (GOLD analysis project Ga0315274, IMG submission 203700) | Sediment microbial communities from Yellowstone Lake, YNP, Wyoming, USA - YL17G02_20 | ecosystem: Environmental > Aquatic > Freshwater > Lake > Sediment | place: USA: Wyoming | collected... | reverse complement strand
CAATAGCGGCCCGTTTACGAGGCGATTTCTCCGGCGCCCGGGCAGCTGACCCAGGTTTTGCCCCGCCCGGTGCCGTGCTTGCGAAAAAAGGTTACAAGCAAAAATGCAAGAAAGAGACGAGATGATGTTGAGGATCAATCACTTAGGGTGGGGCCAAAATAAACTTCCGAAAGGGGCCAATTATAGTTGCCGAAACCAACTGTGCCCAATCACATGGAGCGAGTTACCGGGGTAAAGGGACGGGAGCCTGAGGCGATATCGCCTGCTTTAGTTTTTACCCCACCAAAAACCTAGGGGCGGTAGGCGACGGTGGCATGGTGGTAACCAACAACAGAGAACTGGCTCAGCGGGTACGGCTGCTGCGAGAGTATGGCTGGGCCGAGCGATACGTCAGTCACATCACCGGCTGGAATTCACGGTTGGATGAGCTTCAGGCTGCTGTGTTGCGTGTGAAGCTACGGTATCTGGATGCTGATAACGCACGACGAATCCGACTGGCAACCCTCTATAATCAGGAATTAGCAAATACGAGTCTTGTTTTGCCAACCTGCCGGCCTGATTGTACTCATGTTTATCATCTCTATGTGGTGCGTACGAAGCGCCGAGACGAACTGCAGGCGTATCTCAAAGCACGAGGAGTCGGCACCCTGATCCACTACCCTGTACCGGTGCATCTGCAGCCGGCATATAGAGGGCGCCTGCCTGGCAGCAAGAACTTGCCAGAGACCGAGCGGGTGGCCAATGAGGTGCTTTCTTTGCCGATTTACCCGGAGCTAACCGAGGCAGAGGTCCGCGCTATAGGTCAGGCTGTGCAGGCATTTATCTGGGAGGCGGGCGCCTGAAAGGGAAACTGGCCGTGATTGATAGTGTGGCTGTCAAAGAGTTGCTAACACATGTAGATGAGCGCGGCTTCCTTCGAGAAATCATCGGTGTGACTGACGATACGTTTGCCGAAGGCCTTGGATAATGGAGTTATTCTCTAATGTACTCAGGCGTGATCAAGGCCTGGCATGTACATGAGCAGCAAGTTGAATGGTGGTATGTGGTTAATGGCGTCGTGAAGGTGGTCTTGCATGACACACGTCCGAACTCGCCAAGCTATCGTGAAACAATGGAGTTCCTCTTGGGCGATAACCAACCGGCGCGAGTCGTGCGCGTCCCGCCCGGCGTCGCGCATGGCTGCAAATGCATCAGCGGTCCGGCGAACTTATTCTGTGTGACTTCTCGAACCAATGATCCTGCCGGCGAGGTTCGCATTTCTCACGATGATCTGACCATTGGATATGATTGGTTCAAAGGGCCAGCAATCAAGCAGAGAAAGGCATAAGTAGTGGAGCTAGATGCTTATCGGGGCAAGCGCATTCTAATTACCGGTGGCACCGGATACCTGGGAACCAACTTGATTCAGGGCCTGGTGCATACCCCATGCACGATCATCAGGCTTGGTCGTCCCACGGCTGCATTTGTGTCGGTTGATGGCATCGCGTGTATAGAGGACGTCGTCGGCGACATTCGTGATCGCGAGATCTGGCCGAGCCTGCTCGAGGGTGTGGACTATGTGTTCCATCTCGCTGCGTATGAACACAAGCACGGCTCTGAGCACGATCCAGTTCTGGATCTGGAGGTCAATGCTCTATCTGTTCTTCACCTACTAGAGGTTTGTCGGCAGGAGAAGTATTTCCCCAAAATTGTCTTCGTAAGTTCGACCAACATAGTAGGGTTGCCGTCAAAGATACCTATTGACGAAACGTCTGTAGACAATCCTCTCACCGTATATGCTATTCACAAACTGATGGCTGAAAAGTATCTTCAATATTACGCTAGGGAATTCCACCTGCAGAGCGTGACGCTGCGTCTATCAAATGTCTATGGACCAGCGCCTGACGACGAAAGTGCGGCACATGTGGTACTTAATCGCATCATTAGAAAGGCTGTCAGAGGCGGACCGCTTACTCTTTATAAGAATCACTCCTGTGTCCGGGACTATGTGTTTGTTGATGATGTGACAACCGCGTTCCTGATGGCAGGTATAAGTAGGGAAGCGGCGAGCGGCCAGTATTTTGTTATTGGCACTGGAGTGGGTTGCCGAATCATGGATGCTGTCAATCTCATCGCAGAAAGAACAGCCTTGCGAACGGGGCGTAGACCGGCTGTCGAGGTCAAGCCGACGGAACCGCTTGAAGCAATCGAATGGCGTAATTCTGTCGCGGATATGTCGCGTTTTCGCGTTGCTACTGGGTGGTCTCCACGGGTTTTTCTAATTGAGGGAATTGACCGCACGATAGACTACTTCCTCAACGACCGAGAAAAGGCTGTACGATGAACGTGCTAGTTCTTGGCGGTGCCGGATTCCTGGGGAGTAACCTGGTGCGGCGTTGCTTGGTGGAACCTCATGCTCATGTTACAGTATTGGACTCCATGGAACCACGCTTGCACAGCACTCTGGATGGACTCAAGGATGTGCTGGCGCGGATCGGATTCATTCAGGGCGATATGTTGAATGAGCGACTGATAGGCGAACTGGTCTGTGGTCAGGATGTTATCTTCAACTGTGCTGCGCAGACTTCACATCCCTTGTCTATTAAGGAGCCCCTGTTCGATGCTCAGATCAACTGCCTTGGGAACTTGAAGGTGCTGGAGGCAGTGCGGCGATATAACCCGACCGCCGTGATAGTCTATACTTCCAGTAGCACTGTGATTGGTAAGGCGGTTGGTGACGTGGTGGATGAGACACATGGGGAGAGACCTCTGGACATCTATTCCGCCAACAAGGGCGTGGCTGAGAAATACTACCGGATTTACAGCCGCGTTCACGACCTCAAAACGGTGATGTTGCGCTTTGCCAACCTCTATGGCCCGTATGGCAAAGGGTATTCGGAGTTTGGTTTTATTAACTACTTCATTGATCTAGCCAGGCGAGACGGTGAGATCCCAGTGTTCGGTGCTGGTGATCAAACTCGCAATGTCCTCTACGTGGAAGACGCTTGTGACATTCTGTTACGAAGCGCATTTGAGCCACGCTTGATCGGCGAGGTCTTCTATGCGGTTAGTGATGAGCATTTGAGTGTGCTGGAGATCGCGCAGACTATCGTGCGTGTTCTGGGTCGTGGGAGGGTGACTCAGGTGGCCTGGCCAGATGAGAGACGGCGGATAGAGGTCGAACGCGTCCTAATCTCGTCGGCACGCCTGCGTGAGATCACCCGCTGGAGGCCACGCTACTCTTTTGAGGAAGGGTTAGCGCGTACAAAGGAGGTTCTTGAGAGGAGTCTGCAACCATGAAGCTCATGATAACTGGCGCTTTGGGCCACGTTGGTTCCAGATTGATCCATGGCCTCAAACCGGGTGAATTCGAGGAAGTGATCTTGTTGGATAACCTATCCATGCAGCGATATGCCTCACTTTTCAATCTGCCCACCGGTGTGCTGTTTCGGTTCATTGAGGACGATGTGTGTACGGCCGACTTGGAGAGACTCCTTGTAGGCGTGGACATTGTCATTCACTTGGCGGCCATCACCGATGCGGCTGGTAGTTTTGAGATGCAGGCGGAAGTGGAGCGGATTAACTTTGAGGGCACGGAACGAGTGGGTGACGCTTGTGGGGTGTGCGGTTGCAGGTTAATCTTCATTTCCACCACAAGCGTCTACGGGACTCAAAGGGCTGTCGTGGACGAGGACTGTTTGCTTGAAGAACTGAAGCCGCAAAGTCCCTATGCGGAAAGCAAGCTACGTGCTGAGGAGTGCCTACAGGGACTTGGCCAGAGCGTCGGATTGCGGTTTGTTATTTGCCGCTTCGGAACGATTTTTGGTACCTCTATGGGCATGCGATTCCATACCGCCATCAACAAGTTTGTGTGGCAGGCATGTACGGGCCTGCCGATCACGGTGTGGCGTGAAGCACTCAATCAGATGAGACCCTATCTGGATCTGGACGATGCTGTGCGTGCTTTGCGTTTCATCATTGAGCAAAACGTTTTCGACGGATGCATTTATAACGTCTTGACGACCAATGCAACGGTTGACGAGATTATCGCAATCATCAGAAGATTCATCCCTGACCTGTCAGTCCAGTTAGTCGATTCACGAATTATGAATCAGCTATCATATGAGGTGTCTAATCACTGTTTTCGTTCGCTTGGCTTTGAGTTTCGAGGGTCATTGGAACAAGGCATCCAGGACACGATCCGACTACTCCAGAATGCTGGTCAACGGCGTAAGGTGGTGAAGGAGACGTAAGCTCATGACTTCAATGCGCGAACGCTCTGACCACGTGGAGGTTGAGAGTGGAAACTGTCGAAACCTGTAACCTGTGCGGCAGCAAACAACAGAAGGTTATTGAACACTACAAGTTATACGGCCAGGAGTTTGCGTTTGTCGAGTGCCTGGATTGTGGGCTGGCTTTTCTCAATCCGCGTCCCATGCTAACTGGAATGGCGGCCTATTATGGCGAAGAGTATGCCAAGGCACATTATCACAAATTCCAGGAGCCTACTTTTCCATGGACGCTTTTTCCCCAGGTCCAGCGTGTATGGCTGAAGGCCAGGTATGGGGGGAGGATCGTATCTACGTTGGCTTGTTGGCTCGTTCTTCCGCTCGAGATTTCCTGGCGTTGGACGGTTCGTTGCAACATCTTGTACGGCCTAACCAGCATCGGACGAGTGTTGGATGTGGGCTGTGGGAATGGTAGCTGGTTGGGCCGGATGAAGTTATACGGCTTCGAGTGTTATGGCTGTGAGGTGGATCCTGTCAGAGCCCAAATAGCGGCTTCAATCAAAGGTGTGAAGATTTCTGCCACTGACTTGCACGGTGCACGGTATGCTGATAACTACTTTGATGTTGTGCACATCTGGAATGTTCTTGAGCATGTTCACGATCCAATGGCTGTTCTGTATGAGACCAACCGAGTTCTAAAACGGGGCGGTTTGGTCGTGATTAGTTCGCCCAATCATAACAGCATCTTGGCCCGTGTCTATCCAAACTGGGAAGACGTGCCACGGCATCTATTCAGTTTCTCACCGAAAACCATTGGTCTCTACCTCGAGAAAACCGGTTTTCGCCTTAATCACTTGCAGACCAGGGGTGACCCTTGGGCAATCTACGGTCGTTTTTATGAAGCATCTTTGAGTTATTTGCGCGAGCATGGACTGGGCAAGGAAGAGGAGATGGCCGAGAGATTCTGGAAGAGTCGAATGCGAAAGTTTGAGTACCGCCCAACACGGGGATTTTTCAGCAAGATTGGCGCCGGACACGCCCTTTTTGCTGCAGGAGTCAAGGTCTGATGCGGACACACCAGGCGTTGAGGCGTTGGTTATCACAGGTCTGTGACCCGGTCCGGGCATTCAAGGGGTTTTTGGGGCTATGCCCGTTTTTTCTCTGATTGGTGCCACTATTCGAAGCTGGCGGGCGCTGAACCCATTCGTCTAGGTGACACGTATCCTCGGGTCCGCGACCGCACCGCCGAAACACCTTTTGACGCGCACTACCTGTATCTCAACAGTTGGGCTCTGCGCAGGATATTGGCTGCTCCACCCCCTTGGCACATAGACGTTGGTTCGGACGCGATTTTCGTGAGTCTGTTGAGTGGGATCTTGCCGGTCATGTTTCTAGACTACCGACCGCTGCATGTAAAACTGGGCGGATTAAAGTGCCTTGGCGGCAGCATATTGGCGCTGCCTTTCGCCGACCGATCTGTCTCATCGCTCTTCTGCTTGCACGCCGCTGAACACATTGGCCTGGGGCGCTATGGCGACCCGCTCGACCCGCAAGGAACACTTAAGGCCGTGCCTTTGCTTCAATGCCCACCGTATTCACGCCCCGGAGGCCATCTGCAACTAGCTTCCTGACCTAGAGCTGGTGGAATTTTCGGGTGTGCATGATGATGGTCGGTTTGTCGAACGGGTGGCGCTGGATGAATTTCGTCTGAGCGTGCATGCTTGTGGTATGTTCTGGTTCCGGAGGGCGGGAGAGTGCTGTGCGCATCTTTCAAATTATAGAAGTCGGTGTCAACACGGGAGTGCTGGCCAACCGGACCTAGTATCGTAACCTGTACGAACCTCTGATCGAGATGGGGCATGAAGTTGTCCTGTTTCCTACCGAAAAAGGGCGGCGGGCAATTCAGCGCAACGACCCGCGGGTGCGAGCGGCTTTTAGCCAGAAACTATTGGAGATTTTTTGCCGCGAGCACACCCGGAAACCGTTCGACCTCTTTTTCGCGTACCTGATGGACAGCATGCTGGGACCGAGTGGAGCTGATCGAGTTCCGTGAGAGGGAATATGCCTGTGCGCTGTCCTGGTTTAGGAGACCGGAGTAACAGGCATGTGCAATGTAGGCAATCTGTACGTTGTGGACGGAGACGGGGGCTTTTACGACCGTGTACTCGACGAAGGAAATGAATGTTGTAGACCAGATTTCCCAGTTTGTCTCGAGTCTTCAAACAGATAGAGTAGGCGAGTTCCGGACGTACCGTGAGGGACAGGTGACCCTCTACGCTTCTTGCTTTGCTGCTATGACATTGCACTATCTTGGGGAGCTGCCGCGACTTTCACAAGAGATTCGCGAACAGTGGGCCAATTATATCTTACAATGGCAGGATCCGGCCGACGGCTATTTTTTGGGTCCAGAACTAGTCAAAGAAAACATCACAAGCCCTGAACATAATTGGGAAGTCGTGAGGATGCATCTCATAGCGCACGTTCTTCCTGCGTTGGACTTGTTGGGAGTGCAGCCGTCATATTCTCTGAGCTTTGCCCATCGTTTCTTGGATATTGAGTACTTGCAGGAATGGCTGGAGGCCCGAGATTGGCGAAAGGCCTGGCTTGAAGGGAACAATTTGCTCTTTGTGGGGCAACTCCTTGTTCATCTGCGTGATATCGAACATCAGCCTAATGCACAACAATGCATTGATTTATATTTTAAATGGCTTGACGAGCAAATCGATCCGTTAACTGGTCTGTGGGGTACCCACAAACACTTATCCTCTCGGGCTGAGGCCATGTACGGGACATATCATCAACTCCTAGTATACTTCCATGAAAATCATCCTATCCCTTTTCCTGAGCAGTTAATGGATTCAACTCTTAGTGTACAAGAACTGGGTGGTGGTTTCTCGCCCTCAGGAGGCGGCGGAGCCTGTGAAGATGTTGATGCAATCGACATTCTGGTGAACCTGTACCAGAGATATGATCACGAGAGACCAAAGACTCGACGCGCGTTGCGCAGGGCACGCGTATCTGTGCTGAAGCGACTCGCGCCTGAGGGTGGGTTTGTCTATCGCTGGAGGGCCCCGTTTATTCATATGAGTATTCCTCGAACTCGTGTGCCCGCCAATACAGCTCATCTTTTTGCTACTTGGTTTGGCGTACATACGCTTGCCTTGCTGGCTGAAGTATTGACAGATGAGGCTGCATTAGTACATGATTGGCAATTCAATCGCGTGCTCTCTATGGGGTGGCATCAACCGTGGGATCGTGACCAACACTTGCTTTCAGAAGCGGACTGGCGAGCAGAATTGGAGATACCTTATGGATGGCACGATTTTAGGCGTTTGACCCGTGCTGTCGTTTGGAAATCCAAAAGTGTAGTGAGGCCGATATTAAAGCCTGTTGTTCGTAAACTGTCAAGGCTGTTTGTTTAGACCAGAAGTGTGACAGTTACGGGGGATGGCGATGCGTATATTTTTAGCTTTGCCTAAAGCATCAGAAGTTCAGGGCGGTGCCTTCGGCAGAACCTGGTACAAAAATTTTTATGGGACGCTTTGTGATATGGGTCATGAGGTGTACTTTTTTGATCAAGACGCACTTATTGGGAATAAACGCTTTCGCAATCGATCGAAGCGCTTGAGCTTCGCGAGTACTCTGTTGGTGGAAATGTTCGGGAAGGAGCATCACACCAAACCATTCGACCTGTTCTTTTCTTACTACAAGGACGGTATGGTGGATCCGCATGCTATTGACCAGATTCGCAAGTCGCAGGTACCAACGGTGAATTTCTCCTGTAACAACACCCACCAGTTTTATCTGGTGCAGGAGCTTTCGCCGCACTTTGATTACAACTTGCACTCGGAGAAGGGCGTCCGCGAGAAATTTGTGGCCATTGGGGCCAATCCCTTGTGGTGGCCGATGGCGTCGAATCCCAGATATTTCAAGCCGCTCGATCAGCCTCGTACGATCGCGGTATCGTTCGTTGGTGCCAACTATGCGCTGAGAGCGCGTTATGTTGCTCACTTACTCGAAAACGGGGTGGATGTGCACGCTTATGGGCCGCGTTGGCAGTGGGGGGCGAGGACGCGCTGGCGTTCGGTTGCCAGGCGTTACCAGTTATTGTTGCGGACGCTGCTTGCGGTCTTGCCAGAAGAACAGGCTCGCGCATCTGGCATAATGGCGCATCACGATTTTTGCCGTAGCCTAAGCGTGTGTTTTCCAAATAACGTTCATCCGTCGGTGTCAGACGATGAACTCATTGCATTATATAGTCGTAGTCACATTAGTCTGGGCTTTCTTGAGGTGTATGATCGTCACGATCCCAGCCGGATTGTGACTCAGCATTTGCACTTACGCGAGTTTGAAGCGCCGATGAGCAGGGCTCTTTACTTAACAGGATACTGCGAGGAATTGGCGGAGTGTTTCGAGCCTGATAAAGAAGTGCTCGTCTATAGGAATGAACATGAGATGCTCGAAAAAGTGTTGTATTATCTATCGCATCCACAGGAGGCGGAGCGTGCCCGGCAGGCCGGGCACAAGCGGGCCTTGAGTTGCCATACGTACCAGCGTCGGTTTCAAGACCTATTTACTCAGATCGGAGTGCAAGGATGACAGAGATGTCGCCTAAAGTCAGTGTAATAATGCCTGTTTACAATGGGGAGAAGTACTTGTGCCCGGCGATTGAAAGTATTCTGGGGCAAACATTCACAGATTTTGATTTCTTGATTGTGGATGATGGCTCCACAGATCAGACACCAGGAATCCTCGATTCTTATGACGACCGGCGAATCCGGGTCATTTCGCAAGATAATCAAGGGCTGGGGGTAGCATTGAACAGGGGTATCAGGGCGTCATTGGCAAAGTATATTGCCAGAATGGATGCAGACGACATAGCTGCTACAGGCCGACTCAAGAAACAGGTTGAATATCTAGATCAGAACCCAGAATATGTTATCGTAGGTGGATGTTTGGAGTTCATTACTGCGGATGGTCAGCCTATTTATGTGCAGACAGTCCTGACGTCGTCGGATGAAATCAAGCAGAGTATAGGGGATGGAGGGAATCCTTTCTTGCATCCGTCTGTGATGTTCAGAAAGCGAAGTGCTCTCGAGTGCGGTTTGTACAATGAAGATTTAAGGTGCCATCAAGATCGTGATTTCTATAAGAGACTGGCAGCGACGGGCAGGATGGCAAATCTGCCGGTTTGTTTAGGGAAATACAGGATTGTTCCAGGAGCGCTTTCTAATCAACAGAGAAAAACGCTAAGAAAACGGACTGAGATTGTGCGGAAGGCTGAACAGGGCGGTTTGACTGACAAAGAGCGGCAATTCTTGAAGGATGCTACTTTAAAAAGAGATATAAGGATAGACAATTCTGTCTACGCACTGCGTGTTGGGAAAGCTTACCTTCAGCATGCGAACGATGCGAGAGCCGCGCGCCGGTATCTGTGGCGGGCCGTTAGAACTTGGGTTTTCAACTGGCCTGCGTGGTATAATCTGGTTCTCGGATATCTGCCCTTCAGGCTGCGGTTCGTTCTGGAGCGTCTGCGTTGAATAGGGGCGTGAGACTCGATGCAGGTGATAAGTTAGAAAACAGAAGATTGGTGGTGTTACATGTTATCAAAAGTCTCTTTTCCAGAGGCGGAACGCCCAGGAAACTCCTCGATCTGGTGCGGGCGATGGACGGCAGGCGGTGCCGACATATTTTCCTGGTGTTCGGGAAGAGCCAGGACAACCTGAATCATGACTTTCTGGAAAGTGGAGCCGTTGTTGTCGAGGTCTCAAGGCCAGGAAACTGGGACCTGCGCCTGGTGTGGGACATCAGGAGGGCCATTCGCGTCTATCACGTAGATATCGTCTGTACGCACTTTGCTCGCAGCGACGTGTATGGTGCCCTGGCGGGCGTCCTGAGTGGCAAGCCCGTAATAAAGAATATACACGGGATTCTCTGGAACGCGTCTCCCTGGCTGAACAAGATTGACGGTCTTTTGTCCTCGTTTCGAGCTTGTGTTGTATGTAATTCCTTGGCAAGCCTGGAAGCCGCTAAAAGGCGAGGCGGCGTGCGCAACGGGATTGTGATCTACAATGGTGTGCCTAATCGTGCGGCCGCACTGAGCCAAGCAGGGGTTATTGCGCTGCGGGCGAGCATGGGAATCCCGCTGGATGCCTTTGTCGTCGGTCACGTGGGCGGGCTGATCCCGTTGCGCGATCAAGCTGTGATCATGAAGGCCCTGGCTCTTGTTGCTCAGGAGATTCCGAATGCCTACCTAGTTTTCATAGGTGATGGTCCGCTGCGTAATCAACTGGAGGATCAGGTAGCTGAACTCGGAATTAAGGGACGGGTGCTTTTCCTGGGCTACCGCGACGATGTGCCGGAGTTACTGGCGGTAATGGATGCGTATGTAAACATGGCCCGTGCTGAAGGATTTGGAATTGCGGTGGTAGAAGCCATGCAAGCCGGGTTGCCCGTTGTGCTGGCTAACGCAGGTGCGTTGCCGGAATTGATCGAGGAAGGGGTTAGCGGCCTGCTCGTGCCACCCGGCGACAGCGCTGTCCTGGCCAGGACCCTGGCGCGGTTGGCGTCAGATCGCGCCTGGGCGGCGCAATTAGGTGACGCGGCCAGACAGCGAGCTGCGAGCGCGTTTTCGATAGAACGGTATGCGCGCGATTTTGAGCGATTGTACACAGAAGTGGCAACTCGGCGGCACAAGGGGTAATGACAAATACGAGCCATTCCGGCCGGCTACGGCTGGCTATAGTGACCAATATCCTTTCACCATATCGTGTGCCCCTGTTCAACCACATTGCCGCTCAACCCGATGTTGACCTGCGAGTGTTTCTACGTGCTGAGACGGAACCTAACCGTCACTGGGATTGCCCGACTGTTGTTCACTTCGAGTGCGAAATCGGCAGCACATGGAGATGGTCCCCAACGCGCGGCAAGACGATCTACGCCAACCCAAGTCCGCCGGTTGTTCCGGCGAAAGCAAGCGCATTGCCAAAGCTCATCAAGGACGGAACGTGCGGGCTATCAGTTCTGCCTGGAGATAGCCAATCTCTGGCGGAAGCGCTTTTTTATCCTAATTCAGGTCAGGTGTAGGCGGGACACATCGTCGAGGCAGCTAAGCCCAGGGCACTCAGCGAGTTCTCCACAGAGCGGCATGCGCTGAAGTTCGAGCGACTCTACAGATAAGTGTCCATCGCTAAAATCAACAAATCATTGGAGCACCATAGGAGATATAATGTCCAAATCCCCACGAGAAACCGGCCTGCTGCCAGTTCTATCAATTGAACGCTTCCGAAGGGCAGCGTCATCATTGCCCTTGCTTCTACCCGTTCTGCTTTTATTGCCCAAGATTTCGGCCGTCGTCCCTAGAGTTCCATATTTGCACAATGGTCGAGAAATTGCTAATGCATTCCGGTCAATAGCAATCGTACATTTTGGATTGAACGCTTTCCACGTAGTTCTTCCAGGAGAAAGCTATGCTGGCGTCGGCCTTTATCAACTCTTGTGTGCTCCCCTTGTTAGATTGGGATTCATATCAGGGGGCCGGATGATCTCCTTACTCTCTGCCGTCCTGACCGCCATAATCTTATACAAAATCGTAAGCAAGTGGGAATCGCACTGGGTGGCCGTGCTGGGAGTAGCTGTGATGTTTGCCCAGCCAATTTATTGGGACATGGCTGTAGGGATCAAGCCAGAGGCATTGTCCATTTTGTTTGTGGTTTTTTGCATATGGCAGGGACAGAAATACGTGATGGAGAAAAATCGAGCGAGCCTTATTTGGTGTTTTATCGGCGTTTTTTTCGGCACACTGAACCATGGATGGGAAGCGTTTGTTTTGCTGCCTCTGGGTTTTCTGCTGCTGCGTTATAAACACAGAGGCATATTCATATACCTCATTCTCGTTGCCATTTGCTGCGTCGCCGCCAATAAGTTATTTACATACGTTACTGGCGTTCCGCCATTGCTAAAAGCGACCTTCAATTCATATTCAGTTTTCTTTCATTACCGGTTACTCTTTCAACCTGGGTTTTGGATCTCACGTACTCAGCCAGTCAACCTGGCAGACCTTACCAGCGTGGGCGACATTTATCTATCGGCGGTTTTGCTGGCTTGTCTTATCTCAGGTGTCATTCTTTTTATTCGCCCCAGGAAACCCTACGATCGTTTTCTCTCTGTGTGGCTGTTTTCGGGAGCTGCAATCCCACTTATGTTTCCGCGGGGATTTGCAGTCCATGCGTACTATGGGTGGGCTATGTTAGCCCCGCTTTCAGTCACCGCGTCTATTGCGTTTTCGCGATTGTGCATCAAGCTCGTTTCACCCAGAAATGTATCGACCGTTTTGTTCTTGGTCAGTATGCTTGTGATTTTGATCGCTTCTGCCGGTATTTTGGTAGACAATAGACCGATACCGGGCGTTCTCCAAGCCCAACACGACGGGCTGATGTTTAGATCTGCCCTGCTAGAACGCAAGCTTGAGATGAAGGACGTTGCGATTGTTGTTGCGCCAGACGCTGAGAAGTTTACCAGTCCGCAATACACTTTTCTCTTGTATTCCCAAATAGTTCCGTTGGGTTATGATGCAGTGCTATGTCCAACCACTTCTTCTTTCTCGCCGACCGTATTCAAATCGTTTGAGGCAGCTAAGCGATCAGCGGCAAAAGTGATCATAGTTTTTAGCAATAGAAGCTTTACCCCGGTAGCGCAAGTGGTCTGGAAATAAATGACTATTGCTTTCCGGAGAATTCTCGCAAGCGGTGGTGCAGGGTTTGTAGGGTCCAATCTGGCGGTCTGGCTTAGGAGGCACTGTCCAGAGATACAAATCTTAGCGCCCGACGACCTAAAACGACGAGGTTCTGAGTTAAAAGTGCCTCGTCTTCGCGTGCATGACGTGAAGTTCATCCATGCAGATATTCGCAATCCGGAAGATCTGGAGTTGGGACAGTTTCAACCTGATGTCATCATAGAGTGCTCGGCCGAACCGCGGGCTCTAGTCGGATACGGTGACGCGCTGGGTTATGTGGTCAATACTAACCTGCTGAGGTGATTCAAGAACTGATCTGAGTTTTTACGTGAGAGCCTGCTTCTGGCCCCGGTTTGACTTTGAGGGTCTTTCGACCTAGTTGTCGTGCATTCGACGTAAAAATGGAGCTGAAAAGGCGACACCATCCCATTGCACCCGGCATTGGCGGCCAGGCGGTTTTGGCAAAATATCTAAGGTCAGCCGGGACCCCTGGAAGCGAAAGCCAATCGAACCAATGCTTGTCTCCTGTAGCCTTGAACTTTCTCTCCTTCACCGTCACTTCCAGAATGAATCTGGCAACGCGATCAATCAACGTAGTCGTCGCCGCGATCAAGGAAACCACCCCAGCCCGGCGCAGCGATCTGACGGGAGGCCCGTGCAGAATGGCATTGTGGTCCTTGAGCGTGCTGTTGGTTCTTTCCGATGCGGAACGTAGCGCATGGAACTGGCGGTAGCGATCCGAGCTTCTGGGAATTTCCAGGATCAGACGCGGTGTTGCGCAATGGAAACATGCGTGGCGAATCCGAGGCGATGGCCGCGATGCGGGCAGTTCCGGTACAGTTCCAGCAAGGCAGGATCCTTGGACTTAACGCATTGCTTAAAGCAAGCGAAAGAGAGGCGTTGGGCCGCGGCATCGAATCCATTGGGGCAAGTCGGCAAATGACAGTAGGGGACATAAGGCCAACCGTTGCGATCATAGCCTCGTTCGAGAAGGGCTTCGCGGGTTAGCTTTTCGTTCCTGGGATTATAGTCGATTCACTCTTGTCCAAATTAGCTTTTTCGGATCTAACATCCTAGCCAGGATCTGACCCGACTGCGAAGCAGGGAGACGGCCGGACCTTTCTTGGGTTAAATTGGATTTGCGAAAAACCAAACAACCCAAGGAGGCCCGACCATGCAAAGGTTTTGTAGCATCTTCTCCCAATTGTTACAACTTTTCTCCAGAATGGAGTTCGAACAGGCTGTCCGCGATCACAGAGCCGAGTACCACGC
>Ga0315274_10009298_pt1 | contig 14215 bp, 12 predicted proteins | sample YL17G02_20_MG_FD_203700 | JGI IMG/M metagenome (GOLD analysis project Ga0315274, IMG submission 203700) | Sediment microbial communities from Yellowstone Lake, YNP, Wyoming, USA - YL17G02_20 | ecosystem: Environmental > Aquatic > Freshwater > Lake > Sediment | place: USA: Wyoming | collected... | reverse complement strand
GCGGAAAAACGTCTCAATCAGATTGCCGAGGATTTTGTCCAGCACTACACCACTTCTTGGGAGGCCGGCAAGGCGATGTTGGTGTGCATTGATAAACTAACCTGTGTGCGGATGTATGAATTGATCAGGCAATACTGGGATCAAAAAGCAGAGGAAATAGAAGAATCCAGAAAAATGGCGGCGGGAGAAGAAAAGGATTATCTTTCCAATCAGCTCATCTGGATGAAAGAGACAAAGATGGCAGTAATTGTAAGCGAAGAGCAAGGTGAGGTAGAGAAGTTTAGAAAATGGGGTTTCGATATCACATCCCATCGGCGACTTATTAAGAATGGTTTTGAGCTCTCCGATGGAACGCGAATTGATGTGGATTCTGCTTTTAAGAAAGAAGAACACCCCTTTAGAATTGCGATAGTCTGCGCAATGTGGCTCACTGGGTTTGATGTGCCGAGTTTGGCAAACCTTTATTTGGACAAACCGCTCAAAGCCCATACGCTGATGCAAGCGATTGCCCGCGCTAACCGAGTCAACGGCGATAAAAACAATGGTCTTATTATCGATTATTGCGGCATCCTCAAGAATTTACGCAAAGCACTCGCTACCTTTACCGGTACAGGCGATACTGGCAGAACAGGTGGCCTTGGGCCGGGGGAACTAGATCCAACCAGAACCAAAGAAGAATTACTTGAAGAGTTAAAACAAGCGATTGGCTTGGTAAGTGATTTCTTGAGTGAGCGAAAAGCGACGCTTGATGCCATCATCAACACCAGCGGATTTGAGAGAAATAAGGCAATTGTAGCGGCTAAAGAAGCGGTGAACGAGAATGATGAAACCAGAAAGAAGTTTGAGGTCATGTGCCGTGAAGTATTTATTAAATTTAAAGCGTGTCTCACAATTCCCGGAGTAAATGCTTATCGCCACCAATATAACGCAATAAATATCATCTACAAAAGTCTGCAAAAAGACCGCGATCAAGCAGATATCAGCGATATCATTAAACAGCTACATGAAATTATTGATAAGTCGATTACTGTTACATCTGACAAAGCCAAACAACCAAACAAGTCGTATGATATCAGCAAAATTGACTTTAACCGATTACGAGCAGAATTTGAACACGCTAAAACTAAAAATACTACCGTGCAAAGTCTTAAAAGCATGATTGAGAAAAAACTGGAACAGCTCATCCAAAGAAATCCGCTCCGGACAGATTTTCAAGAACATTATGAAAAGATAATTGATGAGTACAATAAAGAAAAAGACCGTCAAAATATTGAAGCCACCTTTGAGGCATTATTGAAATTTGTGCAAGAGTTGGACGAGGAAGAAGGCCGAGCAGTGCGAGAGGGGCTGGATGAGGAGACACTGGCCATATATGACCTATTGGCAAAACCAGATTTGAAACCCCAGGAAATCCAAAAAATAAAGAAGGTAGCCAAAGAACTGCTAAAAACACTGAAAGAAAAATTGAAGGATCTGTATAAGTGGCAAGATAAAGAGCCTACAAGAGATGGTGTAAAAGTTCTAATTCAAAATTTCTTGTGGGATGAAAAAACCGGATTACCTGTAGATCGTTACACTCAAAGTGATGTATATGAAAAAACCGACGCTGTTTTTTATCATGTATTTCGTGCATACCCTACAGTTCCATCGCCGTATTATGCAAGCGTCGGTAATTGATTTAGAAATTATGAGATTATTTAATAAAAAATAATTTGAGCAATGAATACATAAGTTACGACATAATAAAGCAGTTTGATAATTTGTCCGGATGGGTCTTTCTAGATACTAATGTTTTAGAGTATTTACAAGATTTTGGTGAATAAAAAATGTCAGAAAGACAGTTCTTCTGACAAGCAAAAATGTAAAACGAAAATAGAAGAAGAAAATATGAATTTGTGAAGTCTGACTCCAGAAATCCTATTTTTGAAAATGATTAATTATGAGAAAATTAATGATAAAAGGAGGTCAATATGAATGAAATTTTGTCCGACATAAAATACAAATTAACTAAAAATTATTTTCAGAATGAAGAACACGTAAGAATTTCTTTGGTTTTGAGAATTTTATTTGAATTAGGATGGGATATATGGAATCCAAAAGAAGTAAATTCAGAATTTAAAACTGTTCCGAATGAAGATACTAGCCGTGTTGATATAGCTCTTTTTTCAAGTGAATACTCACCTCCATCAATTTTCATGGAAATAAAATCTGTTGGAAAAATTGTCACAGATCTATTTAGTATTGAAAAACAATTAAGAGATTATAATAGAAATAACACTGCTCAATTCTCAATAATCACCGACGGTCAAGAATGGAGGTTTTATTATTCGCAGACAGGTGGAGAATTTTCTCAGAAATGTTTTAAAGTAATAGATATTATACAAAATGATTTATCAGATGTAATAAATTCTTTAACTTTATTTTTGTCTAAAAATGAGATTTTATCAGGTAATTCTAGAAAAGAAGCAGAAAGATTATTGAAATTGAACCAAAAACAAAGAGCATTATAAGATGCATTACCACGAGCCAAAAGAATGATTACTGAATATCCATTTCCTAGTCTTCCTCAAGCATTAGTAGAGGTCGCGTTAAAGTTAGGATTTACTATAACTGAAGAAGAAGCAAAAGAGTTTGCTCAACAGAGTACACAAAAAAATACAATAAAAGATATAGTTTCTACTAAGATAGAGATTATAAATCCCCAGATAAAAAATAATTATTACGAAAAGAAGAAAATTATTAGTAATAGTATTAAATATAATTCTGGGGATAAATTATCTTCAGATGCTACTTATAATCTGGATTCACTTCTAAGTATGAATATTATAAGTTCAAAGCCATCTAAAATTGTTATTAATACAAAAGAATATGATACTAAAAATTGGACCGATTTGTGTATAAAATTTGTATTGTTTTTAATAGAAAATAATTATTTAACAGAAAGTAATTTACCAATTTATACGTATTCTGAAAATAAAAAATATTTTATTAATAAAGAAGCAAAACACGAAAATCCAGAACGTGATGGAAAATGGGTAAAGGTAGGCAATTTATTTATAGATGTTAAATATAATGCAAATAATCATGTAAAAAATATTTTGAAAACATTGAATTTTCTTAACATTAAAAATGATATTGACATAAAAATTAAACTTTCTTAATTTAAATCAAAAGTAATTTCATTTTCATAATTCCATCCATAAATTTTTAGCAAATTTTAGGGGGAAAAAATAAATCAAAATGAATGGAAGAATAATATATTTTATAGGTGTTGGATTAATAGCAGTAGGAACTATTCTTACTTACTGGGGAAGTAATTTAAAATCAGAAGAATCAACAAAAGTGTTAAAAACAGCTATATCTGAAAAAAACAGTGAGATTGATAACCTGGGCATAAAAGTATCAGAATTAATTGATGGGAAAGATACACTGTTACAACAAAATCAAGAACTTAAATCGGAAATTGGAAGATATCAAACAGATTTGAATGAAAAAGAAAAAACAATTCAAGAACTTGAAAAGCAAGCTAAAAAAGCAATGCGAGGCATTTCTTCTACCTACGATTTTAACGGAGCAAAACGAATAACAACAAGACCAGGTCATATATCTTTAGAAGTAGGACCTGAAGTTGAAATATTTAATAAAATAAATGAACTTGAAAAGCAAAGGAATTATCCTGAACTAAAAAATATTTGTGAACAACAAATAATAAAAACTCCCGAATGGCTTACCTCATATTTGTATCTCGGATTAGCATATGCAAATATGGATAATAAAGAAAAAGCTATAGAGATGTTTGAATATGTCCTTAGCAATGCTCCAGACGATCCAGCTTATGCACAAGCTAAAGAATTCTTGAAAAAATTAAAATAAATATCTTAATAATTAATTTAAATATGGGACATATGTACTAGCTCAATAATTCGGTAACTTTTAATGGAAAACCTATGTGGTCTGAAGAGTTTCTAACCGGGTGATTAAAACTTTAGATATACTGTATATAGTATCCTAATGAAAGACCTTGTAAAATGGAAAGTTAAATTATAGAAAAAATAGGATGTCCCTATTTAAAATATGAAATGGGATTTAAAGCATTTGCTTGGGAATAAATTTATAGCGTTTATAGGAGGTTTTATATGTATAAAGATTTAAAAGAGAGTTCGGCAATCCAGACACATATTAATATTTTGCAGAATGTTATTAACAGAATGGCAGGTAATAGTACCAACAGCAAAACTTGGGCAATAACTATCATATCAGCGATTATCGTTTTACTTATCGATAAATCAAAGACTGATGTTTTTTATATCACTTATATTCCTCTTATAATGTTTTTCTTTCTGGATTGCTTTTATCTCGGTTTAGAACGGCATTTCAAAGCTCTATATAACAAATTCATAATCAATATGGAATCAGAGAATTTCGATTTTAAAATTGTTTATAAGTTTCAAGGTCCGGAAAATTTACTTGAGAAAATAAAACGCACAACTTTTGGTGCATGGTCTTTTTCAACAACACCATTCTACGCAATATTGGGAATATTAATTCTTTTAATTTCAAAAATATCATAAAGGAGGAAAAAATGGCTAAACGACAGGTTTTTTACAGTTTTCATTTTGATAATGATGTTATGCGTGTTCAACAGATTAGAAACATTGGGGTAATCGAAGGAAATACTCCTGCTTCAGTAAACGACTGGGAAAAATTAAAACAGGAAGGTGATAGGGCTGTTGAAAAATGGATAGACGAAAATATGAAATATCGTTCTTGTGTTATTGTGCTTGTTGGAGCAGAAACAGCAAACAGAAAATGGGTAAGGTATGAAATCAAAAAAGCATGGAAGGATAAGAAGGCCTTGCTTGGAATTTATATTCACAATATCAAATGCCCAAGAAGTGGCACATGTAGTCAGGGAGCGAATCCTTTCGATCAGTTTAATATTAACGGAAAATCACTTTCAAGTATTGTAAAGTGTTATAATCCAAATTCATTTAATGCATATAATGATATTGCTGATAAGATCGATTCTTGGATTGAAGAAGCAATACGAATAAGGAATAGTAATTAAATAAATAGAATAAATAGGGAAGCATCCCATTTTCTTAGAAAATCAATATTTTACTTTTAATTTAGATAAACAGGGATGGTAACCAAGTCAATAATTCGGAAATTTTTAGTGGAAAACCTATGGTATCTGAGGAATTTCTTAGCCAGATGGTTGAGACTTTAAATATTGCTATAGATAGCCGTCCCCAAGGAAGCCCTCGTAAAATAGGTAACTAAACTATAGTTTAAATAGGGCGCATCTCTATTTAAATAAAGCACAAAAGAAAAAAATGGGAAGATAATCATGAAAATTGAGTTAAATATTTTTTTACATCCAAGAATATTAAAGAAATGTATTTTACTTTATAAAAATGGATTTTTTCCTGACGCTGCCTTTAACGCAATGAAGCAAGTAGAGCTTGCCTTTAAGGAGAAAGCTGGAGTTGAAGATCAAGAAAAATTATTTGGTACAAGATTATACGAAAAATATCTTGGATCAGGAAAAAGTATTAAATTAAAGATACCTTTAGGGGATAACCTTCAGAAGGAAGCAAAGGAAGTATTTAAAAGTGTATCTTCTTATTATAGAAATTATTTAGCTCATAAGGAAGGAAATAAAGTAGATAAAATAATTTGTACGAGGATTTTGATAATAGCTAGCGAACTTTTAGCTCTTATTAATGCATCTTCAATTAGTTATACAGAAATCGGTGGGATTAAAGGATTGATTAAGCAGGGAATTTTTGAAAATGAATCACAATTATCTAATTTACTTTCTTTTCTTTCTTCCCAAGTTTTTCCTCATGAAGCTTTTGATGGAATGTTTGAAGACTTAATTAGAGAAGATTACACGAAGACACAATATGAAGCAGTCTTTGACTTGGGTCTTATTGAATACCACAGCGAGATTAAAGATCATAGTCATCCCGGAGAACCTGCGGATTGGGATGATTTTGGATGGATCGAATTGACACCACTGGGACGAAAAATTATTGCACAAATTCAAAATTCCTCAACCGAACATTAATACAATGTTTTTGTGTTAATAATAACTATTTGCTCTGAATAGATAATCCATATTTTTTATACAGTAGGTTATACATAACATAAATAAAGTCTCTAGGAAAAAACAATTTGGAAATATATACAAAGTAGTTCGGTTATTTTTAGTTGTGCAAAATTAGGCAAAAGGAGAGTTAAGATTTGAAAGCCTCAAATAATATTAAGTCAAAAATAAGGGAAAATATAGAAAAAGTCCAAGTTTCAATCCCTTTTCCCGAACATTTTCTAGCTACAAAAGTTTTACCATTAAATTTCATTAATTTTCCCAGCTTTCTTAAATTCCTAATTGCTTACTTTTGTCGCCACCCGAGACGGATTCTTGAGGAAGTCAGGGGAAGGGAAGAAGAAGGGATTAACATAATTATTAACAGTTTATTAAAAGAGACTGGCTTAACTGAAGATCTAGCAAGGTCAACAGAAAGCAATAAAGTTTGGAAAGGGACTATAGGTGAAGTCATGGCAACTGCGTATGTAATGGGGTTTACAGATTATGCAATGCCAATATTTAAACTTAGATTTGCTCCCAATCGTCGATTAGCAATGCATGGTGATGATTTACTTGGATTTAAGTTCACAGAAAGGGGAGAGCCAACTTTTTTGTTAATTGGAGAGGCTAAAAATTGGAAGGACTCAAAAGAAGCACTCAAGGCGGCAAATGCAACATTGCTGAAAGTTAAGAACAGTTCACCAACACTCTTAAATTTTGTTATTGAAGAACTGGATACTCAAAATCGTCACCAAGAAGCCATAATGGTCCAAAGGTTTCTTGATGAATACAATTATTTATACAAAACCGAATATCTTGCTTTTGTTGTTGCAGATAATGACAAATGGAGTGATGAATTTTTTCTCGAGGTAAGTTCCAATCCTGCAATCCCTTTGGAAGCGGCAGTTTTATTGATTCCTAATAAGATTCAGGAGTTCTTAGTATTACCAGAAGAGGAAAAAGACACATACTTGACATTACCTATCATTGATATAGATGAGGAAAAAGATAGTACCAGATTACTTGGTAATCCAGAGTTCATAAGTCAATACAACCGCTTAGCCTCAGCTGCTTTAGCAAGTGAGCTCCAAGTAGAAGGTAGAGAGACGATTCAATACAGATTAAGTCCAGCAAAACTAGAAAAGACAGCTCGTTTTTTAGCTTACACAGGTATCCGACTATCAAGAGACAGACAAGAAGAAAAAGGAGATTTGCTATATAAGGCAGCAAAAATTTTTGAGCGTCTTTCGATATGGGATCTGGAACGCGGCGCCAAAAGTAGAGCCATAAGTTCCATAATGAATAGTGCTATTACCTATAGTATTGCGGGATATAGTGCCAATGCAAAAGTTTTGGTAGAAAAGGTAATAAATAGAATTCAAGATATCGAGATTCCTTTCCCACTTTCTATTCTTAAGATTGCAAATCTTTTTCTATTGTCTAAGCTCTCAGAATTAGAAGATGAATTGGCCAATATTTTATTTGATTGCCCTAAATACAATTTAGAAAAAAGTCGAACAGAAGAAGACTGGTTTAAAACACTTGGTGGAGCTTTGGCATATATAGGTGATCGATTAGTTGCTCTGGCATTTGCTAATTTTCTTCATTATATGAGAACAGGTAAGAGTGAACTTGTTAAAGATGCCTTGAACTTTCTCACCCGGGCAACGAAGGCATATTCCTTTATAGGTGAACATCAATCTTATCACTTAGCCGTAATTCTGAGAGCATATTTTGATAAAATAGCCGAGGATTCCCCACAACATCTACTACCCACTATTTTAAATGAAAGATTGGACGAAAATTGGAGGAGTTACATTCGTAGCCTTCGTCTCGGCAAATTTCCAATGATAACTCTTTGGAAATCTCAAAAGAAAGCACTTGAAGGAGGGTTACTTAGCCCCAATTCATTGATACTTTCAATGCCAACAAGTTCTGGAAAAACAAGAACTGTAGAGTTTGCAATTTATAAAGCACTTAGAGATAACTCTAATGGTCTGTGCGTTTATGTTGTTCCAACCAGAGCACTGGCTGCTGAAGTTGAGGAAAGTTTATCTTCAAGATTGGGACGAACAGGCATCGGTGTCTCCGTCCTTTATGGCGGTTATGATTTCAGCCCTTTCGAAGAGGAAATACTTGCTGAAAATCAGGTAATAGTTTTGACCCCTGAGAAGCTGGACTTAATATCAAGACAGAATGAGGAATTTAAAACGAAGATATCGCTTATAATTATTGATGAAGCTCAGGAGATAGCTTCTCCGTCAATTAGAGGTCTTAGAGCAGAGTTTATCCTTTCAAGGATCATTTATTTAGCTGAAAAGAACAATGCTCGTACACTTTGCTTATCAGCGGTTATCCCAAATTCTGAGGATTTCGCAAAGTGGATTTCTGGGAGTTCAGAAAATAAAATTAAAATAGACTGGCGACCTACAAAACATCGTTATGGCTTCTTTCAATGGTTTCGTGGAACAGGACAAGTTGTATACCCGCCTCTTCCAGATGAATTTCCAACCGAGAATTTCTTTATTCCTCGTTTGTTTAAGAAAGATGAATTACAAAATGAAGACAGACGGGAGACTGAAGTAGCTGCTCGTTTATCACTTTATTATACAAAGGTTGGCACTACGCTAGTCTTTACTACGACTAAACCTCTAGTGGAAGAAATAGTGGACATTTTAATAAAGCTTCTTGAAATCAATCCACCTGAAATTAGTTTAGATAGAGAAAGGGTTGTCAAAGAATGTGAAGCTATTCTTGGAGAAAAACATAGACTTATAAAAGCAATCAAACTTGGTTTTTGTTATCACCACAGTGACCTACCAAGAAGTGTAAGAAGAATCATCGAAAAAGGTATTAGAAATGGTGTTTTATCTCTTATTGTTTCTACAACCACACTCACTCAAGGTGTAAATCTTCCAATAAGGAATGTCATTGTTCATTCTTTACGTTATGGTAGAGAGGTTCCGTTGACGCAATTTTGGAATGTTGTGGGGCGTGCTGGTAGGGCTGGCTATGAAACAGAGGGACATATAATCTTTTGTTTCTTCCAAGACTTAAAGAGAGTTATTGACTTAAATTTAGAAAAATCAGAAAGTTTCATCTCCTCTGGAATTCGTCTATTGATTGGCTCAAGGCTTCCATCTTCGAGGACAGGAGAAGAATTTATTGAAAAGTGGGCATTAGCATCAACCCCTCAATTTAGAAAGGACTGGGAAAATTATGGATCCTGGGGAAATAGAAAGGAAAAAAATGCACAAGTAGCTGGGAATGAGGTATTATCAATTTTAGATTCTCAACTGTTAGCGTGGGCTCTCGAAGAATCTATAGAGGAAATTGACGATGAAGTCATTGAAAAATGGTTAGGTAAAATGCTTTTTTCTGTTCAGACTCTTGATATTCCCGAAAAAATAAAGCTATTTAAATCGGGTCTCAAGAATCGCTTTCTTGCCGTGAAACGTTCAGTACCTGATGAAAGTGAAAGAAAGTTATTTAATCAGACTGGTTTAAGTATATCCAGTAACAGGATAGTTAATGAACTAGCTAAGGAGGTTAAAACCAAACTTGACTCACTTGCGAGTGTCGACCAATTGCCAAAAGAATTTTGGATAAATATCCATGAAAAAATGAAAGAGGCACCCGAATTTTCTGATATAAGAAAAATAAATGTCAATGTTCTTGTCGAGTGGGTAGCTGGAAAGACGTACAAAGCAATAGCAGACAATTTTTATAACGGCGAAATAGAAAAAACTGTGAAAGATGTCGAAAAAATTACCTTTTTGCTACCGTGGGGAATGAACGCGTTAATTCAGCATCTTAAAACCTTAGTAGATGAGAATAATATTCCCAACATTATTAAGAATCTTTCATCCATATTATTTCATGGTGTACCTTCCATTGGAGCAGTGTACGCTATTAATTTGGGAGTACATGACAGAGAGATGGCTATAAAGATAGCTGAGATTTACTCAATTTCTCATGAATCAGTTAGTTATAAGGAATTTAAAAAGTGGCTTCAAGAATTGGAATATTCATTTTGGGAAGCTAATTTTCAAAATAAAGACAAGGATATTATTGTCGATTGCTATCAAAGAGTGATTACTAAAACATATGTAGAAGGTAAATCAAAGCCTACTTTGGAATTCTATTTGGGAAAACTGGAACCAATAGAAGGAATAAGAAAAGATAATTTGATAGTGGTAAAGTATAATAACGAATTCTGGGTATGCACTTTTGATTATAAAAAAGTTGCAAAATTAACAGGTACGAACGTAAAGAGACTTCAAGAAATAGATAGACAAAAGAAAGATTTGGTCATTGAGGAACTTAACTGGGAGAGTAAGACACTAACGGTGAGCATTATATAAGATTAATTTATGCCCACCTTTAAAATAAATTAAAATAAATAGAATAAATAGGGACAGGTATACTAGCTTAATAATTCGGTAACTTTTTCTAACTTTATTTAAGGTCTATATACTCTATTTTCCCGTGCTTCCTTAAATAGTAATACTCTAATAAGAAGTGTCCTAAATTATATAGATTGGATATTTTAAAGAATAAAATGAATTAAGATAAAAGAATTAAAAAATAAAAAGAGGTGCCATTATGATACCAAATTTTCAAAGTATTATGCTTCCTTTGCTTGAAATAACAGGGGATAAAAAGGAACATACCATACAAGAATTAAGAGATTCATTAGCAAAATATTTTAACTTGACCGAAGAAGAAAAATCAGAACTTTTATCTAAGAGTAAACAAAAAAGATTTAATAATAGAGTTGGTTGGGCAAGAACATATTTAAAGAAAGCTGAACTTTTAATATATACACAAAAGGGTTATTTTAAAGTTACAGATAGGGGTTTAACAGTATTACAAGAAAAACCTTCGAAAATTAATATAAAATATTTAAAACGTTTCCCAGAATTTCTTGAATTTAATAAGCCATCAAAAAAGATAGATCAGCTTAAAGGCAAAGAGATTGAATCAATTCTCGAAGAAAAAACACCGGAAGAGTTATTAGAAATTGGTTATGAAAAATATCAGGAAAAATTACTATCTGATTTGTTAGAAAAAGTTAAGCAATGTTCTCCTGAATTTTTTGAGAGATTAGTTGTTGAACTTTTGGTTGGCATGGGATATGGAGGTTCATTTGAAGATGCAGGAAAAGCTATAGGAAAAAGTGGAGATGAAGGTATTGATGGAATTATAAAGGAGGATAAACTTGGTTTAGATGTAATATATATTCAGGCAAAGAGATGGACAAATCCGATTAGTCGGTCAGATATTCAAAAATTTGCTGGAGCTCTTTTGGGGAAAAAAGCCAAGAAAGGAGTCTTTATAACCACCTCAATATTTTCTGAAAGTGCTATTGAATATGCAAGGAATATAGAAAATAAAATTATTCTGATTGATGGTGAACAATTAACAAAGTACATGGTAGATAATGGAGTTGGAGTATCTGAGGTAACTTCATATAAAATTAAAAAAATTGATTTAGATTATTTTACTGAAGAGTAGAGTATGGCAAAAAAAGGGACAATTGTTTCTAGGTCGAGAGAATTTTATCGAAGAGATAAAACACTTGACTAGAGGCAAAGAAAGATTGAAAAAGATGACCAGAAAACAGCACTATTTAACCAGTCCAGCCTTAACTGAGATTTTTAAACCTCAGGACTAGAAGTCAAAAGACCAAGCAATGTATGAGGCTCACCTCCAGTATGGCTATACCTTAAAAGAGATAGCAGAATATATTGGCCTGCATTATACTGCCATGAGCAGAGCGATTAAAAAATTGAGGGGGAAGATAAAAAGTGATATTAACAGACCTGGCCCCATACTATACTAGGTACATGCTAGGTATGATATTTTCAATTTATTTAAAATGGCCGAAACGATATTATAATTAAGGTTAGTATATATTATTAACACTATTTAAATTCGTTAGGAATAAATATGTTTGATTGGGTGCATGAAATAAATAAACTAAATAAAGACTTAAAAAATATACAACCAAAAGATTTTATAGATGAAAAATGTTCAGTCAATCTTATAATAAGATTTAACAAGATAATTCAATACATGGTTTTAATAGGAAGATTACGAGTAGATTTATTTTCTTTAATTGATGCCAAAGTTAATTTAAGGGACTATGGGGTGAAATGGTCTGAAATAGAAAAGTATTGTTTAAAATATTTTAATGATACTATTTCTACTCCATATTGTTTTCTTCAAGCTTTTATTTTTGCTTTTAAACTTGATGTTGGTATTTTATTTGAAACAGATACTGTTATTAAAAAGTTTAGTAATTTAAGATTTGATGACGACGGTTTGCTTATAGAGCCAAAAAATAAATTAAATTTTAAAAAAGAGGGAATAGTAATAGAAAATTATTTACTAAGTTATAGTCCTAGTTTATGTATGTATAATTTAGCTCTTTCTGGTGGTTTTTTTGATCAATTAATAAAATATTATTACTCACATAAATGTGATTACTTTGGTATAGCAGTTGACAAAGATTTATTATTAGAACAAAGATATTATAAATGTATATTTACAAAAGCATATATTCGTGGTCCCAAAGGTATATCTATAAAAATTTTACAGAATGATAATTTTCCAGAAGATCCCTCAGGAAGAGTCACAGAACATTCAAGAATTAACAATGATCCTTTCAAAGAGCTTATATTTCCCCTTTTAAAAATTCAAGTAATGTGGAGTTATCGCAATGGAATTAAGACAGTACAAATTGAGGAATTAGTTCCAACTAATACCCGCTTTTTTAAAGAAGAAAAATTTATATCAAATCGTTATATTCATGCAAGGTGGGATGTAAATAAGAAAAAAATTACCCATTTTGATGGTGCTATAAGATTGTATGATAAGACAAATTATCATAGAAGAATCGAAAATAATAGCGATCTTAAACACATGAACATTAAAGCTAATTATAAGAAGCTTTTTCGAATTGATACGGAAATGGCTTTATCTTCTTGGTGTGGTTTAACATCGAGATTCTTTTACGAGAATGAACTTATTGGAGAATATTTTGAATCTAATACATAATTGAAATTGCATATAAACATTATTTCTTTCTATTAAGATGTAACAAGGGAGTTGTTCATGATTAGTAATTTAGTAATTTTTTACCCCTTTTATAAGGAGCTAAATCATATAAAATTTAAGTTATAAAGGAAAAGTCTTTAATTTTAGATAGCAGTTATTAAAATTTTCAATTTCAAAGAGGGGGTACCATGCTTGACAGAAAAGTGGTAAGAGAATTTTTAGAGGAAGAATTTATGGGAATAGAAATACCTGATGATATTTCTAAAGAGGAAATTGTAGGGACTTTCTGTACCTATGTTGAAGATGACTATTATGAGTGGCTAAAGGATAACTTTAAGTCATTTTTTAACTACGGAAAACCTGATTGGCAGTGGATAAGAGAAAGGATTGAAAAGCATAAAAAATAACAAGAACAGGCCTTTAACAAAATGATAAAAGTTCATACAACCGTTGATTAAGATTTCACGTCTTTAATCTTTCCCGAGACTTCGAAACCTTTAAAGAGAGGCTAAATAGTTTTATAGAGTAAATTAGGAAACTTGCGTCTATTTTTATTTATATTTTAAAAGAAAAGAGGAGTAATATGTTAATTCATAGATATTCAGTAAATCAAAGACCCATTCAAGCCTTATTAGTTGACATCAAATCAAATGAAATTGCCGTACCAGAAATCCAGCGTCCTTTTGTTTGGAATGCAACAAAAGTACGTGATCTTATTGATTCATTATACGAAGGATTTCCGATAGGTTATTTAATTGCCTGGCACAATCCTTCTGTGAGACTTAAAGATGGTACTTTAGCAAAAGGTAAAAAAATTGGAAATGGTAAACTAAAATGCACCTAAGGTGGAAAATAAAAATGCACCTTTTAAAAGAGACAGTTCTTTACTATAGTATGAATAAGAATTAATACTATAAGGAAAGGACTTCAGATATGGTTAACAAGATTATGTATCAAAAGATTCAGTATTTTAAGAGAAGAGGGTTTACTAAAGCAGATATTGTAAGAGAAACCGGATTAAATAAGCGAACAGTCTGGAAATATTACGACATGTCAGAG
>Ga0315274_10009297_pt1 | contig 14216 bp, 14 predicted proteins | sample YL17G02_20_MG_FD_203700 | JGI IMG/M metagenome (GOLD analysis project Ga0315274, IMG submission 203700) | Sediment microbial communities from Yellowstone Lake, YNP, Wyoming, USA - YL17G02_20 | ecosystem: Environmental > Aquatic > Freshwater > Lake > Sediment | place: USA: Wyoming | collected... | reverse complement strand
TCGTCCGCACCGCTCCCCTGCCGCCTGGCGGGGTCGAAGCTCTTGCCTACCGGCCGTTGGTCAACGTCTACGACCTGGCAGACCGCAGCGCCTGCCACATCTTCGTCAACCAGACGGCCATGGTTAGGGAAGGCTACTGGGGCGACCGAGTGGCGGAAACGGCGCTCCTGGCGCACGAGCACGCCCACCCGTTGGCAGAGAACGAGGCCATGCAGGCCGCGCGGGGGCTGGTCGTGACCCTGGCGCTGATCAGCCGGCGGCCGTTGAGCGATGAGGCTGACGAAGCCTGGCAGGGCAAGCTGCTGCGCCTGCTGCAGGGCTTGGCGGATAAGCTGTGCCTGTACGCGCCACGGGAAGTGTTCGCCAATGACGTGCTGCTGGACAGCGGGTTTGCCGACGCCCTCTACTACTTGGACACGATCAACGTCCGCAACGCCGCCAAAGGGCTGCAAGTCAGGCCGGCGTTGGTGGCCAGCCTGGCGGCCGAGCCCGCGCTAACTGAGTCCGGCCGAGCGGCGCTCCTGGCCGTGGCCGACCTCAAGGCACACCTGGACCTGGCACTCGAGATTGCGTCCTTCCGGCGCCAAGGGTGGCCTGAGATGGCTTCGGACCTGGAGAGGGTGTTGGCTCAAGAGGTCTTCCCCTCGTTGGTGCCCGAGACCGCGCCTGCCTACCTGGCTCTAAGCGGCCTCTACCGCGAGATGAGTCCAGAGGCAACGGCGGAGGATCTGATCGAGTTCGGCAACGCGGTCGTGTCTGTCTTGGCGGGCGGGCTGGCGCCATATGGCCTTCTTCTGAACGGCAAAGTCGATGTGAGGGCAAACCCATGAGCGGCGCAGTCGAGAAACCGGCCGCGATCCAGTTGCGCGTCGCCGAGGCGCTTCCCAAGGACGTCGGGCGCGGCATAGCCCGCGCCGATCCGGTGGACATCGAGCGCCTCGGCGCCAGCATCGGCGACATCGTGGAGATCCGTGGCAAACGCACCGCTGTGGCCCGCCTGATGCCCGCCTACATGGCCCAACGCGGTAAGCGGCTGGTGCAGATCGACGGCATCGTGCGCGAGAACGCCCAGGCCGGCCTGGACGAGACGGTCACCTTGAGCAAGGCGACCGCGCAGCCGGCGCGAAGCCTGGTGCTGGCTCCGGTGGGCCGCACACCTGTCGGCGCCGGCCGCCTGCACGCGAGCTACATCGCCCGCCTGCTGGAAGGCATACCGGTGCTGGTGGACGACCGGCTACGCGTGGATCTGGTCGGCACCCGCGCCCAGGACTACACCGTGGTCGAGGCCCAGCCGAAAGGCGCGGTTCTGATCCAGGCCGGCACAGCCATCCGCATCCAAGGGGAGGCTCAGGCCGAGCGACGCGCGGCCGCCGTCGCCTATGAGGACATCGGCGGCCTCGAGCGGGAGATTCAGCGCATCCGCGAGATGATCGAGCTGCCACTGCGCTACCCGGAAGTATTCGAGCGCCTGGGCATCGAAGCGCCCAAAGGAGTGCTGCTCTACGGCCCGCCAGGCACCGGCAAGACCCTTATCGCCCGCGCCGTAGCGAACGAAACTAACGCCCACTTCATCCACATCAACGGGCCGGAAATCATCCACAAGTTCTACGGGGAATCAGAACAGCACCTGCGCGCCATCTTTGAGGAGGCCGCTAAGAAGGCCCCCAGCATTATCTTCCTGGACGAGCTGGACGCCATTGCCCCCAAGCGTGAGAACGTGCAAGGCGAGGTCGAAAAGCGGGTCGTGGCCCAACTGCTGGCGCTGATGGACGGGCTGAAAGAGCGCGGTCAGGTGATCGTAATCGGCGCTACTAACATCCCCAACGTCCTTGACCCGGCGTTGCGCCGCCCCGGTCGCTTCGATCGGGAGATCGCCATCGGCATCCCGGACCGCAACGGCCGGTTGGTCATCCTGGAGATTCACAGCCGTGGCATGCCGTTGGCCGACGATGTAGACCTGGGCCACCTGGCCGATATCACCCACGGGTTCGTCGGCGCTGACCTGGAGGCGCTTTGCCGCGAAGCGGCCATGATCACCCTGCGCCAGATCATCCCCAACATAGACTTCGCCCAGGCCAACATTCCCTACGAACAACTGCTCGCCTTGACAGTGACCCAGGACGCCTTCCTGGCCGCTCTGGCCGACGTGGAGCCCAGCGCCATTCGCGAGGTGTTCACGGAGATCCCCGACGTGCGCTGGGACGACGTGGGCGGCCTGGACAGCATCAAACAGACACTCCGCGAAGCAATCGAATGGCCGCTGAAGCACGCCGCCCTCTTCGAGCGCGCCAAAACCCAGCCACCCAAAGGCATTCTGCTCTCCGGGCCGCCCGGCTGCGGCAAGACCTTGCTGGCGAAAGCCGTGGCCAGCGAGAGTGAGGCCAATTTCATCTCCATTAAGGGACCACAACTGCTCAGCAAGTGGGTCGGTGAGAGCGAAAAGGGTGTGCGCGAGATCTTCAAGAAGGCGCGCCAGGCCAGCCCGTGCATTGTCTTCCTCGATGAGATAGATGCCATGGCACCCGTGCGCGGCGCTGGCGGCGACTCCCACGTGAGCGAGAGGGTGGTGAGCCAGTTGCTGACGGAGATGGACGGCATCGAGGAGTTGCGCGGCGTGGTGGTGTTGGCAGCGACGAACCGCCCGGACATCGTCGACCCGGCCCTGCTGCGCCCAGGCCGCTTCGACCTGCGGCTGGAGCTGCCGCCTCCGGACGCTGCCGGCCGCGCCGCCATCTTCGCCGTCCACACCCGGGGTAAGCCGCTGGCCGATGACGTGAACCTCGACTCGCTGGCGGCCCGGACGGCCGGAAAGGTTGGCGCGGACATTGAAGCCATTTGCCGCCAGGCCGCCTTGGCCGCCATCCGCGAGTTCCTGGCCGCGCATCCGGACGGCGGTAACCCAAACGATCTGATCATCCGCATGGCGCACTTTGAGAGTGCCCTTCTCAGCGGTCAGCCATCAGCCATCAGCGATCAGCCGTCAGCTTTAGGCCATCAACCGTCAGTGCTCAGCTACTGATAGCTGACGGCTGATGGCTGCTAGGAGGTTGTCATGAAATACGTCTACGCCATTATCCCTGCCGCGAGGGCAAACCAGGAGTACGAAGCGCTGGCCTTTGCCAGCCCCGATGGTCGTTTCGAGGTGGCAACTGACGGTGAGTTCGCGGCTCTGATCAGCGAGTCTTCCATCGACGGCTTCGCCGATCTGCCCCGTGGCCAGCTCATGCGCTACCTGACACTGCACCAACGCGCCGTGGAGGCGCTCATGACCGGCGCACCGGTCCTGCCGGTGAAGTTCGGCACGCTGCTGGCCGACGCCGAGCAAGTGCGCACCGTGCTCTATCTCGGCCAGCACGATTTCAGGAGCGCCCTCGAGATGGTGGGCCATCGCCGCGAGGTAGACGTGGCGGTGACGTGGGAGCCAGCGCGCCTGTTCGCCGAGATAGCGCAAGAGCCGAGGATCGCGGCGCTCAAGGTCCAGGTGGCAGGGCTGTCAGCCGAGGAGGCGCTCCAAGGCCGGATTGCCTTGGGCGAGGTCGTCAAGGAGCTTTTCGATGCCCGCCGCAACCAGCTACGCGACGAGCTGGTGGCCGAGATCATCCCCTGCGCCACGCGCTGGCGCCTGAATCCTCTGATGGACGACAGCATGGTGATGAACGTGGCCTGTTTGGTGGATGCTACCCAGGAGGAGGTGCTGGAGGATCGGGTCTCCGATCTTGATCAGCGCCACAACGACCAACTGCACTTCCGCCTGGTGGGCCCGTTGCCGCCCTACAGCTTCGCCACCGTTGAGGCCCGCGTGGTCGGGCCCGAGGATGTGGCACAGGCTTGCGCGCTGCTCGACCTGTCGGGCAACCAGAGCACGCCGGAGCAGGTGAAACACGCCTACTACCGCCTGGCACGCCTCTATCACCCGGATGTGGCCGGGAACGACGCGGCCGCTTGCGCCCGCTTTGTGCGCCTCAACAAGGCCTACCGCTTGATGACAGAGGTCGCGCAACGAGTGCCGGCGGGCGATTTCGCCAACAATGGCACACCCTACATCCTGGTGCGGGTGGGGGGGCCAGGAGCATGAGAAACGAGCAGGGGCGCTATATATACTGCATCATCCCCCGGCCACCGTTGCTCAGCTTCAGTTTCGTCGGCATTGATGACAAGCCGGTGACGGTGGTGCCCTTCGAGAACCTGGCCGCCGTGGTCAGCGAATCATCAGTGCGCCACTACCAGGTGAGCCAGGAGTACACGCTGAAGCATGAATGGGTCATCGAGCAGGTGATGCAACGCTATACGGTGCTGCCCGTTCGCTTCGGCACCGTGGCGGCCAGCGAGGAAGACATCCGGGTCAAGCTGCTCCGCCGTCACTTCGGCTCGCTGCACGGCATGCTCAAGCGCCTGGACAACAAGGTGGAGCTAGGGGTCAAGGCATTCTGGGAGCGAGAGCGCATTTATGCCACGCTGTTGCAGGACGATCCGGAGCTGCGGCAGATCCGCGATACGCTGGCGGGGAAGCCAGAAGCGGAGATGCACTACGAGCGCGTTCAACTCGGCCAAATGGTGGAGCAGGCGCTGAACACCCGGCGCAGCCGCGACGCCGCCCACATCATAGATATGCTGAGGCCGCTGGCCCAACAGGTGTGCGAGAACCCGATCCTGGAAGACGTGATGGTGGTGAACGCCGCCTTTCTGGTGGACCGGCGCCGCGAATCGGTGTTCGATGCCCGCGTGCAAGCCCTGGACGACGAGCACGGCGGCCTGATTCAGTTCCGTTACGTGGGGCCGTTGCCGCCCTTCAACTTTGTCAGCCTGGTCGTAGCCTGGAACGACCAGGAGTCGGCCTCGCAAGCACCTGATTGGGATGGGCTTGCCTCGAAAGAACCTGCCTTGAGTGCAACGAAAGGAGGGGATGATGATGACCGCGGCGGCAAAACAAGTCTTGCCTAGGGCTGAAGCTATTGCCTGGGAATCGGTGACCTGCGCCTACTGCCGGGGCAGCGGCCGGGACCGCTGGGAGCTGCTGTCGCCGCTGTCACTGTGCAGTGCCTGCGGCGGCCGTGGCTCGCAACTGGTGCGGGTGCCCTATCGCACTTGCGCGCATTGCCAGGGAGACGGCGCCCACCCGGGCCTGCGCGTGACTTGCACTACCTGCCACGGTCTGGGCGTCGTGTACGTGCCGCCCGACGCCGTGCCCTGCTGGAGCTGCGGGGGGCGCGGAATAGAGCCGCAAACGGAGCTCGACTTGGCCTGTTTGCTGTGCGGCGGTAGCGGCTGGCTGTCTCCCTCCAGCCAAACTGAGGGGACGTGACATGAACGGTGCAAACGGTCAAGAAGAGGGGCGCTATCTCTACTGCGTCACCCGCGCCGACATAGCCAACGGGCTCGATCTCAAGGGCCTCGACGACCAGCCGGTCCATCTGGTGAGCGAAGGTGGCCTGGGCGTTGTGGTCAGCCCCTCGGCGGTGAAACGCTACCGGCTGATCCGGGAATACTCCCTGGCCCACGAGATGGTGATCGAACAGGCCATGACGCACGGCACCGTGTTGCCGGTGAAGTTCAGCACGGTGGCCAAGAGCGAGGATGCCATTCGGGAGAAAGTGCTCCGCGATCACGGCGAGGAGCTGAGCCGCCTGCTGGCCGAAATGGACGGCAAGGTGGAGCTGGGGCTGAAGGTTTTCTGGAACAACGAGCGCGTTTACGCCGATATCGTGGAACACAACTCCCCTATCCGGCACTTGCGCGACCAACTGGCGGCACGGCCGGCGAGCGCAACCCATTACGAGCGCATCCGCCTTGGCCGAATGGTGGAAGAGGCGCTCGGCAATCGGCGCCAGGCTGACGCCGACTACATTGTCGACCGGCTGGCCCCACTGGCAGTCGAAACCTGCCGCAACACCGTGTTCGGCGAAACGATGATCCTCAATGGCGCCTTCCTGGTCGAGTCGGCCCGGGAGCTGGACTTCGACGCTGCCGTGCAGTGCCTGGATGAAGAGTTGGCCGGCCTTATCACCATCAAGTACGTGGGGCCCCTGCCCCCCTTCAGCTTCGTGGACCTGGTGATTGCTTGGAACTGATTAAGCCATCAACCCGAGATCAGAGGAGAGGAACTCACATGGCCGATCGAGAAACCGAGTCTACCGCCCCGGGCGGCATCTCCTATCCACGGCCGCGCAGCGCCCTGCGCACGACGAAGACCGCTCAGGAGCTGAAGGGCGTGCGCAGCATTCGGCGCTTGAGCATGGGCAAGTGGGAGCGGCTGGCCGAGGCGCAACGCATCGCCGTTGCGCGGACACGGCGGCTTTTCCCACGCCACCCGCATGATGTCCCGGGCGACCCCGGGCACAGAGAGCCAGAGGCGCCATAAACATGGGCCTGCTGGGGCTTCTGGTGAACATTGTCGCCGCGCCGGTGGCGCTGCCGGCCAAGGGCCTGCTCTTCGTCTTTGATAAGATCAAAGAGCAGGCCGATAGCGAGATGCTGGACGACGGCAAGATCCGCCAGCAATTGCTGGAGCTGCAAATGCTCCTGGAGGTTGGCGAGATCACCCAGGAGGAGTTCTACCAGGCGGAAGAGGAATTGCTAGACCGACTGGATGCCATCATCGCCTACAGGGAAGAGCAGGCCGAAGGGGAGTAAATGATGGCCGAGCAGGTATCTACATTCTTGAGCAATCCCGACCTGCGGTTCATCCTCTTCGGCGGCAAGGGCGGCACTGGCAAGACCACCGCGGCGGCGGCGGCGGCCCTGCACTTCGCTTGGCAACGGCCCGATCAGAAGGTACTGCTGGTTTCCACCGACCCAGCGCACTCTCTCTCGGACAGCCTCGCTTGCGCGGTGGGCGGAGAGATCGCGCCGGTTGCTGGCGTGGCTAATCTCTTTGCTCTGGCCCTTGACGCCGCAGCTCTGCTAGCTGAGTTCAAGCGGCAGAACGGGACGGTGATGCGGCTCATCGCTGAGCGCGGCACCTACTTTGACCGAGAAGACATCGCCAGCTTGTTTGAGCTCTCCCTGCCTGGCATAGACGAGACAATGGCCATCATCAAGATCATGCACCTGATGCGCGAAGGCAACTACGACTTGGTGATCCTGGATACGGCCCCGTCCGGCCACACTACCCGCCTGCTGGCCTTGCCCGGGCACATGGAGCAGTGGCTCCGCGTCATGGACATGATGCTAGGTAAACACCGTTTCATGACGAAGCGTTTCCGCGGCCGCTATGTGCCCGACGAGACGGATCACTTCCTGCAGACTTTCGGAAGTGATGCGAAGCGGATACGGGACCTGCTCCGCGACACTCGGGCGACCGAGTTTGTGCCGGTGGTCAATCCGGAGGCGATGAGCATCTATGAGACCGAGACGCTCATTCAGGCCCTGGACGAGGGCAACATCCCGGTGCGTAGCGTGATCCTCAATCGGGTGCTGGGTGGTAAGCAGGGCAGCTCCGCGAGCCTTGGCGCTTGCCCCTTCTGTCAGGCGCGCTATCGCAACCAGGCGCCGTACCGTCAGGAGATCGCGGCGAAGTTTGCCCGCCACAACCTGGTGACTATGCCGCTCTTCCCGCGGGAGGTGCGTGGGGTGGCTGCCCTGGCGGCTTTCGCCGAGTTGCTATTCAACTCGACCTCAGCCCCTCTGCACCTCGGCCCCTCGGCGCCCCAGCACCACAACGCCACGGCTCAAGAAGTGCCGGCAGGTAGTTTGCCATCGGCTGGTCTGGCAGACCTCCTGGGCCTCGACTTGCGCCTTCTCCTCTTCGGTGGCAAGGGCGGCGTGGGTAAGACGACGTTAGCGGCGGCGACGGCACTGGCCATGACCCAACGCGAACCGGGGAAGAAGATACTGGTCTTCTCCACCGACCCGGCCCGTTCGTTGCCTGATAGCCTGGGTTGTGCCATCGGCGACCAGCCAACGCCGGTCCCAGGGGCCAGTGGCCTCTATGCCATGCAGATCAACGCCGAAGCGAGGCTGGCGGAACTCAAGCAACGCTACGCGGAGGAGATCAACGAGGTCTTCGACAGCTTCCTGGGCAGCAGCGGGATAGATGTGGCCTTCGACCGCGATGTGATGCTAGAGTTTATCTCCCTGACCCCGCCGGGCCTGGACGAGGTTGTTGCCCTGATCTCTTTGGTGGACCTGTTGGAGGCGGACACCTACGATCGCTACGTCCTGGATACGGCTCCCACCGGTCACGTGCTGCGTCTGCTGGAAATGCCTGAGCTGGCCATTGACTGGTTCAAGACCTTCTTGCGGCTGCTCCTCAAGTACCGCGGAGTGGTCACTCTGACCAAGACGGCTCAGCTCATGATGGGGATGCTCAGAGGCGTGAGGAAAGTGCGAGAACACCTGCTGGATGCCCAGAAGACCGAGTTCGTGGCCGTGACCATCCCCGAGGCCATGGGCCTCTTCGAGACAGAGCGTTTCCTGGCCGCCCTGGAGCAGATGCAGATCCCCTGCCGACATCTGGTCGTAAACATGGTGATGCCACCCACTGAGTGTGATTTCTGCCTGGCCAGGCGCGCGGAACAGCAGAGCTACATCCGCGCCCTGCCTGAGAAGTTCTCGCAATACACCATCAGCCAACTGACTCTCTTCCCCTATGAGATACGGGGCCTCAGCGGGTTGCAGGAAGTAGGCGATGTGCTGTACCGGGGGGGTTATGAGCGAGCTGGAGGCTAGGGCCGAACGTCTCGTGCGCCGGCGCCTGGCTGCCGAGCCGGAACGCCTGGCCAACCTGTTGGCCGAGGTCGAAGCCGAGGCCTGGCAAGAGGTGCGCACCCTCCTGCGTCGCGCCACGGTTACTGCCCTGCTGGAAGAGCTGGGCCACGGAGGTGTGGAGATAGAAGAGCAGGAGAACAGGGAGACGGACATCTCCCCTGCTCCCCTACCCCCCTGCTGCTCTCAGGTGCCTCCGCTCGGCACATACGTCTACGGCATCGTAGACCGGACTCAGATGGCCGATCTCGCGGCCGCCGGCGTGGCACCCGACTGCCCTGTCACGCTGCAATCCTACCGCGACCTGGCGGCTGTAGTCAGCCGCGTGCCGCTCGAGGAGTTCGGCGAGGAAGCGCTGAAGGCCAACCTGGCCGACATGGATTGGCTGTCGGCACGGGTGCGTGCTCACCAAGCCGTGCTGGACGCCGTGTTGCCCCTCGCCACCGTGGTGCCCATGAAGTTCGCCACCATCTACTACAGCCCGGTTGGCGTGGAGGAGTTCCTGGCAGCACGCTATGACCAGTTCGTGGCTCTGCTGGACCACCTGCGCGGCCGACAGGAATGGGGCCTCAAGCTCTATGGCGACGAAACCGAACTGGCGGCCCACATCGCTGAGGTGAGTCCTGACGTGCAGCGCTTGCGGGCCGAGATCGAGAGCAAGCCCAGGGGAGCAGCTTACCTTCTCGCCGGCAAGCTGCGAGAGGTCGGGGAACGCGAGGTGGAGCGGATCGGCCTGGAAGTCGCCGACAACACGCACGCGGCGCTGGTCGCCTTGAGCGTTGCAGAGCGCCTAAACCCGCTGCAAGGTCCGGAGATCACCGGCCGGGCAGAGCGGATGCTGCTCAACGGCGCCTACCTGGTGGACGACGCGGCACTGGACGCCTTCAAGGCTGCCCTGGACGAAAAGGCAGCCGCCTATGGCAACCACGGCTTCCGGTTCGAGCTGACCGGCCCCTGGCCAGCCTACAACTTTGTCGCCCTACCAGCAGAAGCATCTGGAGTAGCTGATGGCTAGCCGCGCGGTAGATGCTCGCGAAGTCACCCTGTGTGAGTTGCTGGATCGAATCTTGAATAAGGGCGTGGTTATTGCCGGTGATGTGGTGATTTCAGTGGCCGATGTAGACCTGATCTACCTCGGCCTGAAGTTGATCCTGACTTCGGTGGAGACGCTGGAGAAGCACAAGCCCAGGCAAGACTTGTCGTGCCGCTCTCGCTATGCCTTGGGCGCAACGGCCATTGCCGCGCCAGAGGCCACGCTGCAGCAAGGCTTGACACGTGGAGCGTGAAGAGGGACTGGCGGTGCCGGTGACTCAGAACCGCCTCTACTTATACGCTATCGTTGCCGGCCGCGGACCGTTGCGGGAACCGCTGGCTGGCCTGGCAGATGCACCTGTCACGCTGCTGCCCTACCGCGGCATCGCCGCGGCGGTCAGCCAGGTGGACGCGAGCACGCTCCAACCTGAACCCGAGCAGTTGCTGCGACATGAGGAAGTGGTCGAAGCCTTGATGGATGAGCGTACCAGTCTGCCTGTCCGCTTTGGGACGATCCTCAGTGGCCCGCAACCGCTGCGCAACGTTCTAGCCCAACGCTATGCCACGCTGAGTGCCGACCTAAAGCGTCTTGCCGGGCAGGTCGAGGTGGGACTGCGCGTGCTGTGGGATGTGGACGCCAGGCAGATAGATGGAGGCATTGGCACTACACCATCAGGAAGCGCGTGTGCGACGGAAGGTGCGAGCAGCCGGGGCACCAGCTACTTGCTGGCGCGGGCCCGGGAATTAGCCGGCGAGCGCCTCCTGCAAGAACGAGCGCGGTCGCTTGAGGGTTGGTGCCGTCAACGTCTTGGCCCACTGGCCACTGACATGGTCACGCGCACCCTGGTCACCACGGGGCTGCCGGTGAGTGCCGCCTTCTTGCTGCCAGAGGAGAAAATGGGGGCACTGCTGGCTGGGGTGGCGCGACTGCACACTGAAAGGCCGGAGCTGGACTTTGCTTGCACGGGGCCGTGGCCGCCGTACCATTTCGTCACCTTCGCTGGCGCTCAGAATGACAATGATTAGGAAAATCCGCGGTACGATTTTCCGCGGTGAGCCAATTCCCTGATAAGGAGAAAGGCCGTGTCCAATCCAGAGAATGTTGCTGACTTAACGCGTGCTCTCATGCTACGGATGAGCAAGACCTGGCACCAACTAGGTAGCCTGAACCAGGCTACGGACTTCTACCTGCGGCTGGTGCGCGAGCACCCGGATACCGAGGAGGCTGAGTCTGCCAAGCTGGCCTTGTTGGAAATCGCCCAAGGCTTCGAGGCTGAAGGTTGCTACCGTCTGTCCCTGGGCATTCTCAACCGGCTGACTGAGGCTACGGGGTGAGCGTGTCCCTCGCTGAGCCTCGGCTCCTGGCTTACGACAATAGTGTTCTAGGCAGCGCCTCGTCAGGGCAAAGCCTGGGGCGGCTGGCCTGCGAGCTGGAGAAACTGGAACAGCCGCTTCCCTCGCGTATAGACGCCGACCCCGAGCAAGTAGAGCGTGGCCTGGCGAAGCTGGTATTGACGCTCGTCGAGCTCCTCCGTCGCCTGTTGGAAAAGCAGGCTATCCGCCGCATCGAAGGGGGCAGTCTGACTGATGACGAAATTGAACGCATGGGCTTGACCCTTATGCGACTGGCGGAACGGATGAAGGAGTTACAGGTGGCCTTCGGCCTGAGTGAAGAGGATCTCAACCTGAACCTGGGCCCATTGGGCAACCTGCTCTGAGCAAAAGGAGCAAGGCCATGTCACAATCCCGGCAAGTCGTTCACTCCACGGAGAGCTCCGGCCTGGCTGACATCCTGGAACGTGTCCTGGACAAGGGAATCGTCATCGCTGGAGACATCAAGATCTACCTGGCCGGCACCGAGCTCCTGGATATCAAGATCAGGCTGCTAATCGCGTCGGTGGATAAGGCCAAGGAGATGGGCATTGATTGGTGGCAAAGCGATCCGGCGCTCTCATCCCACGCCAACGTTCTGCAGGAGGAGAACCGCCTGTTGCACGAGCGGTTGGATCGGATGGAGGCACGGCTGGCCGCGGCGCCTGCCTAGCACTGCCACCAGCACTTGGCGAAGCCCGCGTTTTGTCCTGGCCGAGGAATGCGATCCTGGAAGTGGCATCGTCTTTGCTACTGGCCTGGAGCGAGGTGTGTAGCCGCCGGAGACGGACCTGAACCCATTCGCGCTTCCACCGCGAATCCACTCTAGGCGTGCGTGGGGCTCGCCTCAGGCGATTGAGTGGCAATAGGTGGCCGTATGGAAGTGACGTCTCTCCTCACTTTAGGGGATGTGATCCATGATCGCTCACGTCTTCTCTAGCCTGCGCGCCCGCGTCATCCTGCTGGTGCTTCTCGCCGCGCTTCCTGCTACCGGTCTCGCCGTCTACGCGGGGCTGCAGCAGCGCCGGCTGGAGGCGCGCCAGGCACAGAACGAGGCGTTAGAGCTCACCGAGAACGTCGCCAGCGGGCAAACCGCGCTCATAGAGGCCACACACGGACTCCTTGTCGCCCTGGCGCAGCTTCCACCGGTGCGTGAGCACGATCCCAAAGCCTGCAGCGACCCCTTCGCCAGCTTCCTGCAGCAACACCCCACCTATGACAACCTGGCGGCCATTGATTTGGGTGGTGACGTGTTTTGCAGCGCCCTCCCGCTCACGCAACCCGTCAATGTCGCCGATCACACCTGGTTCCGGCGCGCCCTTCAGACCCGTGATTTCGTCATAGGCGATTATCAGATCGGCCGCACTACAGGTAGACCCGGCGTCATGCTCGCGTATCCCGTCCTCGACGAGGCGGGACGGCCGCGGTCTGTGATCGGTGCTACACTCTCCCTGGATTGGCTGGGCCATCTCTTGGCTCCGGGCAACATGGAACAAGGAGGGACGCTCACCGTCGTTGACCGCAACGGCACGGTCTTAGCCCGCTACCCGGAGCCAGAGAAGTGGGTTGGGCAGTCGTTGCCGGAGGCGCCCCTGGTGGAAGCGATCCTGACTCAACGCAGGGGTGTGGTCGAGACCACTGGCATGGATGGTGTTCGGCGCCTGTATGCTTTCACCCCCCTGAATGGAACGACGGAGCCCAGTGCCTACGTTAGTGTCGGCTTTCCCTCAGACGCGGTATATGCCTCTGCCAACCGTATCACGGCCGGCAATCTCATCGGGTTGGCGATCGTCGCTGTCTTGGCGCTTCAGGCAGCCTGGTTTGGCAGTTATGCCTTCGTTGTGCGACCACTTGGCGCCCTCCTTGGTGCAACCAGGCGGCTAGCGCGCGGCGATCTGAGCGCCCGCGCTGGACTGCCCCATGGCGGCAGCGAGCTCGACCAACTGGCCCAAGCCTTCGATGACATGGCCGCGGCTCTGCAGCGACAGCAGACGGAAGCGCTACAGGCCGAGCAGTCCCTGCGCCAGAGCGAGGAAAGATACCGCTTCCTGATTGAACGCATCCCGGCCATCACCTACATTGCCGCGGTGGACGAGATGAGCACTCCGCTCTACGTCAGCCCTCAGGTCGAGACGATCCTGGGCATCTCTCAGGCCGACTACCGGGCCAAACCGGATACCTGGTATTCCCTGGTGCACCCAGATGATCGCGAAAGAGTGCTGGCCGAGGTCAGGCTCTGCCAGGCCACGGGCGAGCCGTTTCTCTCCGAGTACCGTGTGCAGGCCGCGGATGGGCGCACCGTTTGGATCCGCGATGAGGCATTGCTGCAACGCGGCCCAGACGGTCGCCCCCTCTACTTGCACGGCGTCATGTACGATATCACGGATATCCAGCAAGCGCGGGAGGCGCTGCACCGGGCTCACGATGAGCTAGAAGCTCGGGTGCAGGAGCGTACCGCCGACCTGGCTGAGGCCAATGCCAGCCTGAGCGCCGAGATGGCCGAGCGCCAGCGCGTGACCAAAGAGCGGGAGCGTCACTTCGAGCGCCTGGGCACCCTTGTGCGTGTCTCCGCCGACGTTGTCGCTGAAACCACCAAGGAAGGCCTCCTGCAGAAAGTGGTGGATGCTGCCCGCGAGCTCACAGGAGCCAGGATTGGCACCTCAGGGCATGGCTACAAGGAAGGCGCGTTCCGGGTTGGCGTGACCTCACGCGCTGCTGGAGTGCCCCGCTGCCCTGAAGGCAAGGTTCTCGACATTCAGAAGGGCGGAGTCTACTTGAGGCTGATCGAAGGCAAGGGCCCTGTCCGCCTGACCGAAGAGCAACTGCGCAGCCAGCCCGACTGGTGGGGCTTGCCCGAAGGGCATGGGCCCCTGCGCGGGCTGCTAGGTACCACCTTGTATGGGCCCTCCGGCTCGGCAGAGGGGCTGGTCATGGTCTCCGACAAGCAAGACGGAGACTTCACCGCGGAAGACGAAGCACTGTTGGCTCAGCTCTCCGTCGTCGCGTCGCTGGGCCTGCAGCACATCGAGGCGAGAGCCGAGGCGCAGCGACGAGCCGACGCCTTGGCCGCCGTTTTCTCCGCCTTGGCCGACCCGATTGTTGAGTACGAT
>Ga0315274_10009296_pt1 | contig 14217 bp, 12 predicted proteins | sample YL17G02_20_MG_FD_203700 | JGI IMG/M metagenome (GOLD analysis project Ga0315274, IMG submission 203700) | Sediment microbial communities from Yellowstone Lake, YNP, Wyoming, USA - YL17G02_20 | ecosystem: Environmental > Aquatic > Freshwater > Lake > Sediment | place: USA: Wyoming | collected... | reverse complement strand
TGGCCACCGAACTCGGATACGATCTGGTTGAAAACCAGCAAGCTGCGTAAGAGTTACTTGGAAGATCCGCCCTACCTGGGAAAGCCGTTTTCATGCGAAGAGGTCTCCCTCGGAGGGACGGGGGATTCATGGAGAGAACACTCTCCCACGACCAAGCCTGATCCCGCTTGACCGCCCGCGCTTGGATGATGCCTTTACTTTTCTTTAGCCGGGACGCTGTGGTCGCGCTGCGGGGAACAGGGCGGCGCTCAGTCGAAGCGTCACTGCGCCACCCGCACCTGGCAGACTTCGAAGGGCGAAAGGAGAAGCTGGCAGCGGCCGCGCTTGGCCGGGATGCTTCCGGCCGGCCGATCCGCAGGTGACGGCGTCGCCGCGTTCACGCGCTCGAGTTCGAGCCGGGCGCCTTCAGACAGACCTTCAACGACGACTTTCTGCTGGCGGGGTGTCAGGTTGATGAGCCACACGAACCTCGTGCCGTGGTCGTCAACCGCCAAGGCTTCAATCGACGGACGGGAGTTCGATTTGAAGGGGGTTGCCAACACCGGCTGGCCAGCGTGAGCGGCCAGGATCCGTTCCACCCTCTCTGCGGGTCGGGGGCCCGTGTCGAACATCACCTCATCGGCGCCCGAACGCGCGAGGTGGCTGACCGTGCCGGCCAGCCAGGCGGCGGCGAACTGTCCCCGGTTGCGCGGATCGGGGCCTTCGCGGGGCCAGGGCGGGTTGAAGGTGGCGGGAGCCACGCGGAGGACGGCGCGGGGCGCGAAGGCGCGGGCGGTGCGGACCTGGTCGGCCACCGCAGGCAGGTTCTCGATGAGCGTTTCATCGTCGAACAGATTCACCGCCACGTTGAAGGGCCACGTGACGACCGGTGCCTCCCTCAGCTTGTCCCGGGTGGTGCTGACGTCCATGAAGAAACCCGGCTGGGCGAGAGCCTTGTCGTAGGGAACGAGCTTCGGCATTCGCGCGTGGGGCAAGGGATCACCCAGGCGCGCCACAATCGGTGGGTCGCTGGCCCGCTTGCGCGGGCCGCGGACGGCGCCTGGCACGTTCTCGACTGAAACGGAAATGGACTCGGTGCCGGCGGCACCCTCGACGATGTCGGGGTAGGGGAAGGTCATGGCCGAAAAGGCCTTGTAGGAGCTGTCGCCAAACTGGCGCTGGTCTTTCATGCCGAACAGGGTGTCGGTGACGGAGGTCGTCACCCGCAGACCTTCGGCCGTGGTGTAACGCAGGGACTGGAACTTGTCCTGGAGGATGACCGCGTCGAGGAGATCAGGAAACGCGGCGGTCCGGGCACGGCCCTCGGCATCGCGGACCTCGTACCCCTGGCCGGCCAGGGATTCCGCGCCATACAGCACGCACAGGCCGAAACGATTGGCGCGGCAAGCGGTGTTGGCGGCACCTCGGACTCTGAACGTGACCCGGCCATCCGGAGTCCCGGTAATGTCGCCGTACCACGAAAAGTCGATCCCTTTGCCGCGGCACAGGGCGTCGAGCCGGATCGTGAATCCGCGGCGGGAGCGTTGGACGTCGAGGCCGGTGATTTCGGGCTCCACGGTGTCCCAGCGGGTGTCGCGCACGGAGACGTAGATCCGCCGGATGATCTCCTTGCCGCCGACACAGAGGCGGCGCAGCTCGCCGTCAGCGAAGGTCAGGCGGACAGGGCCGGCTTCGAGGTGTTCGACGCGGGAGGCTTTCCGCGGGGCGCCGTAGAGGGCGAGGTCTTCTGTGGGCGCGGCCGGGCTGGGACTGGAGAGCAGGGGCATCATAAGACAAAGGGGGAGAAGGCACCGAACCCGTGTGCGGTTTTGCCGGAAGGTGCGGTCATCGGCCATATGTAGTCATCTTAGCCCGGATCGAGGACATCTCCAGCTCATCCTGGATGGAATGGTTCGTCGAGCGGATTTCGAGCGGTCCACGGACCCGCGCATTCCGCCCGCTTCACTTCTGCGGCCGCCAAGCCGCACGGCTGCCGTCCATCGACATCTGGTAATGGGTTTGATTATGTACACGGGCGATTTCCAAGTGTATCCCCCCTCCGTCATGAGTGACGCCGACTGGCAGCCAAACCGGTGGTGGCACCAACGCTTGGAACGATACACCGGCGCCAAGTGGCACAACTACAACTACAAACCCAGCGCGGCGGGGACTGACGTGTGTCCGGACTATGGGCGGCTGCCCGGAGCGTTCAGTGACAACGGAATTGGCAGTTACGGGTACAACGTTTCGGCATGGGGACGAAGCAACAGTGGTTTAGGGGGAGTACTACTCAACCAGTTCAAGCCCATTATTCTACCCGAGGATATTCGCCTGAGGACTGAATCGGAGGTCGTAGCTCCGAGCGACATGATGGCCATCGCCGATGCCACCATGAACGGCAAGTTCGCCGACTGGGACTCCGGTTACTTTCGTGGCTATGCGGATTTGCAGGAAGCGTTCCCGGGGGGGATTTACATCGAGTTAAACATGCAACCGCCATACCCGCTGTCACCTTGCGAGAAGAACGCTGCGCTGGGTATCCGGCGGCGGCACGGAGGACGCTGGAACGTCGTCTTTTGCGACGGTCACATCGAGAGTCTCAAGACGCAACAACTGTTCTACCTGCGCCGGGATGAGATCGCCAAACGATGGAACTACGACAACCTCCCGCACCGTGAAGACGCGGTGTATTTTTACTAGGCCACGTCGGATGCCGCCATCGTTTCACAGTTTATGTCCAGCCGACGGACAACTTCGTCCAGGGTGCTCAGGGGATGGCGTTCAGTGAAGGTCAGGCGCTGGTGACCGCCCGCCCCCGGTACGGTTGCTGGTCGAGCGCCCGGACTGGCCGCCGCCGCGCAGACCAGCAACAGGCCGAGCGGCAGCATCCTGTGAACGTAAACGGGTTGGTGTCTGTAAACAGCCACTTTCACTGTTCGCTCTGCCGCCACTGATACAGCAGCAGGTGCGAGTTGGCCACAATTCTCATCGGCGCACAATTCCCATCTCCAACCGCCGCGCGTTCCCCGCCGCCGTCACCGGCATCTGCCTCCTCAACCGCACGTCGGACTCCTCTTTCTCGATCAACGACTGGTCGCGGCCGATGCGTTACGCGGTGCCCGTCATTTCAAGGGCGCGATGTGGTTGGTCATCCAGCGGTAGTCGGGTTCCGCGGAGCCCCCGATGAACGGCAGGTCCGGGTACGGGCGCGGGGTGGAGCCGTCGCCGTTCTTCATGACCTTGCTGAGGCCGGCCGTCTTCCACTTGCGGATTTCGGAGTGCCCGTCAGCGAAGCTCAGGCCGCCCGCGTTGCCATGGCGACCCGAGGGCGCGTCGAGCCACGGGTTGCGACTGTATCCGTTCAGGGTACTGAACGGAAAGAAATGGGAGTCGTTGATGCTGTTTTCGTGTTCGTCCAGAAGGATGTAGATGTCGCTGGGTCCCGGGCCGGTCATGTCTGAGAGCTTCCCGACGCTCTTGTATCTAGCGGAATTGTTGTTCACGTAGGAACTGCTCATGGCATTGGGACCCAGGAAGGCGTTAGCGGCGTAGCTGATCACCCGCGTCATCAGCTTGCCCTGGTAGCGCAGCTTGCTGGGGTCGGCCGTGCAGCGAAACGCCTCAACGGAACCCACCAGCGGGTACGTGGGGCTGTTGGTGATGATGCGATTCGTGATGCCGTCAGGGACCTGATCGTAAATCCCATCGCACCAGCCCGGCACCCCGGGACCGCTCAGGGGACCGAGCGTGATGTCCTTGTTGTCCATCGAATACATCTGCCAGCCCAAGCCCACCTGCCTGAGGCTGTTCATGCAGTGGATGCCGGCGGCCTTCGCCTTGGCCTTGGCCAGCGCCGGCAACAGCAGGCCGGCCAAGATGGCAATGATGGCGATCACCACCAGGAGTTCGATAAGCGTAAACGCCCAGGTGGGCCGCCGTCGCCCGGCGGACCTGCCGGTTGGAGCGGGATGGAACTCAGTCTGGCGCGCGCGCGCGCGGTGGAGAATCGAGTGCTTCATAGTCCTGATCCCAAGTCAACGAGTTTCGGTTTGATCTTGAGAGTGGCAGGGCTCGAACGGTCAGGTTTCACTGGGTTTAGGGCTGGTTCAGGAAGAACGGGCGGCTTTGCGGGCCGGGCGCTTGTTGATGGCCACCGCCTGGTTCGAGGCCAGCAAACGATCACCCAACGGTCCGCCCCGGCGCAGGAGGTAGTTCACGTAAAGGCTTTCCAGAACGCACAGTTGGGCCAGCCGCTTCGAGGCGATCTCGCCATAGACATGCTCCTGGAACACCGCCGTGAGCAGGACGCAATCGGCGATCTTCGCCAGCGTGGACCGCGGATAGTTGGTGATGGCAATCACCCGGACGCCGCGCGCCCGCGCCTGCTGCGCCGCGGCAATAATCGGCTTGCTCTCGCCGGAATAGGAGATCGCCGTCAGCACGTCCCCGGCGCTCAACTGGGTGCTGATGATGATCAACTGGAGGTCCGAGTCCTCGGCGGTGTAGGTGGGCACGCCAATGCGGAGGAACTTCTGATAGGCCTCGCGGGCTACGACGGCCGCGTTGCCCAACCCGATAAACGCGAGGCGCTCGGCCTTCAGCAGGGCCTCCACGGCCTCGCGATAGTGCTTCACGTCAAGTATGTCCAGCGTGTCCCACAACGCCTGGATCGAGCTGGCAAAGATTTTTCGGGCCACCGCCTCGGGCGAGTCCTGTCGCTGAACGTCGCGATAGGGCACAGGAGCGTCGGCTTGCTCGAAGTCGGCTTTGAGCCCCGGGAATCCTTCGTAACCGAGCTTGCGTGACAAACGCACGGCGGTGGCTTCGCTGCACCCAGCCGCCGCGGCGAACTCAATGATGCTCCGGCCGTGAATCTTTCCCGCCGCCGCCATGAGGTGGTCAGCCGCCCGTTTCTCCGCGCTCTTCAGCGAAGGGTAGATGCCCTGCAGCTTGATCAGACAGCGATGTGGAACCCGCGGGGCGGCGGCGGCGGGCTTGGCGGAAGGTGAGGATCGGCTCATAGCTGGGCGTGGATGGGACGAAGCGTCGGATAGAGTTTCCGATACACCTCGAACTTCTCGCGGTAGCGCGCCGCCATGTCCGGCCGCGGCGCGTATTCGCGGTCGGGCGCCACCGTCTGGGCGACGGCTTCGTCGAGTGATCGGTACGCGCCGACGGCCGTCCCGGCGAGCAAGGCGGCGCCGAGACAGGCGGCCTCCTGACAACGCAACGTGCGGATCGGGCGGCCGAGGATGTCCGCCTTCAATTGCAGCCACAGTGCGGATTTCGCGCCGCCGCCGGCAGCCACGAGTTCCTGGACGTCGATCCCCGTCTCCCGCATGGTGTTGAGATTGATGAGCAACTCGAAGCAAAGCCCTTCGAGGATCGCCTTGGCGATGTCGTGCCGCGTGGTCGCCATTGTAAGGCCCACGATCGCGCCCCGGGAGGCGAGATCGCACCACGGTGTGCCGCTGCCGTTGAAGTGCGGCAACACCATGACCGGTGAAGGGCCTTCAGGCATGTGCGCGTCCAGCAGGCGGTAGGGACTGACCTGTCGTCGTTGTGCCTCCGCCACTTCCACCGCGCAGAACTGATCCCGATACCACTTCAGGAGGATGCCGCCGACGTGATTGAGGGCGAACGTGAAGTAGAACCCGGGCTGCGCATGCAGGTAGCAGGGGTAAAAGCTGTCAAACATCTGCCGGGTCAGGACCGGCGCCGCAAACGCCGTCGCCAGCACCTCCGCCGTCCCGGTCGAGACCACGCCGAGCCGCTCGCGGACCATGCCGGAGCCGAGGGCGGCGCAGGGTTGGTCATGTCCGCCGGCGACAAGCTGGAGCGTCGCCGGTACGCCAAACTCGTGAGCTAGGTCCTTGCGAATCGTGCCGACGGGCGTGCCCGAAGGCACGGCTCGGGAAAAGAGGGACCCGCTCAGCTCAAGTCGGTTGAGGATCGTCGGGCTCCAGCGGCGGTCGGCGAGGTCAAAAGCCATCGTGCGCGAGGCCATGGTGTGGTCGATGACCGGTTCGGCGCCGAGCTTGCCGAGGATGAAGTCGGCGTACGTCACGATCTTCCAGGCGCGCTCGAACACGCGCGGTTGCGCCTCGCGCAGGTAAAGCACCTTGTTCAGGGAGTTGATCGGGTGCGACCGCATGCCGGTGCGCTGGAACAGTTCGAAGCCGCCGAAGAGTTCGTCACACCGACGGGCCTGGGGCTGGGACCGATAGTCCATGCCGAGGAGGGCATGATGGAGCGCGCGGAACTCGCGATCGACGGGGATGATCGCGTCCCCCTGCACCGAAATGCTCAGCGCGGCGATATCCTTCACCGCGGCGCGTTGCACCGCCTCGCGAAGCGTCTCATGTGTGAGCGTCCAGACGTGTTCGGCATCCTGCTCAGCCATTGCCGGCTCGGTGCAGAGGACATCGTATTCGCGGTAGCTCTGGCCCAGGATCGCGCCGTGCAGGTCGAACACGATCGCCTTGCAGCCGGTGGTGCCCACATCCAGGCCGAGGAGGTGCATGGCGGCAATCAGGCTTAGCGGTTCATTCGATCCTGCTCCGCGCGCGCACGCACGAGCAGGGTGTCCGGGAGTTGGTCGAGGTCATCATACGAGATCGCCTGATCCCGCGGCACATCGCGCTTAAGCACACACCCTTTCGCCAAGCCGAGGGGCAACAGGTTCTCTTGGCGAGCCACGCTCGCGAGGTCGATCGAGGCGCGGTAGCAATACTCCCCGATGGCATCAAGCGTCTCGCCGGCTTTGAGGTCTTTCTTGGCGATGGCGATGCACTCGGCGCAGGGCCGCCGCAACGGGTGGCCCGACGATTCATGGTAGATCACCGCCTGCGCCGCGGTCAGCGGCACTTCGATGCTGCACAAATGGTAGGGGCGGAAGAGGAGGTAGTTCGGGCCTTGGCCCATGTCGCGCTGGATAAGTCCGTGTTTGAGCCGGGGTTGGTCGGTCGTGAACACCACGAACACCCCGGGATGAACCCCGATGGCAAAGTCCACCACGCCTTTCTTGTCCAGCACTCCGCCCTGTGACTTCGGACAGAAGACCTGATGCAGGGTGTCGCGCGTGGCTTGGGCGCCGTGCATGCCGCGGCGGTCGGGAACCAGCCCGGTCGCATTGGCCACGCTGCCCATCTCGACGGCCGTCTTCGAGCCGTCCACGAACTCGCACAACATCCGCGCGCTCATGTCGCGGACCTGGGCCTTGGCCGCCAGTGCGTCCGGCGTGGCGTAGGGGTCGAGCGAGTTGTTCTTACCCTTGCCGGCGCACACGACTTCGAAGCCGAGCGCCGTGGCGAAGCGGTAGAGCTCCAGGATCGCCGCCGGCTCGTCGCCGGCCGCCAAGGTGTAGATGACCTCGGCCTCGTCGGCCTTCTGCCGCAGCAACGCGCCGACCGTGACATCGCACTCGACATTCATCATCACGATGTGCTTCCGGGCCTGGATGGACGCCAGCGCAATGGCCACCCCCAGTTCCGGCGAGCCGGTCGCGTCCACTACCACCTGAACGGCGGGCACCCCCATGACGAGCCGCCAGTCGGTCGTAGCCACGACGCGTCCGCTCGCGATCGCCCGCGCCGCGGCGTCCGGATCGTTCGTGCAGACGACTCCGCGCGGGTCCACGTTCGCCATGCGACAGGCGAGTTCCGCGCGCTCGAAAGTGATGTCCACGACCACGGGGACGCGGACGCCCTTCATGAGTTGCGTCTGGGAGAGGATCTCCTGGCCCATCTGACCGGCGCCGATCAGTCCGATGACCACGGGCGTGCGCTTGGCTTCGAGCTCGAGCAGACGTTCATTGATGGCGTTCACGCGGGGCGGGAGGCGGAGCCTTCAGTCGGGCTGCACCATCACCTTGAGCGCATCGCCCGAAGCGGCAATCCGGAACGCTTCGGCCACCTGGGACAACGGGCGGGTGTGCGTGATGAACTGCTCGGCCTTGACGACCTTGCGCGCCAAGGTTCGCAAAGCCTCCTCGTGAAAGCTCGGGTGATACGAGAACGCGCCCAAGACTCTCAGCTCGCCGTAGTGAATGAGGTTCGCGTTCAAGCTGACCATCGGGTTCGTCTTCGGCAGGCCACCAAACAGAACGATCCGGCCCGCGCGCCGCGCCATCTCGACCGCTTGGGTCTGCGTGGCCGCCACCGGATTCGCGCAGATCACAATGTCCGCGCCAAGACCGTCGGTGAGACGCTTGACCTCGGCCACGACGTCCTGCCGGGTGACGTCAATGATCGCGTCGGGCGCGAACTTCTCCGCCCCCTGGCGGCGGACGGGGTTGGGTTCGGCGACGATCACCCGCGCGCCGCGCGCCTTCGCCACCACCACATGCAGGCATCCGACGGGGCCGGCGCCCATGACGACCACCGTTTCGCCGAGACTCGTCTGCCACTGGTGATGCGAGGCCAGCACGGAGGAAAGCGTTTCTGCCAGCGCGCCTTCCGGGAAGCTGAGGTTGTCTGGCATGCGATGAACGACCCCGTTGAGCAAGAGGTCGCTGTTCAACAGCACCCGTTCGGCAAAGCCGCCGTTCAGGCCGGGCGTGATCCCGAGCAGGCGGAGGTTTGTGCAGAGGTTGAACCGGCCGCGCCGGCAGTAGTCGCAGGCCCCACAGTGGATGTCCGGGGCGACGGCGAGCCGATCCCCCTTCCGGAACTGAGTCACGCACGGACCCACCTCCTGGACGACGCCCGCCAGCTCATGACCTGGCACGAGATGCGGGGTGCCGGCCGGTGGGCCTTCCTGCCACCGCCGCAAGTCGGATCCGCAGACCCCACACGCTTTCACCTCGAGCACCAGGCCGTCCGCCGGAACGACGGGCTCGGGCGTCTCGCGCAGTTCGATCTTCTTGGGACCCGTGAGAAAAGCGGACCTCATTTTCGGTTGTAGGCCTTGTCTTTGGCGGGGTCGAGCAGGCGGTCACCGACCGCGCCGCCGGGGTGGATGCGGGCGAACTGACTCTTCGTGTAGCCGGTGACCTCGATCAGGGCGACGCACACCGCATCAAACACCGCGATCACCGCCATGGTGCTGGCGGTGGCCAGCATGTTGAACGCGTCCGGCTCGCGCTCAACTTTCACGCGGAGGAGCAAATCGCTGTGCCGGGCCAGCACGGAATCCTCCTTTTCGGTAACACCGATCAGGAACGCCTGCTTGGCCTTGAGGACAGGCAACAGGTTGACGATCTCCCGCGTCTGACCGCCCTTGGAGATGGCGATGACGACGTCCTCGCGCTGTACGGCACCCAGACCGCCGTGGACCGCGTCGCCCGGTGACAGGAAGAGCGCCGGGCGCTCGATGCAGCAGAGCGAATGGGCGATCTTCTTCGCGGCCGCCGCCGAGGTCCCCACCCCTGCCGTCAGGACCTTCCCGCGGCACCGGGCGAGGACATTCACGCAGCGGCCGAAAACCGCCGGTTCAACGATCCGGGGCAGGGCGCGGACGGCCGCGGCCTCGGCGGTCCAGACCCGCTGGGCGATCCGCCAGAGGCGCTGGGAGGAGCGGTGATTCTTCATGGACGCAACTTCAAAGTGCAAACGCGATAACGTATTGCGGCCAAAAATCAGCCCATCGGCGGAAAAAGGCAATGAGAATTTTCATTTCAGGAAACAAGAAGTGAAAACCACGTGGGAAAACCGGGGCTCCATAAACGCTGGCTGGGCGGAAAGGTGAAGTCCAGGGACCTTCCGGGACAGGATCTCACCGAGCGTCACGCCGAATGCTGTTTCCAATTCAACCCGCCACCTCGAAGGCATAGCCTTTGAGATACTCGGTCTCGGGAATCGTCGGGATCACCGGATGATCGGGCGACTGACTGTAAGTCGCGACGCGGCGCAGGAGACGGCGGGCGTCGTAAGCGGCGGCGAGGATCGCGTCCAGGAACATCCCGGCATCGACGTGGTGGGAGCAACAGAAGGTCGCCAGCGTGCCGCCGGGCTTGAGCAGCTTGAGCGCCCTCAGATGAATCTCTTTGTAGCCGCGCAGGGCGTCCGGCACCGCCGCGCGCGTCCGCGTGAACGACGGCGGGTCCAGCACGATCGCATCGAAACGTGGAATGAGCTTCTCATTCGGTGGGGTGGTGGACTGGGCCTTGAGCCAGTCGAATACGTTCGCGACTTCATAGGAGCAGCGGTCGGCGAACCCGTTGAGCGCGGCCAGTCGCGTGGCGGTCTCGATGACCTCGGCGCTCTGGTCGATCGCGTGGACGTGCGCCGCCCCTGCGCGGGCGGCGTGGAGAGCGAAGCCGCCCAGGAAGCTGAAGCAATCCAGCACCTGGGCGCCCGGCGTGCGGGCGATGAGGTCCGCGACCGCGAGGTAGTTGAACTGCTGATCCAGATAGAGCCCGGTCTTGTGTCCGGCCCGAAGATCGACTTCGAATTGCAGTCCGTTCAGTCGGATCCGCGGGATCGCGGGAGTGCCCTCCGGCAGCTCGCCGAACAGCACGCCGTGGGCCTCGGGCAACCCTTCGAACTTCCGGAACGATACCTCACTCCGCTCCAGGATGAGGCGCGGCGCAAGAATCGTCCGCAACGCATCCACGATCAGTCCCTTCCGCTGGTCCATGCCCAGCGACGAAATCTGAAGAACCAGCACGTCCTCGTATTGGTCCACGATCAGACCGCTCAGCCGGTCACTCTCCGCGTTGACCACTCGGAATGAGGTGGCCCCGGGCAGGTGTTTCTTTCTGACCGCGAGCGCGGTGCGGATGCGCTCTTCAAAGAAAGCACGGTCCACAGTCACCCGCTCGGGGGCGACGACCCGCACGTGGATTTTAGATTTTGAGTTGAAGAACCCGACGCCGAGCAAGCGCTGGCGGTGATCCTTGACCTGCACCAGGTCGCCGTCCTGCGGCGGTTTGGTCACGCGAAGGATGGAGCCATGGTAAATCCACGGATGGCCCGCGATGACGCGGTCGGCCTCCCCGGGACGAAGCAAGACAGTCGGCAAGGTGTCCATAGGTTTGTAAACGGTTGCGGGCCGCATTTCGGCCCGGCTGGCGCGATCAAGCCAGAGCAGGGCAGGGGAGGGGAAGGAAAAAACGGGGGTCACGGATCCGCGTTCCCCGGCAGTGGCTCGTCGTCGTCGTCCTCGGAAGGGACTGTCGGGAATCGCGCACGAGGACGAGGAGGAGGACGACGAGGACAAAGGCGAGCGCGCGGTTGACAGCTTGCCACCGGGATTCACTGAGGCATTACGTCCGGCGGGCCAAACGGCTTGCTTCCCCGGCATCGCCGGGCAACTATCACCCCATGAAGAACGCAAACACCCTTTCCCCGCAATCCCCGTTGACCCGGGGTCTGAACCGCCGTGAGGCCCTCGGTCTCGGCGCCGCTCTCGCCGCCACCGCCCTCTTCCCCGGCCGCGTCCTCGCCGCCGACCGCAAACCGCGCGTCGTGGTCTGGTCCGAGGGCACCGCCCCGGACAACAAGGTTTATCCCCAGGACGTCAACGCCGCCATCGCCGACGGGCTGAAGAAGATGCTGAAGGGTTGGGACATCGAGACCGCGAACCTGAAGAGCCTCGAACAGGGTTGCTCCGAGGACTCGCTCAAGCGCTGCGACGTCCTGATCTGGTGGGGGCACAAGCGACACGACGACGTGAAGAACGAGTACGTGGACCGCATCGTCCGCCGGGTGAAGGAGGAGGGGATGGGTTTCATCTCGGTGCATTCGTCCCACTTCGCGAAGCCGAACAAGCGGCTGATGGGGACGGCCTGCAGTTGGGGCGCCTACGAGAACGACGGCTGCAAACTCAAGGTGACCGTCAAGGAACCCAGCCATCCAATTGCCAAAGGAGTGAAGGACTTCACGCTTCCGCAGATCGAGCGGTATAGCGAGCCTTACGCCGTGCCGACGCCCGAAGCCGTGCCGTTCGCAGGCACCTTCGTCTATCCGGACGGCAAGGAGGAACCGACGCGCGTTGGGCTGTGCTGGACCATCGGCAAGGGACGGATGTTCTACTTCGTGCCCGGCCACGAGACCTACCGCGATTTCTATATGGAGCCGGTCCAGCGGATCTTCGCCAATGCGGTGGAGTGGGCGGCGCCGAAGCGGGTTTAACCGGATCGGCCAACCGGGTTGAGAGGACGAACGCCGAGAGGGTGTGGACCGACCTCCGACGGTATTGGGGGAACCTCAGGGCTGACACACGCCCGCAAGAACATGTGTCGTCGGCGATGGTTCTTGCCACTCAGTCCTGTTCCAGCAGGCGATAGCCGACACCGGCCTCAGTCACGAAGAGCTTGGGCTCCGCTGGACTCACCTCCAACTTCTCGCGCAGACGGGCCAGATACACCCGCAAGTAGTGCGTCTGCTCGACCGCGTTCGGCCCCCACACTTCCCGCAGGATCTGGCGGTGGGTCAGCACTTTTCCGGCGTGCCGGACGAACAACCGCAAGAGCGAATACTCAGTGGCCGTGAGCTTCACTTCCTTCCCCTTGAGTTTCACGACGCGGGCCGTCAGGTCCACCTCCAGTTGGCCGGTGCGGAAAACCGTGGCTTCCGGAGCGGGCTGCGCATGACGCAACGCAACGCGCAGCCGCGCCAGCAATTCGCCGGTGCTGAATGGCTTCGTTACATAATCATCCGCGCCGTTGTCCAAGGCAGCGATCTTGTCTTCCTCGCGGTCGCGCACGGAAAGCACCACCACGGGAACCTGGCTCCATTCGCGGAGGCGCTTGAGCACGCTCACGCCGTCCAAGTCGGGCAGACCGAGGTCGAGGACCACCACGTCCGGACGCCGCTGAGCGGCCTGCGTGATGCCTTCCTGGCCACTGGCCGCCTCCTCCACGCGATATCCGGCGGCCTCGAGGCAGACCCGCAACAGGCGGCGAATCTGCGTTTCGTCGTCCACGACCAGTACGGTCGGTTTTGGGGTGAGTGAGACGTTCATGGATCGTCTTCAGGGGAGACTGGTGGCGCTTTGCCTGACGGCAGACGAATCGTGAAGACCGCACCACCTTCGGGCCGGTTCTCCGCGTTGACCCGGCCGCCTTGAGCCTCGACGAAGCCCTGCACGATCGAAAGCCCCAGGCCGGTGCCGCCGGCTGGAGCGGTGGCGGCCCGAAAGAACTTGTTGAAGACGCGAGTCAGCGCGTCCGGCGGGAGACCGGGGCCATTGTCCGCCACGGTCAGGACCAGGGCGTCGTCCTCGGTCTTGGCGCCGACTTGAACCGTCGTTCCCGGCGGCGTATGCAGGGCAGCGTTCAACAGCAGGTTGGCCAGGGCCTGCTGCATCAGGACGAAATCCAGTTTGACGAGTGGCAGGCCGGGCGAAATCTCGACCGTGACCTTGTGTCGGGCCAGGTCCCTCTTGGCTTCGCTCAAGGTCACCTGAATCAGGTCCCTGACGTCGCACCAGTCCAACCGCGTCTGAACGTGGCCCGCTTCCAGCCGGGTCATGTTCAGCAGGTTCCCGACGAGGCGATTCAGCCGCCTGGCGGCTTCCTGGATTTCGCCCAGCATCGTCTGATGAAGGTCGGGGGTTGCGGAGCCGCCCAGGTCGCCCAGGCTGCTGGCAGCGCTGGTGATGGCCGCGATAGGAGTCCGCATCTCGTGCGAGATGGAGTTGAGCAACGTCTTGCTGAGGCGCTCCGATTCCGCCACCAGCTTCGATTGCTGTTCGGCCTCACGCAGCCTCTCGCGGTCCACCACCAAGGCAATCTGCCTGACGAACGCGTCCAGGACGTCCCGCTGAGCCGGCACCAGTGGGGTCGCCTCGCGGAAGCGCAGGCTGAGAACCCCGAGGGCGCGTTCGCCCGCGATCAGCGGCAGATGCAAACCCTCGGCGGAGGGCAGGGTATCGGTGCCGCGTCCGACGGGTTGGCGGTGGCTGAACGCCCACGCCGCCACACTCTGTTCCTTCTCCGGCGTGGTCCAGGTGCTGGCGAAATAAGGTGTGAGCGAGGTTGCCGGGGGTTCGTCGGGCAGCAGCAGAGCCACCTCGGCTTGAAATGCCTTACCCACCTCCCGGATCACGATGGCCAGCAGGTCGGCATAGTCAGACGCCTGAGCCAGTTCGCGGGTCAGCAGGTAGAGCGCGGTCGCGCGTTGCTCGCGGCGCCGCTCGGCTTCCTGTTGGGCCCGCAAGCGCGCCGCCAGGTGTCCCATCGCCAGCGCCACGACGAAGTAGGTGCAGAACAACATGAAGTCCGTGGCGCCGCCGATGCGGAAGGTGAACAGCGGCGGCACGAAAAAGAAGTTCCACAGGAACGCGGTGAGCGTG
>Ga0315274_10009295_pt1 | contig 14217 bp, 12 predicted proteins | sample YL17G02_20_MG_FD_203700 | JGI IMG/M metagenome (GOLD analysis project Ga0315274, IMG submission 203700) | Sediment microbial communities from Yellowstone Lake, YNP, Wyoming, USA - YL17G02_20 | ecosystem: Environmental > Aquatic > Freshwater > Lake > Sediment | place: USA: Wyoming | collected... | reverse complement strand
TATCCTCCGGGCAAGATCGCGCTCAAGATCACGAAGCCCTGCACGACGCAGCGCGAGCTTTCGCTCGCCTATACGCCGGGCGTCGCGGAGCCGTGCCGCGAGATCGAAAAAAATCCTAACGACGCGCTCAAATACACCGCAAAGGGAAATCTGGTGGCCGTCATCTCAAACGGGACCGCGGTTCTGGGCCTTGGCGATATCGGCGCGCTGGCCGGCAAACCCGTCATGGAGGGGAAGGGCGTCCTCTTCAAAAGGTTCGCGGACGTCGATGTCTTCGATATCGAAATCAACGAGAAGGATCCGAAGGCGCTCATCAAAATTGTGAAGAGCATGGAGCCGACGTTCGGCGGAATCAATCTGGAGGACATCAAGGCGCCGGAGTGTTTTGAAATTGAAGAAACTTTGATACGCGAAATGAGCATTCCTGTCTTCCACGACGACCAGCACGGAACGGCGATCATCACTGCGGCGGGGCTCCTCAACGCGCTGGAGATGGTGGACAAGGATATTTCGAAGATAAAGGTCGTCTTCTCCGGCGCGGGCGCTGCCGGCGTCGCGTGCGCGAAGTTTCTGGAGGGTTTCGGCGTGAAGCGTGAGCACATCTTTTTGTGCGACAGGCACGGGCTCGTGACCGACGACCGCAAAAACGACGAGCCGTATCGCGGCTACTTTGCGCAGAAATCATCGCACAAATCTCTTGGCGATTGCATGAAGGACGCGGACGTCTTCGTCGGCGTCTCTGCAAAAGGACTTGTGACGCAGGATATGGTGAAGTCGATGGCGCCGAAGCCCGTCATCTTCGCGATGGCGAATCCCGATCCCGAGATCACGCCTGAAGACGCCTATGCTGCGCGCAAAGATATCATCATGGCGACGGGACGATCCGATTATCCCAATCAGGTGAACAACGTGTTGGGCTTCCCGTTCATATTCAGGGGCGCACTGGACACTGTGGCGACGAGAATCAATGAGGAGATGAAAAGGGCGGCTGCAAAGGCGCTTGCGGCATTGGCAAGGGAGCCGGTTCCGGGTAATGTGAACGCTGCGTACGGCGGGACGAAGTTTCAGTTCGGCCCTGATTATATCATCCCGAAACCGCTCGACCCGCGCGTGCTTTGGTGGGAGGCGTCGGCCGTCGCGGAGGCCGCCGCAAAAACAGGTGTTGCAAAGGCGCCGATAAAAGATTTGGATGCATATCGCGAATCATTGAAGAGGCGTTTGGGAATAAAAGAATAATTTATGGGGGAAGAGTTAGCCACATCCTTTGGCGACCGCCTTGCGCGACTTCTGAAACTCGCGCCGGAAGAAGGGCGGACGATCACATGCACGCTCCCGCAGGGCACTTTCATTGTCACGATCAGCCCCGAGCTTTCGACTGCGGAGCGCGTCCGCTACGAGATGAGCGACGCCACAAGATCCGTGCACATTGAGGGCTGGTTCCAGAGCTACGGGGTCGATCACCAGTTCTCTTTCGACGACCGTGACGGCGACGGAACAATCGGCGTCTGGGACGACGGCGGGATATTCGATTCCGCGCAATTTTTCGTGTGTGAAGACATCGACGGCATGCCCCACCGCTTTTATCGCCTCTTGACGGAGATCATCGAGGATTACCTAAGCAGGTCTATCTGATGTCATTGCGAACGAAGTGAAGCAATCCCATGAGATTGCTTCGGCCCTGCGGGCCTCGCAATGACAACCTATAATTCCATTATCATGTGGATGTCGGCGGCGGGGGCGGAGTGCGTGATTGCGCCCACCGAAATGAAATCTATTCCCGTTGCCGCGTAGTGGGTGATGTTTTCGAGCGTGATGTTGCCCGAGACCTCAAGTTTTGCCTTGCCGTTCACTATCTTTATGGATTCGCGGACATCGGCGATCTGCATGTTGTCGAGCATTATTATGTCGGCTCCGCATTCAAGGGCCTCTCTCACATCGTCTAACGTCTGCGTTTCCACTTCCAGAAGGACGCCCGGCTTCCGCTTTTGTTTGCAGCGGTTTAGCGCCTCGCGGATCGAACCCGCGATTGCGATGTGATTGTTCTTGATGAGGTAGCGGTCGTAGAGGCCCATGCGGTGATTGACGCCGTCGCCCATGAGCACCGCGTGTTTCTCAAGCGCCCTCATGCCGGGCGTCGTCTTGCGCGTATCGAGGATCTTCACCTTTGTGTGGGCAACGGTCTTCACGAATGTGCCGGTCGTGGTCGCGATTCCGGAGAGGTGCTGAAGGAAATTTATCGCGGTGCGTTCGGCTTTGAGGAGCGACCTCGCAGGGCCTTTGGCTACGGCCAAAACCTTTTTCGCCTCGCAGTGCTCGCCGTCTTCGTGCTTTTGGTCCCAGACGATGCCCGGATCGACGGTTGTGAATACGCGCCTTGCTATATCGAGTCCCGCGACGACGAGGCGCTCCTTCGCGACGATCCTTGCGGTTGCGGAAAGCCCGGCGTCAACAATTGCGTCCGAAGTGATGTCGTCTTCGCCGATGTCTTCGTCTAGCGCAAGTTTTATAAGTTGTTCTATATGATCTGTTGCCATAAGTGGACTCCGTTGTTGTCATTGCGAGGCCCGCAGGGCCGAAGCAATCTCATGGGATTGCTTCACTTCGTTCGCAATGACATCAGGTTAGCTTGTTCAATGCATCTTTCAATTTTGCCAACTTGTCTTCCAATGCCCCCAGTTTCTCGCGTTGCTGGGCGACAACCTGCGGCTTCGCCTTTGAGACAAAGGATTCATTGCCCAGTTTGTTTTTGACCACTTCCATTTCGCCTTCCGCCCTCGCTATCTCTTTGGCCATGCGGGCGCGCTCCGCCGGGGCGTCGATCAAACCCTTCCACGGGACCCAGATTTCCATGTCCTCGACGAGTGCTGTCGCAACATCTTCGGGCTTTGCAGCGCCCTTTGTTATTGCGAGTTTTCCAAGCGAGGCAAGATCTTCGATATATGACCTGTGATCTTCGATGAGCCCTTTTTCCCCGTCCGACGCTATGTTGATAGTCGCCTCGATTTTCTGCTGCGGCTTTATATTATGCTCGCCCCTGACGTTTCTTATCGCCTCGATGATCTTTTTCACCGTTTCCAGATGAACCGCCTCTTTTTCATACGGTAGTTGCTTCGACGGCGCGGGATAGTCTTCAAACATGATGCTTTTAACATCCTTGACCTTGGCCTCGACCTTAACCTGCTCTTTCAGCTGCTGCCAGAGCTCTTCCGTGATGAACGGCATATATGGATGCAGAAGTTCGAGGACCGAAGTCAAAACGCTGACCAGAGTTTCGCAGTTCATGCTGACCTTTGAAAGCTCCAGATACCAGTCGCAGAAATCGCGCCAGACGAACTGGTAGAGGATGCGCGCGGTGTTATCGAACTCATAGTTATCGAGCGCCGCATTCACCTCTCTCACCGTGTGCTCAAGGCGGTTTGTGATCCATTTGTCGGCAAGACTTAGCGGTTGTCGTGCATCGTGTATCGTGCATCGTGCATCGTCAGTTATATTCATCAGCACAAATCTCGTCGCGTTCCACAGCTTGTTGCAGAAATTGCGTCCGATCTCCAGACGCTCCTGGGTGAAGAGGATGTCCTGTCCTTGAGGCGCGATGAGCATGAGCCCGAAGCGCACGCCGTCCGCGCCGTAAAGGTCGATGAGATCAAGCGGATCCGGCGAGTTGCCGAGGCTCTTGCTCATCTTGCGTCCGAGTGAGTCGCGGATGATGCCGGTGTAATAGACATTCGAAAAAGGTTTTTTGCCCATGAAGTGGTAGCCCGCCATGATCATGCGCGCCACCCAGAAAAAGATTATGTCGGGGCCCGTGACCAGATCGGACGTCGGATAGAATTTCTTTAGGTCGTCCGTCTTTTCGGGCCAGCCCATCGTTGCAAACGGCCAGAGCCACGACGAGAACCACGTGTCTAACACATCTTCATCCTGCACGAGATTTGTCCCGCCGCACTTCGGACATTTCTTGGGTGTTTCAAGCGATACGATGGGAGGACAACCTTCACAATACCACACCGGAATCCTGTGTCCCCACCAGAGCTGGCGGGAGATGCACCAGTCTTTGATGTTCTCCATCCAGTGCGTATAAACTTTCGTCCATCTCTCGGGCCAGAATTTGACGTCGCCCTTTACGACCGCCTTGATGCTCTCCTTGTGCGCGGGGTATTTTAAAAACCACTGCTCGCTCAAAGTGGGTTCAATCGGGACGTCGGCCCTTTGCGAGAATCCGATGTTGTGCCGGTACGGCTCGACTTTGATTATCAATTTCCACTCTTCAAGGTCCGCCACCACCGCGCGCCTGCACTCGAAACGGTCGAGCCCTTCGTAATCTTCGCCCGCAAGCCCCGTCATCGTCCCGTCGGTGGCAATTACAATCGTGATAGGGAGCTCGTGCCGCAGGGCGATATCGTAGTCCACGGGATCGTGCGCCGGCGTAACCTTTACCGCGCCCGTTCCGAATTTGGTATCGACGACGTTATCCGCGATGATGGGGATCGGCTTGTTTTTTATGGGCAGCATCACATAGCGGCCGATGAGGTTCTTGTAGCGCTCGTCCGATGGATTCACCGCCACCGCCTCGTCGCCAAGCATCGTCTCCGGCCGCGTCGTCGCGACGACGATATATTTATCGGTGAGCGGTTTTTGATGCTCGTCAAGAAGAGGGTATTTTATGTGCCAGAGGTGGCCGTCCACCTCCTTCATCACCACCTCTTCGTCAGAAAGGGCGGTGTGGGAGACGGGGCACCAGTTCACCATGCGCTTTCCGCGATAAATCAAACCCTCTTTGTGGAGTTTGACGAACACCTCGCGCACGCACTGCGAATAATTTATGCGCGGGTTGGGCGCCCGTTCGTCCAGCCCGTCCATCGTGAAGACGAGCCGCGACCAGTCGCAGGAACAGCCCAATTTCTTAAGCTGCTGGATTATTATGCCGCCGTGCTTGTCTCTCCATTCCCACGTCTTTTTCAGAAACTCCTCGCGCCCCAGATCGTCTCTGTGTTTGATGACCCCTTCTTTCTTGAGCGTTTTTTCGACGACGGTCTGCGTTGCGATGCCCGCATGGTCCGTTCCGGGGAGCCAGAGCACTTCATGGCCCTGCATCCTTTTTCTGCGGACCATTATGTCCTGAATCGTGTTGTTTAAGACGTGGCCCATCGTGAGCACACCGGTCACGTTGGGCGGCGGAATCACGATGCAGTATGCGGGTTTTTTGGATTTGGGATCGGCTTTGAAAAGCCCGCCCCCCTCCCAAAAATCGTACCACTTGTTTTCAACTTCCCTGGGACTGTATGCCTTTGCCAGTGTCATGTTGTAAGCACCTTGCGGATCCTTGAAAGAGCCCAGTCTGCCGTCTCACGGTCGATGACGAGCGGCGGGCAGATCCTTATCACCTGATCGTGCGTCTCCTTCGCCAGCATCCCCTCGGCCATGAGTTTTTCGCAGTACGGCCTTGCCGTTCCGAACGATTTTCTGATTTCGACGCCTATTATGAGTCCTCTTCCGCGAATCTCCTGAATGCAATCCGATTTTATTTTTGAAAGCTCGTTCATTATATATGTGCCCATCTCACGGGCGCGCTCCGGGAGCTTCTCGTCGATTAAGACGTTCAGCGCCGCAAAGCCGGCCGCGGCGCCGAGCGGATTTCCGCCGAACGTCGAGCCGTGGTTTCCCGGGACGAAGACGGACATCACATCCTCGTCCGCGACAAATGCCGATACGGGATATACCCCGCCGCCCAGCGCCTTTCCCAGAATCATGCCGTCGGGGTGGACGCCTTCATGGTCGCATGCGAACATCATTCCCGTCCTTCCAAGGCCTGTCTGGATCTCGTCTGCGAGGAAGAGGATGCCGTGCTTTTTTGTTATCTCGCGGACGCGCTTCAAAAAACCGTTTTGCGGAATTTTGACGCCCGCTTCGCATTGTATCGGTTCCACCAGAAATGCGCATGTGTTCTTCGAGATTGCGCGCTCCAGCGCGTCGGCGTCGCCGAACGGGATGACTTTGAAGCCGGGCGTCATGGGGCCGAATCCGTCGCGGTAGAGCTTCTCCGTCGAGAAGCTCACAATCGTCACTGTGCGTCCGTGGAAGTTGTCCTTGCAGACGATGATCTCCGCCTTGTCCTGCTCGATTCCCTTTTTTTGATATCCCCAGCGGCGGGCCGCCTTGACTGCTGTTTCAACGCCTTCAGCGCCGGTATTCATCGGAAGCGCTTTTTTGTAGCCCGTGACCTCGCAGAGCTTTGCGAGGAAAGGCCCCATCTGGTCGTTATGAAACGCGCGGCTGGTGAGCGTTATGCGGTCCGCCTGATCCTTGAGCGCCTTCACTATCTTGGGATGCCTGTGCCCCTGATTCACCGCGGAATATGCGGAGAGCATGTCGAGATACTTTTTCCCCTCGACGTCCCACACCCAGCAGCCGTCGCCCTTTGACAAGACGACAGGCAGCGGATGGTAATTGTTGGCAGAAACCTTTTCGACTTCGTTCAAATAATCATGCGTATTCCTTGCCATTCAAACCTCCTTATTTACGGAAAAGGTTTTTGACCACGAACCACACATTTTCTTTCCTCTCACGCAATCTTCTTATCACATATGGCAGCCATGCGCGCCCGTACGGGACATAAACGCGGAGCTTCCAGCCGTTTGCAACCAATTGTTCCTGCAGGGCGGGGCGGATGCCTAAAAGCATCTGGAACTCGAACTTATCGCGCTTGATCTGGCGCTCTTTCACAAACGCCTTCGTCTCGGCGATTATTTTTTCGTCGTGCGTGGCGATTCCGTGGAACGAGCCGGACGTCAGAAGCCTTTTCACGAGCGCGACGTATTGGCGGTCGACCTCGTCTTTTTTCTGATACGCGATATCTACCGGTTCTTTATACGCGCCCTTGCACAGGCGCATCGTGATCCCGCTCTCAAGGAGCGTTACCATATCGGAAGGGGTCCGCCGGAGCATCGCCTGGATTGCAACCCCGACCGGCAAGCCCAATGCCCTGATCTCTCTTACCATTTCAAATGTTGTAGAAGCATATTTTGAGCCTTCGATGTCGACGCGGACGAATCCGTTTATCTCCCTCGCAGCCTCCGTGATCCGCTTCAAATTTTCAAGACACAGGTCTCTATTAATATCGAGGCCGATCTGCGTGAGCTTCACCGAAATATTATTATCGAGACTGTTTTTCTTTATCGCATTTATGATTTCGATGTAGTCGTCCGTTGCCGCTTTTGCCTCAAGGGCATTTGTGACATTTTCGCCCAGATGATCGATTGTCGTGGCAAACCCCTTGGCCTTCAGTTTGCGAAGAACGATGAGGGCCTCTTCGAGAGTTTGCCCAGCTATGAACCGCCTGGCAAACCAGAATAAAATCTTTGTCATTCCGAGCGAAGCGAGGAATCCCATGGGACCCTTCACTTTCGGTTCAGGGTGACTTATGCTCATATCAATCTCTCGCATATCGATTTGGCCTGCAGGAACAATAACAGATAATCCCTGCCTCCGGCCTTTGAATCCGTGCCCGACATATTAAAGCCGCCGAACGGCTGGACGCCGACCATGGCGCCCGTGCACTTTCTATTAATATAGAGATTGCCCGCAAAAAATTCGCGTCTCGCCTTTTCGATCTTTTGCTGATTCTTCGTGTAGACGGCGCCCGTCAAACCGTATTGCGTCCCGTTGGCAATCTCCAGCGCGTGGTCGAAATCTTTTGCCTTTATGACTGCAAGCACGGGGCCGAATATCTCTTCCTGCGCGATTCTGGCAGTAGGTTTCACATCGGCGAATATCGTCGGCTGGATGAAAAAGCCGTTGCCGGACGCCGCCTCGCCGCCGCACACGAGCCGGCCCTCTTTTTTGCCGGTTTCGATATAACCCATGATCTTGTCAAATGCGGACTGGGAAGAGACAGGGCCCATGTAATTTGAAAAATCCTTCACGGGCCCGACCGTGATCTTTTTCACGCGCGTTACGAGTTTTTCCAGAAACTCATCGTAAATTTTTTCTGAAACGATCGCGCGCGAGCATGCGGAGCATTTCTGGCCCTGGAATCCGTAAGCGGAGCCGGCCACGCCCTCGACCGCCGCGTCGATATCCGCCTCTTCATCCACTATGATTGCGTCCTTGCCGCCCATCTCCGCAATGACGCGCTTGATCCATATCTGGCCGTGCTTTGTCTTTCCAGCCTCCTCTACAATATGCAGACCCACTTCACGGGAACCCGTGAACGTGATGAAGCGGACCTTCGGATGCGAAATCAGCATCTCCCCCACGTCGGCGCCGCTTCCAGTGAGGAAGTTGACGACACCCGCGGGAACTTTCGCTTCCTGCACGATCTCCATGAATCTTGCGGCGATGACCGGCGTGTCGCTTGCCGGTTTTAGAATCACCGTGTTGCCTGTGACGATCGCGGCGGTTGTCATGCCGGCCAGTATCGCAAGCGGGAAGTTCCACGGGGGCAGCACGACACCGACGCCAAGCGGAAGATACACAAGCTCGTTTTTCTCGCCGGGCCAGGCGACGACCGGTTGTTCCTCCGCATAGCGCAGCGCCTCGCGCCCGTAGAAGTCGCAAAAATCTATCGCCTCGGCGACGTCGGCGTCGGCCTCCACCCAGCTCTTGCCGTCTTCCAGAACCATCGTGGCCGCGAGCTCAAATTTGCGGTCGCGCATGATAGATGCAATTTTGAAGAGGTAATTTGCGCGATCGGCCGCGGGCGTATTTTTCCATGTCTCAAACGCCTTCCATGCGGCGCCGAGGGCCTTTTCCGCCAGATCGACCGTCCCTTTTTGCGCGATGCCGACGAACTGATTCTTATTCGAAGGGTTGCTCGATCGGATTTTTTGCGGCGTCGTGACGTCTTCATTGCCTATGATGATCGGATACTCGCGGCCGAATCGGGATTCAACCTTGGCAAGCGCCGCCTCCATCATCTTTTTATTTTCGGGTTTTGAAAAATCCACGAGGGCTTCGTTTTTGAATTGAGTCGTCATATGATCTCCTTAAAGATTACAATTGGCCCAGCAATACGCCGACGTCTTTTCCGAGATTGCCCAATGAAACTGCAAAATCGAGGGCGCCGTCCCCATTCAAATCACAGGTGGTCAGATCTGTCGGCAAGTTTGGAACTGTATAATTTGTATTTGCAGAAAAAGTTCCGTCGCCTGCCCCCAAGAGGACTGACACCGAATAGGACCCTGCGGCGGTGTTACCCGTAGCTAGATCAACCTTATTATCTCCATTGAAGTCGGCTGCTATTATGGATTGAGGTGTGTTGCCCGTCGCAAATTCCGTTTTTGCAGCAAAGCTTCCATTGCCCACACCCAAATTGACCGCCACTGTGTTGGCACTGGTAGTTACCGCTATATCTATGATCGAGTCGCCGTTAAAGTCGGCGGAAATAATGCCTAGTGGTTGTGTTCCTGTTGCATAATCAATCTTCGCATCGAAAGTCCCGTCGCCGTTTCCAAGAAAAACGGAAAATGTATTAAGACCGGCCAGATTGTTTGCAACGGCGATGTCCATATTGCCGTCGCCGTTGAAATCGGCTGCCGTTACACCCTGTGGTCCCACTCCCGTCGCATAATCTGTTTTTGCCCCGAATGTCCCGTCACCCCGGCCCAATAGAATTGAAACCGTGCCTGCTGCCTGGTTCGATGCAGCCAGATCCACTACACCGTCATTATTGAAATCCGCGGCAGTTATATTAAAGGGTGCAGGTCCGACGGCATAAACACTTTGCGCGCCAAAACTCCCCGTTCCATCGCCGAGAAGAACCGATACATTAGCATCAATATTGTTTACAACCGCAAGATCCATATTGCCGTCGCCGTTGAAATCGGCTGCCAAAAGTTCTGAAGGCAAGGTTCCCACAGCAAAATCCGTGCCTGCACCCAGTGTGCCGTCGCCGTTGCCCAGAAGGACAGCTACTTGGTTGACACCGTCTATTACCGCGATATCCAATATTCCATCATTGTTGAAATCTGCAGAAGTGATTCCGATCGCCGGATTTGTCTGCGGATAGGTCGCAACTGCGCCGAAAAGGCCGTCGGTTCCATAAACGAAGGGATTTGTGTTGCCGGTTATTTCCTGAAAATTGGTCAGCGTGTCGCCGTCGAAGTCCGCAATGTCATCTGCCGCATCGGCGGGGTCCATGCCGACTGTCGGCCTCACGATGCCGTCCGGTATCTTAAACGGGTTTGGCGAAACGCGGTAGCGATTCACATTTGCAGGATTTAATGAAAAGTAACCGTTGTAATTGACGAGCGGCACTGCGCCATTTTCATATTCCTTCCCGTCGACCACGCCCCCGCCGTCCAAATCGTTTATTGTGAATATCAGCGACGCGGTGACAGCGGGGTCTGAAGCGTCCGTGCACGTGTATGTCACTTCCGCCTCCGTATTCGCTTCGGCGGGGACTACTGTGCCGGTTGCAAGGGTAACGGCAAGTGTTGTCGCATCAAAGGCGAGCCACGCCGGCAGACCGGTCATCGTATACGTCGCTGTGAAGTCAAGTGTTGTGCCGTCCTGCTTTGTGCAAGGCGGCAGGGTGATAGCTCCCAGTGCGAGCCCCGGCACCATGCCGTACGTGTTGTTCAGCCCCAGCGCCGTCTGAACTGCGGTAAGAAGAGGCGTGGCGATTGTGCGGGAGCCGCCGCCGCAACCGGTCATATGAAATCCGTAGGCCAAAATCGAAACGGCGATTACGATCCCGCCAATTCTTGTCTTCATGGCTTCACCCCCGTTCCTTACATTCCCCTCCTTTGTAAGGAGGGACTAACCTCCCCTTACAAAGGGGAGGGATTAAAGTCAAAAAAAAACCCGCCCTTTGAGGAGCGGGGTTTCCGTGATTTAAGGGCCTTTAATACTCGTCGGTGTCCTTCTTTGCGATCTCCTTTTCAAAGTCCTCTTTCTCTGCAAATTCTTCCACCGAATCCTTCGGCAGCTTCACATGGAGGGCTATGACCTTCACCTTAGCCGTTCCCGTTGCGATAAGGCCTATCTTCTTCGCCGCGCCCTTGGACAAATCGATTATTCGGCCTCGGACGAACGGCCCCCTGTCGTTGATCGTGACGATGACCGAACTGTCGTTTTCAAGATTGGTGACTTTTACGGCGGTTCCGAAGGGGAGCGTCTTGTGGGCGGCGGTCAGCCCCATCGGCTTGTAGCGCTCTCCGCACGCGGTTTTGCGTCCGGCAAAGCCCGGTCCGTACCAGGAGGCGATACCTGTGGCATCGTATTTAATCGCCTTCCGCCTCGCATGATATGGGGCGCAAGCGGCGAGTGCCATAATAATGATGAATATGGCACAACGTATATACATTGCCTTTTTATTGGACATAAACCTCAAATTCACTTTATATTGAAAACTGAATTACGATTGAGAAATTATTGATACAGCTTTTCGGAGAACGTCACTTTGGAATGTTGATCGAATTCTAGACAAACGGGGTCTGCTTCGACAACCAAAAAATAAATTGGGCGATTATTTAACTTGACAAGGGGGTAAAATCATATGCCGGCAGCGAAATTCATCTACGATTTCCCTGAAAAGAACGCGGACCTTTTTTATGCGTCAAAGTTCCCCTGCCACGATGCGGTCATATACTTCGAAAACAGGGGGAAGAAATTTCTGGTCATGTCCGACCTTGAAATCGATCGCGCGAAGAGGGAGGCCAAGGTCGATAAGATTTTGTCGCTGCCTGTTTATACAAAACGCGCGGAGAAAAAGAATAAATCATACACGATTGTCGATGTTCTAGATGAGATCTTCAGTGAACAAAGGATCAAAAAACTGATCGTCCCCGGCAGCTCTTCGTTCACCCTCGTCTACGGGCTCAAGCGCAAGGGCTACAAGATAGAAGCGGGCCCGCAGCCTTTCTATCCCGAAAGGTTCGTGAAGACCTCCGAAGAGAAAAGGGTGATTCTAAAGACGCAGCATCTTGTGTTTCAGGCGATTGGCCTTGCCGAAAATGTGCTCTCAAAAAGCCAAATCAAGGGAAACCGTATAATTTATCGCGGAAAACCTCTTACTTCCGAATGGCTCCGTCAGATGATCAACGTTTTCCTTTTGGAGCGCGATCACATCGGGGCGGATACGATAGTCGCGGGAGGGCAGCAATCGATCGATCCGCATGAAATAGGGTCCGGCCCGCTGAAACCCCATCAATCCATAATTGTGGATGTCTTCCCGAAGTCGATGAAAACTTTATATTATGCGGATGCGACAAGGACGTTTTGCAAAGGGCGCGTGCCCGAAGCGCTCAAGAAACTCTATGCGACGGTGAAGGAAGGGCAGGAGACGGGGATCAAAAAGATCAAGGCCGGCATCAACGGGCGGCTGGTCCACGAATCGATCCAAAAGCTGTTTGCGGCGCACGGCTACAAGACGGGCGAAAAGGGGGGAAGGAAGCAGGGGTTCATCCATTCGACGGGCCACGGCATCGGGCTTGAGGTCCATGAGGAGCCGGCGCGCATAGGGCCCCGCGATTTCACGCTGAAGAAGGGGTATATAATGAGCGTCGAGCCGGGGCTTTACTATGCAGGCATCGGCGGCGTGCGCATCGAGGACCTTGTTTATATCACGACGACCGGCTGCCAAGTCTTGGGCCATTATCCCAAAAAACTGGAGATACGTTGAAGAGTGTTTTGGTAGCGTCGGGGCGACGTTCTCCGAGCGGCGTCTGAATTGCGCCGCATACACAAGCCTTATGATGCCGCGGCGCTATCAAAGCATGCTTTTGTGTAAGCTCCTGTTTTATGGTATAATTACTGTAGATTTGGCAGCCAAAAGGAGGCTTTTATGAAGCCCTTGCCCCGCAAAGAATCAAAGGAAATAAGGCAAAGGCCCACAATGAAGATGGGCATGCCGCTTCCGACCAGCTTACCCGGTTATCCGTTCAGGGGCGAGAATAAGTTTGCGTCGGTTTCGACAAGATTCACAAAGGGTGGCATCGGGGTCTTTATGAAGGTAAGATTTTAAGCTTTTTTGACCCTTATAAGGAAGAAACCCGGGATGCGGAAGCAACCCGGGTTTTTTTATTGCGTATCTATATATATTATCGGCAGGACGCATCCAAAAGTTGCTAGGAAAATTGAATTTTGACTGATATGGTCAAAAATAGTTAAAAACGCCCAAAAAAGACACTAAAACACCCCAAAAACCCTCAAAAACAGCGGGAAATGTCATAAAACACCTAAAATCTGCCACAGAGGCACAGAGGCACAGAGAAAAACAAAAAATATAGTTTTGGTTTCCTCTGCGCCTCTGCGTCTCTGTGGCGTATTTGAAAAACCCTTGTAAAAATATCTAGCAACATTTCCGTTGCCCCGACGAAGAAGATAGTGAACTATTAAACAGTAACCTTTTTTGAAGGAGGTAGTTATGCCGGATGTGGGAACATGGTACTCGGACCTGATTACTTATTTCAGGGACGTGAGTCATGTGGAGTGCGAGCTTCGAGAACATAATGGCCCTTATCTTTCGTGCAGCTCGCCGCAATTCGAATCGGAATTTACTGTGCGCATAGGAGATGATAACCTTGCCTATAACAGAGTCGACGATCTCTATTGTCTTGCGGGAGAGAGAAGTCTGGTGTGTACCACACTTTACGGCGAATACGGCTACCAGCTTTTGAGAGACGATGCAGGCTCGTTGAGTGTGACACGCACGGATGCTTATTCATGCGGCGTCTATCCGGAAAGGGTAACCATTTTTCAGCAGTATTTCATGCACCCCTTGGTTGATGCATCGCCGGATCTGCGCTCCTATACGTGCACGGAGCAATAAGTCTATTCTAGTCCCATCGACTACGACGAAGACGAAGATTACGATAAAGATTAAGATCACTTCAGGTGATAGAGCATCTTCACAACTCTCAAGAGGATATCCTGAAGCGATCCGTACTCTTCATCAGCGATAAGTCCATAGGCATAGGCAATATCCAAGATAGATGATACTTCTCCCGCAGATGCCCTTGCGATTACGAAGAACCGTGCCCGCTCCTTGAACGATTGCCTGTAATTGCCCTCCGCAATATTCAATACGACACTGGACGCTGCCCTCTTAAGCTGATCCTCAAGATATCCATATCCCGCAGGCCATCTTCTAATCAGCGCTGGCACCTTTCTTGCCGCATCAAGCGCATACTCGTAGCATTTCAGTTTTTGGTGATTGAACATAAATTCCTCCTTTTGGTTTTTTGCCTCTTGCCTCCCACCCTTTATGTGGAGGCA
>Ga0315274_10009292_pt1 | contig 14219 bp, 16 predicted proteins | sample YL17G02_20_MG_FD_203700 | JGI IMG/M metagenome (GOLD analysis project Ga0315274, IMG submission 203700) | Sediment microbial communities from Yellowstone Lake, YNP, Wyoming, USA - YL17G02_20 | ecosystem: Environmental > Aquatic > Freshwater > Lake > Sediment | place: USA: Wyoming | collected... | reverse complement strand
CTGAGCGGCAAACCCAGTCATAAGGTACTCAAGGTCGACAGCGTCATTCCACACAGTGATAATCGTATGATGGGATTTATAATGGGCAAATGACAGATTGGACGGTCGCCGGTTAAGGGATAATCCCCTCAATATCGTCGGTGACCATCCCCGCTCCGGCGCCGAAGGGACATTGCTATGAATGATCAGATGGTTGAGTATAGGCTGATCTTATCCGACAAGACTCTATCGAAGTACATCGAGACGCTTCGTCACGGAAGCTGGGCGCGCAGGACCTACGAGAGGGCGCTCGTCGGTTTTGAGCGCGAGCGAGACTCAAGAATAGCTTACTCGTGAGAGCGAAATGAGGATCCGATCCCCCTGCCTGCGCTAGTCGGCTGTTCGAACCGGAGTGTTCTATTCTACACCAGATAAGGCCAGAACTTCCGGCGAGGCTGATGTCTCTTCGACTTGCGAACCTTGAGCAGCCGCCTGTCGGAATACCTCGTTCATCTTCGTGAGGGTGGCCATGGCGATCTTCTTCGTAGCCATGCTTCCGAGCGCCATTGCCTTGTCCGTCAGAACGATCGCCTCACCCTCCTCTCTCGTCAGGCCAAGCAATCTCATCAGGCCGATATATCGACCGACCTTCGCGTCCTCTTCCGCCAATGCTTTCGCTTCCGTCCTGGAGATCTTGCCATGATAGAGTTGACGCGCGAACCTGCCCATCGGATAGCCTTTCACCTGGGAATAGGCGCACAATGGAAGGAAACCTTCCTCCAAGAATGACAGATAGTCCAACACTCCTGGCGTGTTCAAAGTGATCTTGCCTCCCACCATCCCCCATGCCCTCGGACCGATGCCGACGAACTCCGAGTGCTCATAAGGTCCCTCATATGCGTCCGGGTCGGTCGAGAACGACCACAGGGCGCGCATCTTGTAGCCTCTGGATCGAAGGGTCTCAGCGATGACGGAATACTGCTCTCTCTCCACATGCGGGTCTTGCAGGGGAGCGTTCGGCGGCTCCCCCTTCTCCGCCGCCTCCTTCTGCAGGCGTTTCGTGAGCTGGGTGTAAGGCAGGAGCATCAGCGGATAGGTCGATATCCCATCGACGCCGAGATCGCATGCGATCTGGAGGTCCTGACGGACCTGGTCCGTCGTCTGGCCAGGCAGGGAGAACATGAGGTCGATGTTGACGTAGTCGAAGTGGGCATCCATCGCTTGTCGAAGGATCTCGATAAGCTTCTCTCTTGAGATGTTCCTTCCCAGGTTGTTCCGCAACAATCCCTCGTCGAACGTCTGTACGCCCACGCTCAGCTGTGAAACGCCCTCGTTCTTCAGACTTGCCAGAACCTCGGGGTTCAGGTCCGCCGGGGATGCTTCCATGGCCACCGTCGGCGGCTTGTTGAAGATGTCTTCTACGAACCCCAATAGGTAGCCCAGCTCCTTATGCATGAGCGAAGGTGTGCCACCGCTCAGGTACACCCGCTCGATTCTCGGTTTCTCGAGGTACAAGGAATAGAGATGGAGCTCCTCTCTCACCGCAGCCAAGAAGATCCTCGCCTGTTGCTCGTCATATGATTGGCCAGGCAACGCGCAGTAGGTGCACTTGAAGGCACAGAACGGGATCCTGATGTTCAGCGCTACGCGGTCTATGGGATCGGGGACCGCGTCCTCTATCCTAGTGACCCTCTCAAACGAAATGCTGTCAGCGACGCTGTCGGCCAGCTTGCTCACGTAGCGCGTGGTGAGGTCGAAAGGCATGATGTCTCTAATGGGAACGCTTGCCTTGTATTTCAAGGGTGCTAGGCATTCTCACGCTGTCAAATCAGTTCTGATCCCATTGGCCTATCCCAAACTTCTTAACCGATCGAAAACGTTGGTTTATGGGGGGGGGTCGGATTATGAGAAAGACCCTTAAGGGTCTCCTTGTCGTCGCGATGGTCGCGATCGTCATCATCGCGGCTCTGGCCATCGTTCTGTGGAATGGTGACCGATCCACAGAGGCAGAGAGGTTGATACTCCGAGCCGATGACATCATAGAGGGCGGGTGGTATCAGAACGGATTCTCAAGCCATCCTTCGCTCCAATATCAGAATGAGAGCTGCGAGGCCTATTCCGCCCTAGGCAACTCTAGTGGCAACTCCCTGTGGATTGATATATATCTCTCCGTTTTCAAGTCCGGTTCCGACTGCAAGGCTGCATTCGATGGCTGGGGAACCGGCTGGGGAAATATGACGGAGCTTAAAATTGGAGAGAAATGCTATCTCTTCGAGACACAGGGTGGTGGCTGCCTGGTAATTGTGCGAAATGACAGCGTGATGGCCTGGATATGGGTAAGAACAAACATATCCGTAACCACAGCCACGTCAGATGTCGGGGCCTATCTCGCTGAGCTGCAATGGCAGAAGATCAAATCGTTGATGGACTGAGTCATGTGATTTCGAGGCTTGCCTGCGTCGATTCTCAGAAGATCATCTATGCTCAACAAAGCGTCGGAATATTTGTTGTGGAAGTGCATGTCCACAACCACATATCCTATTTCCGAAAGCTGTCTCAAGTCTGGCCTTTTGAACCTAATCCGTTCCACCCTTTTCTCACCTCAGTATCATCATTGCCGCCCGAAATCACTCTGTGAGAGTTCTGACGATTCTGACAGACTGTCGAATACGTGCTGATATTTCGGAAGAAACACTATCTGAATGTCACCCTTCAATTGCGAGCTAGAGGGTGTGCTATTTTCCGAAACGTTTATTTATCATGTATCCTTGCCCGGTGCCATAGTAAGCAACGAATGCATAAGGAGGTATGCCATGTCGAGTATGAAAATCCAGATAATGGAGACTATCGCTGCATTGATGACCGCGGCCTTTGGCCTGATCGCCGCTCTAGCTTGGAACGAAGCGATCAAGGAACTCATCGCTCAGTACTTCACCGCTGGTGACGCCCTGATGGGTCTGTTCGTATACGCGATCATCGTCACCGTGATAGCGATCATCGCAGGGTTACTGATCGCAAGATCGCTTGCGAAGCTTAAGGCGCTTGATGCAAAGTCAAAGTAGACTTGTCGAGTGCTAGAGTTGACCTAAACCTCTTCTTTTTTCTCATTCTTCTCTGTCTGTTTCTCCCGAAGTCTGGAGACAGTTAGCTGTTCAATGGATAGAGAACGGGTGTATACATCCAGAATATGAAGAAGCAATCCTTATGCTTAGATCAAACAATGATAATATGATTAATATGGCAGAGGAAGAAACGAAGGAAAAGGGAAAAGTCGAAGGGGCAGCCGAGAAAACAGGTGAAGTGGTAGGCAAGGGCGTCAAGAAGGGGTTTGGAGTGGTCAAGGGGCTTGGCAAAGGTCTGAAGGAAGGAATCAAGAAAGAAGAAGAGAAGTGAAAGTTCGACAAGTGACATCCAACCACCAAACTTCTTTCGATTGAAAATACTCAGACATGCTCAGCTGATTCATATTCCAGTATGGAAGCTCCCGCAACTCAAGAAGTTGTTGGCATAGTAGACTTCGATTGGAAATGCAGGTCTGTCCGGCACTGAAGCGAGTGAAAGGGGGACATCTTCAAGCGTGCACGCAGAGACTCCATGGACCTCCCAATCTGTGGAGGTCCATCGTCAATCTCGAGGGACAAAATACTTAAGCATCTTCGGTGAGTTAGCGTTTGGATACATCCAGGAGATGCCGATTTGAGCGACGGGGTGAACTACTGTCCGTATTGCGGCGAGAGGGTGGACGCGAGCATAAGGTACTGCCCGAAATGCGGGACCAGGATCCCAAGGCACGAGCCTCCGCCATCCCAGACCGCATACCAGCCGCCTCCTCCCCCGCCTCCCGCCTACCAGCAACCTCAGCAGCAGGCTCCATATTATCAAGCTCCCTACGCGGAAACGAGGCACAGGCGCGATGAGAAGCACATGGCGGCGTTCGTGCTGTCCCTTATCGGCGGCTTATTCATCCTGATAAATGGTCTGCTAGTCGCGGTAGTAGGAACGTTCGTGCTTGCGTTCTTCGGTGCGGGCATCTTGTGGATAATACTGGGACTCGTGTTCGGATTCGGAACGCTGCTGGGGGCGCTGATGCTGAACTCGAATCCGCGTGAGCACGTCACTTGGGGCGTCATCATAATCGTCTTCTCAGTCCTGAGCCTGGTGATCGGCGGTGGTTTCGTCATTGGAATGATACTCGGACTGATCGGAGGAGTGCTCGCGCTCGTCTCGGAATCTTAGCATTTTAGACCATTGGGAGAGCGTCCGGCTCATCACAAATGCTGATCGGAGCAAAGTCCGAAGTCTGGGAAGGCGCCGGGCATGCGTGGTCAAATGAATAGTATCTTGTAGCTGTTGCGCCGTAAAATGATAATGGATTGCTATGCCCGATGAGTATAGATTCGAGAAGGCCACTTTCGCCGCAGGATGCTTCTGGGGGGTCGAAGCGGCTTTCCGGAGGGTGAATGGGGTGGTCGAGACGACGGTAGGATACACTGGTGGAGATTTCGAGAGCCCGACCTACAAGGACGTCTGCGGTCACAGGACCGGTCACGCCGAGGCAGTGGAGGTCGTTTTCGATCCGTTGAAGGTATCTTATGAGGAGCTGCTCGACGTCTTCTGGAGCATGCACAACCCGACCACTCTGAACCGGCAGGGGCCGGACATAGGGTCGCAATACAGGTCAGCGGTCTTCTATCACGACGATCGTCAGAAGAAGGCCGCGAACTCTTCCAGGGAGAAGCTGGAGAGGTCTGGCCGGTTCAAGAGGCCTGTGGTCACCGAGATCGTCCCCGCGTCGAAGTTCTACCGCGCAGAGGAGTATCACCAGCGGTACCTCGAGAAGAACAAGGGAGCCTATTGTCCAACATGACGCTTGACTTGCTCCTCATCTTGGCAGTGCTGCTTGCCGCGTTCGTTCCGCCGCTAATCTATCTCATATGGGTCAGGCGAGCCGAGTTCTTCGATAGGGAACCGGTCGCGCCGGTCCTCAACGTGTTCCTCTATGGCGCAACGATCGCTCTCGGAGCGGCCTTCGTCATCGAGAGCCTGATCACCGGGTTGCTAGCTAAAGGGGTCGACGTGCTTTCCCAGTTCTTTTACGGGGCGCAGTTCACTCTTCAGATTGAGTTGTTCCTTCTCCTCGTTGTGATCGGACCGATCGTCGAGGAGCTTGTCAAGGCGAGCGGTCTGGTGGTGGTCTATCGAAGGTTGAACTCGATCGAGAACGGTCTCGTCTACGGCGCGGCGATCGGGTTGGGATTCGCCGCCATGGAGAACGTCCTGTACCTCGGGAACGCCCTCATGAGCGGACTGGAGGTGTTCATCGTCACGGCCGTTGCGAGGTCCCTTAGCTCGACGTTCCTGCATGCGAGCGCCACGGCCGTCTCGGGATACGGGATCGCTCGCCATAGAGTGATGAGAGGTAGGACGGCAAAGGTCGGCTGGGGAAGATACGTCATCGTCGCGATCGTCATGCACGGAACCTTCAATCTCCTTGCATCGATGGGGCAGATATTCTCGATCGGGCCGATCATGTCATTGATAGGGCTCGCTCTAGCGATTTCCTTCGCAGTGATATCCTTCAGGTTCGTGAGAGAGAGGATCACGGCGATCGATAGGATGTCGTTACCTGAGATCTAGTCGATCGGTCGCTCTTCCCGCGTGTATTGGGAACTCCGGTCTTGTTGAAGCGTGCGGTCATAAGAACAAATATATATCCCTTGCTCGAACAACAACACCATGACGCGCTTAACGATCATACTCAGGCCGCTGGTCGTGGTCGTCATCATCATCACCTTGGCAGCGGTGGCTCTCAGTGGATGTTTGGGCGGGAACAATACCACTCCGCCTCCTGGAACGCATATCGTCGACATCATCAGCTCCGGATACGGTGCCTTCGCTTTCGATCCAGAGTCTTTGACGATTCACATTGGTGAGAACGTCACCTGGACCAACAACGCCGGCGTCGACCATACAGTGTTCTCGGAGAACGCGACCGATCCGTTCAGCAGCGGGATATTGGCCGCCGGTCACAGCTTCACGCACGAGTTCAACCGGATCGGCGTGTTCCACTATCACTGCACGATCCATCCTGCCATGATCGGGACTGTCACAGTGACAGCCTAGGAACGACCAGACGATCGAGGCTGAGGAGATCGTGCAAGATCTAAAGCATTTCATCTAAGGTCTTTATCATAAGCTGATCTGGACCGCCGCCAGCTCATCCCGGGAAGTATCCGCTAGCGTAGAGGAATACCCCCATCACGAGGACGGCACCCCAAGTGACGGCGGTGGTCCTCATGAGCCACTTGCCTTTGCAGCGCTGCAAGGTGAACCGACCGAGGGCGAATCGTGCGACCAGGAACAGAGAAAGGACAAACGCCACTAGTCCAAGGAGATGATGCACCAGGAATATGGTGGCGTAGGTGTCGGTGTATGCGATAACGATCGGGTACCCTTTCAGGAATAGGGGGGTCATGAATGCCAGAAGGGAAATGGTATTGAGACCGAACGCGAGCGTCATCATACTCCCGTGCATGAGCGTTTTGCCGCGCGTTTTCAATATGATAGCTGAGATGAACAGAAGAATGATGATAATCTGAAGCCCAAGGTTTATCTGGTTGTATGACAGAACATCGACCAAACTCTGTTCCCTCCGCGCATAATATTGGCGCTAACTCGTCATAAGCGTTATCGTCGTCTCCCCGTCTCCAGTCCTCCACGGTCCTGATGTCGGAGGAAACGCTTCTTCGGACGTGCGGAATCCACGACCGACAAATCACAGATCATTCGAACCTGAGGTCTTCTTCCCGATTTCCTAAGTTCATCGCCAGTATCCTCAGGTAATCAAGGCCGTACTTGGTGCGGGCGAGCGCCGGGCGAACGTCGTCCTTGGCATAGAACGCCCCACAGTCCGCCCTGAACCACGACCTCGCCAGATCCCCGAAGGTCATCTGCCCCCGCCTCCTCATCATGAAGTACGTCATCAAATCCCCGACCGAATCGTACCACAGGACACCGTCCCTGTATTCGTTGGAGGATCCGATCGGCCTGCCGATCAGGTCCATGTACCTTATCATCGAGATGTTGATCCCAGCTTCGGTGGCGATCATGTTATTCATCCCTGTGCGCAAGTTAAGTTCCATCAGCCTCCAATCGCCGTTCCTCTCGTCCTTCTTGAATTCCGCCCCACCCATTCCCTTGTAGCCTAGGCCCCCGTAGAACTTCATGCCGAGCTCTAGCACTTCCGGATTGTGCGTGCTCATGACAAGTGATCCGACCCCGAAATCAGGTGGATATTGCCTGATCTTCTGGCTGATGAAGATCCCTAGCGGCTCACCTTTTCCGTCGAAGTACCCGCTGACCCCGAAAAGGTTCGTGGCCGGCCCCGGCACTATCTCCTGGACCATCGCCTCCAGGCCGGTCGGGAATATCTTCTCGTAGCTGCTGACAAGTTCTCTATGGTCCCGAACGACGAAGCCTTTGTTCCCGAACCTCCTTGACCACATGTTCGAGCGACAGGGCTTGACGAAGGCCGGATATTCTACCTGGTCCTCGATCTCCTCGAGGTCTGCCATCGAAGCGGGGTAGAGAGTCCTGGGGATCGGGATGCCGATCTTCGCGGCCATGTCGTACATCCTGCGTTTGTCCACCATCCCCTCTACGATATCCTCGGACGGCAACAGGAGTCGAAAGTGCTCGCTCAGCTCCTTCCGGTTCCGCGATGCCATCAGTATGTAATCGTCCGATGCTGGGAGCAGGACCACTTCCTCCCCGAGCTTCTTCGCCTCTTCGACAAGCGACCTCACCACGCCCTTTGGATCGGTCGATGGGTCCGGGGACACGAGCGGACGGCAGTAGCGCGAGAGGAGGCCCGGCGCCTTGGGGTCGAAGTCCACTCCGACGATTGGGATCCCTTCCCTCCCGAGGCTTCGAGTTATCCCGAGACCATTGGCGCCCATGTGGAGCACGAAAGCGATCGGCATCGGATCGGAGGTCATGATAGGTCTCATCAAGGCTACACTTTAGTGAGCTGCCTTGATTTGTATCTTTCAATCGCCGATCTCACAGTCCCTTCGAACCCAGTCACGACCTTGATTCCGGCCGATTGGAGGATGTGGAGGCCGTGGTGTCCGACGAACCCGGTGAGGACGACGTCCACCTTCATGTCGACAACGGCCTGGGCCGCCTGATGCCCGGTGCCGGTGGGGGAGTGCGACGCCTCGTTCAGTACTGCCTCATATTTCATAGTGTCCGGGTCGATGATGATGAAGTACTCGCACATGCCGAACTCGTCGTCGATCTCCGAGTCGAGAGTGTCACCGACCGATGAGACGCAGATCTTCATGATGGCAATCCGGCCCTCCCAAATGCCCAAATCTCTAGGTCGTATCATGATTGAACCTCTTTTCCTTTTCGAGAAGAGGGGGATCGACCCTCTCGGTTTCTTTGTCGATCTCGTCGACCCACAGAGACTATTTAAAGAAGCCGAGGGCTAGTATCTACTGGTGTGGGAATCGTGGAATGCCTAGCATAGGAAAGAGGACATCGGTCTTACTACTCGTCATCGGCCTGGTCTCCCTAGCGGCCGTACTAGTCATTCCTGCCGACATGCAGCCTTGGAAAATGACCCCGGAACGGCAATGGTGGGACTTCGTGATTGTGATGCTTAGCTTCGCAATCCTCCTCTTCCTTGTCTGGGAGGGCGCAGCGTATCTCTCGAGGAAATCGAGACTGGTCCTTCCGATTCTGGTCCTCGGGAGCATTGTGGTGGAAGCGGCTGTCCTCGCCTCCAAGGACCCGCGAGATGACACCCCCTTCCCCTACGGATTCCCGTTCATCAATGGCCCCGCTGACCTCATGGTTCTGATGGTCGTGTCTATATTGTCGGTTCTTCTTCTTGTCACTCTAGTCATTGAGATGTCCCTGAGCTTGGCGTTCAATGGCAAGGTCCCGAGACGGGTCTTCGGGTCGGCCACACTGCTATCCTTTCTTGTGCTGGTCTGGTTGTCGTATTCCGGCCCGATGGATCTCTCGATCGCGTCCCCGATCCCGATCATGCTCCTCTGGGAAACGATACTTGCCGATGGGTCCTCGCTTGGAGTGTTCGAGAGCAGGAGGGGATTCCCCGCAGCCCCTTTCGTCCTGTCGATCGTGGCGACGGCGCTCATTCCGTTCATAATCTGGTTCGTTCATCCTATCGGGGCCTCATGATCGTCTGCGCGCCGTGTATCAAAGGTGCATTTGTGGAAAAGGCATGGCTGTGGACGGAAATCTGTTGACAGGCAGAGAGGTCAGGTCAATGGTCCGGGTCCGCGAAAATCCTTAGGATGATTGCCGTTTGTAAGCGGACAAGCTAATATACCGCCTCGTTCCGTTCTCATCCCGAGAACATGAACAGCAGGCACACAGCTCTTTGGATCGTCGCGCTGATAGCCGTGATCGTCATAGTCGTCATCTCCCTTGTGGCCCTGGCCTTTGCCCGTCATGATGGAGGGATGATGGGCGAGCACACGTACATGGTCACAGGATGGGGCCTCTTGCTGATGGTGGCAATGATGATAATCATCCCCATCATCGTCATCGTGATAGCGGTCGTGATCGGGATCGGGCTGAGATCCCCTCCGACACCACCACCTCCATATTTCTATTCCCAACCGCCCCCACCCATTTACGATGAGGTTGTTTGGAAAAGAAGAGAGTCACTCGAGATACTGGGGCAGAGGTACGCGAGGGGAGAGATAACCGAGATAGAGTACCTCAGGGCGAAGGACGAATTGAGGTGAACTTCTTTCAAGAGCGGTTCTCTTCAGAATTGGCGCAAAGGACGCTTGGGAATTGGAGAAAGATATTCCGTTTTCGTTCGATGCGGTCTTGATCTCATGATTTGACGAACGCCAGTAATACTTGTCAAGTCTAATGAGGTCCAGTCCCGATTGCAAACGCATCGCAGAGCTTATCACCAGTGATAATGAATTGCTAAGGTACTTATCGAGGCTGAAGGGTCTTTTGTCTGACTAGTGTGAATGATACCGATGTCATATGCATGAAGTCCCTCATGGACGCCATCGACCATGTCGGTGTGAAAGGACTCATCCTTCTCGACGTGAAGGCGACCCAGTTCATGAAGGTCCACCTCCTGTTGCTCAGGGGCCTCCTGGAGGAGAAGGGCATGCGAGGGCTGTTCATATCGGTCGATCGTCCGCACCAGTACGTCGTGCATCTTGCCCGGATGCACAAGATAAACATAGGGGGGCTGACGTTCATCGATGTAATCTGCAGATACTCCGGCGACAGGAAGAACGAGCAAGGGAATATCGGTCTGCTGGCCGGACCCTTCAACATCAACAATCTTCCTGCCGCTATCGCGACATGGGCAAAGTCGGTCGGAAGCGATCTTCTGGATCCGCACAAAGGCGGGTTCGTGATCATAGACAACCCTGCCGCCCTCGCACCTTACAACAATCGCGAGAAGGTGGAGCTCCTGCTGTCTGGTCTCTACGAAATGTTCGGTGGCGATAAGAACGTCATAGTACCATTCATTACCGACAAGGAGAAGAGCGAAAGCCTGTACGAGATATCGAGGCCGATGTGCGTTGGAGAGGTAAACATGACGAACCTGATGGCAGCGACCGTCGACGAGAGCAAAGCGGACGGTCGCGATGCGAGCAATGAGATCAAAGGGACTGGTGCATGAGAGATGAACAGCGTAAACAATGGGAACGAATGTAGGAGAGCAGCCGTGCCACTGACAAGGATCCCTTCGGGGATTCCCGGTCTAGACGAGATGATAGAGGGCGGCTTTCCATTCCCCTCCGTCATTCTAGTCGCTGGTAGTGCGGGCACCGGAAAGACGACATTCGGCTTGAAGTTCCTCTGCGAGGGGGCGGCGAACCACGAGCAGGGACTGTACATAACGACCCTTAGCGAACCGACGCAATGGATGCTCAGGTTCGCGTCCCAATTGGACTTTATGAGGCCGGAGTACTTCGGCGAGGAGATCCAGTACCTCGACCTCGGAGCGAAGATGAGGGACATGACGTCCGCTCAGCTCTTGGAAGCGATCGAGGAGAAGATCGCGGAGGTCATACCTCAGCGGATCGTGATCGATCCAATAACCGTATTCGGGACGATGCTGAAAGGCGACTACCGATCATTCCTGTTCGATATCACGACCCGGTTGAAGAACTGGAACGCGACCACGGTATTGACGGGCGAAGTGAGCCCGGGAGAGATGTATCCTGCGGAGATAGCCTACGCTGTCGACGCCATCGTGCTGCTGCTGCAATCCGAGGAGGCTGGGACAAGGAGGAAGTACCTCGAGATCATCAAGATGAGGGGGACGAACCATCAGTCGGGGAAGCAGTCGATCGACATCACCGGAGCGAATGGAATCACCGTTCTGAAGGCAAGGTTCTGAAACGCGACTCCGTACGATTCATAGGTTTTCCTTCACCACATAGGAGTTTCCTGGAGAATAGTATTTTCCTGATGGAATGGTGAGGGTCTAAACCACTCCAAGTATCATTCGTTGAATTGGCTTGGAATTGTCCCGAATAAGAAAGCCGATAAACACTGGTTGTCAATCAATGGATCTGAAGTTGCCGGCAGGGACACAGATCTCGAATCTAGCCCCTTTCCCGTACTCTCCCTTTTCGGAGATGGTCATTCCCGTGATCTCCAGGATATCTCTCACCATCTGCAATCCGTGACCATTGGAGAATAGTCTCTCCTTCTTGTCCTCTGATATGCCAATTCCGTCATCCTCACAGATCAATCTCAGATCGTCATCAGATCGCTCGCAATGAATCCTGATCTTACTTACTCCGTTCCCATGTCTACAGGCATTATCCACCAGGTTATGGAAGACCCTGTCGAGCATGGGGTCGGCGAATATCTCTATCATGCCCAGATCAGCTTCCACCGAAACGTTCCGTAGATCCAACCCCACCAATCCTTCATCGAGGCTTTTCCTTGGATTCTTCCACACTGGAGCCTTCGTGCCCAGATCCTGATAGTCCCTCGCGAATTCCAGCGCCTTCTTGATGGCTTGCACCGCGCTTCGTATGTTGCCGACATATCTCGAGAGACGAGGGTCCTTGATGGTTTCAGCGGCAAGCTCGGCACTGCTGACTATCACCGCTATCTGATTCAGTATGTCATGTCTCAACAGTGACCCGGAAAGGTTCAGCTTCTTGGTAGCGAGTCTGAGCTCGTCCTCCAGTCTCCTCGGTTCCGTGATATCAACGCCCGTGCAGACGACATACTTGACATTGCCTTCTTCATCGAACATCGGTGTCTTGGTGAGCGATACCAGCTTTCTCTCCCCTTTCGCCGTTGTGATCCATTCCTCTGTGCGAACGGTCTCTTTCTTCTCGAACACCTCGGTGTTGCTCGCGACACAAGCATTATGTTCCTCGGGCGTCGGGATGACCTCCCGCAGCTTCCTTCCCTCCAGTTCCTTCTTGTCCTTTCCAAGGAATTCCGCCCTCGCCCTGTTCACCGCCCCGTATGTCTCAGGATCGATCGCATACCACACCATCGTCTCTATGTTGTCGAGAAGGAGCGCCTGCTCCTCCGTCTGTTTCTTGAGGGCCCTCTCTAGATTCCTCCGCTCTGTCATGTCTATCAAGGACGCTATGCTCTGCCTCGTGCCAGGGATAAGATCGATCGTGATGAGGATAGTCCTGGAACCACCATCCTTGCTCAGGAACCTGAGCTCATAGTTGCGAGGGGCCAGATTCGGTTCCTTCCTTCGCAGTTCATGATATTCCAGTATCTTCCCGATGTCTTCCTCAGCGACGAAATCTGTCGTCTTCAGCTTGCCTTCGATCTCCTCTCTAGCATACCCGGAAAGGCGAACGAACTCCTCATTCACCAAAGATATCGTCTTGTCTTCCTCGATGATTATCGTCGCCGTCCCAGTGTTCTCGAATATGGTCCGGTATCTCTCCTCGCTCTCTCTCAGGGATTTGTCCGTTTCCTTTCGTTCAGTGATATCACGCGCGATCACGGAGGATGCTGGTCTCCCCTCATATATGAACATTCCCGCGTTGATCTCTATCTCGAGCCTTGAGCCGTCCTTTCTCCTGGCCACCGTCTCATAGACGGAGGGAGGATATCCACCAGTGATGCGAGTCCTGTGGTAGTTGGTCACCTTCGGAAGTTCGTCGGGGCAGATGAAGTCCGCGAAGTTCTTTCCGACCATTTCTTCGGAGGCATATCCTAGCATCTCTGCCAGCCGTTGGTTTGCATACTTCAATTTGGAATCTTGGACGATCGCTATTCCGTCGGATGCTTTCTCGACGAACTCGCGGAACATGACTTCGCTTGAGATCAAAGCATCCTGGATCCTTCTGCGCTCCGTCGCATCACGTGCGTTGAATATGATCCTCGGTCCATCGTCGAAATCCTCGGACAATCTGCCAGTTGCCTCTAGGACGATCCAAGTGCCATCCTTGCTCTTCACACGACAATCGGTGAAGGAATGAACCTGTTCCTTGCTCAAGGCTCGGTAGATCAATCCCTTCAGACGCTCTAAATCGTCTGGATGTATCAGATCTAGAACTGGAACTTGCATAAGCTCCTTTGTTTCATAACCGAGTATCCTGGTAACGGAGGGGCTAATGTACCGAAGGACGCCGGACTGATCGACCACTGCGATGATGTCCGAGGCGTTCTCTATGAGGGCCTTGAAATGTAGTAGATTGTGAGCGACCGCCTCCTCCGCCACCTTCCTGTCCGTGATGTCATGTATGACGCCATCGACGGCTTCCGGTCTTCCGGATCCATCGAGGACGTTCGTGATGACCTCGTGCACCCATCGCACATCTCCGTCCTTGCGCACTATGCGATACTCCCTTTCGACTGAGAATCCTGGAACCTCGCGGAGGTTGAAGCCCGCCCCGCGGAACCTCGGGAGGTCGTCCGGATGGATGATCTCAGTCCAGTTGACCCGACCCGAATTGAGTTCCTCGTCAGTGTAACCTGTTATCGATTCCCACGCGCCGTGGAAGAAAAGAGGGGTGAAATCGAACTTGGCCCTGAAGGCGATGCCCTTGAAGTTCTGAACGAATGATCGGTACCGCTCCTCGCTCTCCCAGAGAGCGATTTCTGACCTCCTCTGCGAGACCAATCGCCTTATCATGTTCGACAGTTCCGCGAACTGGACCTTCGTGTTGCCGCCCTTCTGCAGGTAGAAATCGGCCCCGTTGTTCAGGGCCTCGATGACGACCTCCTCCCTT
>Ga0315274_10009290_pt1 | contig 14220 bp, 31 predicted proteins | sample YL17G02_20_MG_FD_203700 | JGI IMG/M metagenome (GOLD analysis project Ga0315274, IMG submission 203700) | Sediment microbial communities from Yellowstone Lake, YNP, Wyoming, USA - YL17G02_20 | ecosystem: Environmental > Aquatic > Freshwater > Lake > Sediment | place: USA: Wyoming | collected... | reverse complement strand
CATAAACATATCTATTATTCGGCTGATTCTTCTCCATAAAAATTTTAGCCAATTTGTTTCCAATTGCTATTCTAAGTCCCTCATGTTTTGCATATCTTTCCTCTCTCTCTCTTTCAGAGGAAGTTTTGTACTCTCTCATCGCACTTTTGTCTAACGCTTCTAACTCTTTTAACTCAACTTCCACCAACTTTTTCATTTTATCAGACTCGTCCGCACTGTTTTCCAGCAAACCCACAAATTCATGTTCACCGCTATATTGTATCCCTTGCAATTGATCAGCAATTTTAGTAACATCATTCGGCTCCTGTCTTTTAATATCCTCAAAAACTATCTGAGCCATGTCAAAAGAGCTAACTGCTTCTCTCTCGTAAGGATGGGACAAATATAAAACATCTCCAAACATTTCTCGATGAATTTCTTGAAAAGTCTCAGGTTTCATGGGAAACGCCACCACGAAAGAGGATGAAGAACTATTACTTACAAATCCATTTCTAATTTTCATATTGCTCCTAATGTTTACTGATCTTTATATGAGGAAGATATCTAAATATATCCCCTTGCTCACAATTAGCTTCCAGAGTTCCATTGTGATCACCATAATCAAAAATGTAAACAAACTCATTTTTATGTTTGTCCATAAAAGAATTAGCTACTTTACGAGTAATTCTTTCCCTCTTTCTATAGAATTTATCCTGTATTTTATAAATCTGTTCTCTATGAGACTCATTTTTCCAGTCTAAACATTTCTTTTTTACTTCATCATCGTAGGTTCCCCATCCCGGAATCTCAGAAACATCCAACAAAGTTTGCTTGGAGGAGCAATCAAGATCCAAAAATTCTCCGCATATGCTTTTGATATCATTATGCTTTTGAGCAGAAATATCATCGAAAACACAACCAGCCACATCATAAATAGAAGAGCTCTCGTCTCCCCAACCGCGAACTCCTTTAATTTTCGGAGGATTTCCGAACATCATCGTCATAACATCTATATCAGATACAGGAATCTGAGGAAAAACCACCACAAAAGAGGAGGAGGAACTATTGCTTACAAAACCATTTCTAATCTTCATCTTTATTCTTGCCCAGATAGCATTTCAAATCCTTGTGAATATATTGCTTGAAATCATTCAATTGTTCTTTAGTATCCCGAATCAATTCCATCATATAATAAACTGCCAACACATGATCTTTTTCTTCTATTCCCGCCAACAAAAAATCCTCTTTCATCTCCTTCGCTATGCGAACTATTTTATCATCTGATTCGTCATCTCCTTTTCTCAGCAAATAATAAACCAAAACTCCGCCAAAAACTCCTAAAATAAAACCTACGAACAAGAGAATATAATTATACATTCAATATTCTCCCGTTCGCTTCATCCACTATTTCATTTTGCCTTTCGTCATCCAAATCATAAAAGTCCATACCAAATTTTTCCTGAGAAAGAGAAAAACACTCTTGCAACAATGCCCTGCTCTCATCTACTCGCATAATTTATTCTCCATTTACAAATATACACCATTATAACACATCATTTTATTTATAGCAACCTGTCAATCTACATATCACCGACCCAATATATTTTATAATCTATAATCGTTCCCATTTGTTTGTCCATCCACTTGATAGTCCATCCACTCTCGGGAAAAAGTGAATCAGGACAATACCCCTGTCCTCTGTTCAAAATTACAGTTTTATCCATATTAAATGGATGAATCACATTAGCCTCTACTCCAGAATCATCTATAAAAATCAGTCCTCTGTCCGTCCTAAAGGCATTCAAAGAATGATCTGAAATCTCCAACAAATCCACATATACCCACGCACAATGTATTCCCTTCATTTCCGCATTATGTTGCAACGTCTGAGAAAAATCAGAGCAAGTAAAAGAGTTCTCAACATATATTATCTTATCCGTTTGATCTTCCAATAAAAAATTCAGTAACTCGCTATAAGAAACATCTCTAGCATTAGGATTATCCATCACCGTAACCCTTCCAGAAATATGACTTATATAATTAATTTCTCTCATAGGATAAGGAAAATCAGATGAAGGAAAAATAGAAAATGGAAGAACGAGAGGAGGAAGAACAACAGGACTCTCTGCTTTTGTAACCAAAGTATCTCCTCTATATCTCTCGGAAATATCAAACACCAAGAGAGTAACACCAACGATCAATAAACAAATAACAATTGTCAATAGACCAGCAATAAGTTTCATTTTATATCTCCAAAACAGTTATTTCTCGACCGTTATAATTATATAAATCATCCACTACAGAAGCATTCACAAATTTGATCCCATCTCTTTCCATTACCCCAGATCCTCCGTGTATATGCCCGAAACAATGTATCTTCGGTTTTATTTCCAGAACTTTGTTTCTCAGACCTCGACATCCTCCGTGTTTTCCAGCCGTCGGTCCAGATGTCACCTCATCCAAGATCCGATAGGGAGGTCCATGAGTAATTAAAACATCGATATCATTAGGAACGTCACTCCAAATATAATTGCTATGCTCCTTATCATACATAAAAGTCCAATTTTGAAACTTCAAAGTATAAGGAGAACCAAAAATTTTGATGCCTTCAATTTCAATTTTATCATGAATAAGCAAAATAAAATCCTTGTATTGAATCACTCCATTCTCGCGTCCCTTCCAAAATAAATCATGATTCCCTGGAATAATCACTTTATTTTTATGAGGCAAACTTTTCATCCACTGACGAAAAGCAATAAAATGCCTTTGATCGTATACATCTAAATCTCCGCAATGAATAAGGATATCCCCATCGGGAATCTCAATCATTTTTTTAATCAGAGCAAAATGAGTATCAGCTACAATTACTAATTTCATTGTCTCTCTCGGTTATAAAAATTGTTCCCACATCAATTGGTTTTTCAAGAGAATTCTTAGGATTATGAACATCAAATTCTATTCTATCCAAAGAATCCCCCGCAGAAGAAGCAATGAATCTACGTTTATATCCATGAGATTCATTAATCATTCTATGACATTCTCTAAGAGCCATCAATGCAGAACCTTTTGTAACCCCCTGCTGAATCAAATTCAAGTACATCTGAGAATATCTTTGATACCAAACTCTGCATTTGCAAGGTCGTCTCATATTCGAACATTCCACCTTTCGGAAATTTCCTTCAGAGATTCATCAAAAACTGCCAATTCAGTTTTCAACCTTTTCAAATCTAGCTTTTTCTTCTTCGCAATCATTTCCGAAGACCAAATTGCATCAACCAACTCTGAAGTCCATCCGTTGCAATCAGCTTTAACATTTCTTTGAAATGCTTCAGGATCTAAATAAAAACCGCAGGTTTTTCGCGTAGAACAAGAAACACTATTACACAAACTTATCTTTGCAGAATTGCTCAACGATTTACGAAACTCTGTACTAGCAACCTCTTTAACCTCTTTTGTTTCCCACGTCTTTTTAATTCCTATTTTAATCGTGCTCAATTCTTCCAAAATATTAGGATAATCAGACCAATAAGTACAACGAGTTCTCGACAATTTATCTTTTGCCAATTTGCTCTCATAATCCTTAGGATCGCGATAAAAAGGACAATTTCTCCAATGACTACATTTGATAGCGGAGCACAATCGTTTCTTAATGTTAAAATGCTCCTTCTCCAGAATTGAATCAATTTTCTCTTTGGCTTCCTGTCTAAGCTTCACTTCAAGAAGCCTTTCTTTGTGTGCTTTAGCTATCGGAGTTATCATCTTCTCTTTCTCGGTTTTTCTCATTATTTCGCCTTCAACAAATTTCGAATTTCTTCCTCATAAACGCCGAAGTCTTGATACCAGTCCAAACGACTACGTCTTTGGAAAATCTCGAAAGATTCCTTCTGATGCTTCTTGAAATCACTCTCAGAGCATTTATTAACTTTGCAAAAATGACTGATTAACTGTTGTTTCCCCTTCTCTCCCAGTTCCTGTTGACCTTCGGCGGTAAAAAGAGAACGACCAATATGTTTCACTCTGTGACATTGACTACAAAGATGATGAATAGCCACTAACTTTTGTATTTTATTTTTCTCATCATAGTCCCAAAACTCATGAGCTTCCAATCGAAAAGGTTTTCCCTGTCGTCCACAAATCCAGCACTTTTCTCCTTCCCGACTTTTTATTTCTTCTTTTATCTCTCTCCATTTAGAAGGAGAAGCTTTGGAATAAAAGCCATACAAAGAAAAACCCCACAAAGAAGAAGGAACTAGCTCAATTTCTAATTTCATAGGTCTTTCAACTTCTTTACATAATCGTGAGACATGTGCCAGTGAAGAAAAAGAGAGTAGAGATAAAGATTTTTCCTATTCACGTCATCTGCACTAAAACACGCCTGTTTGAAATCATTCTTTAGAACAGCCGTTGTGAAACTCCCCGGAGGCCATCCCTTCTCGTACCAATTATAAATCGTTTCAAAACAATCTATAATATGATCGATTTCATCTACAGTAGGTCTCTCAGCGGAGTTTTGAATAATCCATTCTTCCATCATAACCTTGCGTTTGGCAAGATCCTTTTCCTCGATAAACATTCTATCCATTTTATCCTCCTGCAAAAAATTGAAATTCTTTAACGTGATAATGAATTATTGCTTTTTCAGCAGTAAAAAACAAACCTGTCTGATTGAGAATCTCAGCAATAATATGTGGATCTATTATAGCTTGACCATATTTCTTTTCTCCATTCTCATCGGTCTTTGTAAAATGAATAAAAATCTCAGCAGAATGTTGATTGTGACGAACATTCATCGAATAAATATCTTTACCTGTAAAATCTTTAATCTCTTTTTCTTGTTTTTTCATATTCTACCTCTAAAATTTTATCAAATAACCAAGTAAGCGATACAGGTTTGTATTCTGTCATTTCCACGCTTACGTTTATTCTCTTTTTTTCCGCATCAAAAAAAGGATATTGCTCAGGATAATTGTTATGATGATGTCCATAGATTACCCATTTAGGATCTGCAATCAAATCAACACACTTATCATTAGGATCATGAATCAACATTATCGAAATGTTCGCATATTTCAAAACCGAGAAAACAGGAAGAAATTTGTAATAATGCCTTCCTTTGCCAATACTTCGATCGTGATTGCCCCTGATCCATTGAATACGTCCATTAAGTTTGTTTAGCCAAACATCCTGATCTCCAAAACATAAATCACCAAGAAAATAAACTAGATCTTCTTCCACTATTACATCATTCCAATTTTTGACAATCGTATCATTCATCTTCTCAACGTCCGCAAAAGGACGATTGCAGTAAGTTAAAATCTTAGAATGATTAAAATGAGTATCAGAAGTTATCCAAACATTCACATTGATTCTCCATCCCATCCAAGAGACTTTGTTAAATTCTTTGCTCTAAAAGCAATATCCGTTGCTCTCATAGTTTTAGATATGTTATCTATATTCCAACTTAATCGAGACAATCTCACTTTAGGATTCTCCACATATTTCCTCGTAATTTTTATCAACTGATCCAAATTATGACAGCCTCTTACTGTTATATATCCCAAACCTATTTTCTCATCTCGATGTCCCGCACAGGAAAAAAGAGTTTCAAAACCTTTTCTATTTAATTCTCGCACAAAACCCTTTATGCCATAGTCAATTTTGTCGTAATTCATTTGAAAGTCTCGTTTTGGCACTTTTGACAAATCCCTGAAATTTTAAATTCTTTCTTGCTCAGCTCATCCTTAAAATCATTGAAATCTACAGTTTCTTTACAAAAAGGACATTTACCAGAATCCACCAATTTAAGATAATCTGGAAATAGTTTACCAACAATCTCCCTATTCATATTTCCTCCTAAAAAAAATTGATATAACAAAGAAATTTTTGCATCTCTCACAAAAATCATTATCCGCCTCTATTGCCACGATAATTGCTACTTTCGTCCTGAACAATTATTCCATTCTCACACTCATAAGCTCCTTTGAAACCAGCTCCGCACTCCCAATATTTCAATTTGAAATTCAAATCAGGAAACATCTCAGACATTTTCAAAATAACTGCTTTAGGAGGAGACCAAGCTGTATCAAAGTAAAAGAGAGTTCTTCGATTATTATGGTCTACCCGAGACTCCAACGAATTCCACTTCGAATTCCAGAATTTGTAGCACCAGTCATATCCAAAGTCACTATAATAATTTTTAGGCTCTGGAGTAAACAAAGCAAAAACATCTTTCTCATCAGAAAGCAAACTGTGATATTTTTCCCACCACTCATTATAAATTTTGTCTCCCTCTCTCCATTCCTCTGGATAGGGAACAAAAGAATTAAAGTCTAAAATTCTATCCTCAGTCTTGGCAACTTCCACAAAATCCAGCCTCAAACTTATAGAGCCTTTTATATACAACTCATTATCACAATAATTAGGAATAATACACCTTCCAAAACAGAAAGGGAGAAACATACTTCATCTCTCAGTCTAAACATATGTTTCTCCCTCTCCGTCAGTCCAAAACTCCAGAACATTTTGGACTATCTAAACTAAAAACCAAATGGAAATTATTCATTGGGCATCATTTACTTAATCACTGCCGAATTGTGATGCAGACCTTTGAGGGTAGTAATCTTATGTCCAAATTCTTATTCAGGCTAGCTCTAAAAAACAAATTGGACAATAAGGAAATAGCTCCTAAAGCTGTCATCAACGTTACGTCCTCGATTATTGAAATTTAGCCTCCAATTTGGTTCCTTGTTTACCTGTTAGTCCTCATCATCGTCATCATCGTCACAATCGCAGTCATCATCGCAATCGTCAGGAAGCAACGCACCTGTATCAATCACCAGTAACCTGTCGAACGGATCATTCCAAGACATAAAACACTCTCCTTTTATTTATTTTGCCATTAAATTTGCTGTATTATAATATATCAAAAAAATTTAAGCAACCCTGCTATCCTAACTCAAGACATATATGGATTAGGACATAGACTATGTTTCACAAAAGCCAAAAGACCGTCTAGATCTTCTTCCTCTCCATCTAGCTCACTGTCTGCTTCGGGATGCATATTTTTCACATATTTACAATAATAAGACATATCATTAGGACCGCCATATTTGCCTTCGATTGAAAGAAAACAATCGCATCCTCCTTCATCAATTTCTCTCCAGCAAAATTTGCCATCAGGAATAATACATTTTTCAGTAACTTCAATTTCCATTTCAAAATCTCCTTATTCTAACCAGCGTTTCAAATTTAATCATCCTCACTACACTCATACTCATTATCTTTCATAATGAACATCTTCGTCATTTCCAATAGTCCTATTAAATTTTGTACTCTCCAATCCAATAGCTTCTCATCGCGAGATTGTCAGCGAACGGAGACTATAAACTTCCGCCAATCCCAGTAGTTTAAGATTCTGAGAAGCATTGCTATCGGCATGATCTTCATGTCCACAATGAATGCAATGAAATCTATCGCCACTACGATTTCGTCTGTCCCATTTGCCACAGAACCGACAATATTGTGATGTCGCGAAGGGAGACTTGAATTCCAGCCGAATCCCCTGTTCTTCACAACGTTGTTTCAGCCATTCTCTGACCTTGGCATAGAGCCAGTGAGACATCCGTCTGTTATGACTGCGAGAAAACATTCCTCGCGTTCCTAATCTAACGTATTTCAAGTTTTCGACCACTAACGTTGAAATATTGCTCAAATCCAACTTTTTAAGCTCTTGAAAAGTTTTTTGACGAGTTTGAGAATAAGTATGTTTCTCTCTCTTATGAAATTTTTTAATGAATTCATCAATGCGACCACCAACAACTTGACCGTCAGAGCAAACAACCAAATTTCTATACCCCAGATCCAACCCTTCAACACTAGTCATCGTTTTCAATTCTACAGATTTCTTTTCAAAGAAGAAGATTATTTCTAAACGCTCTTTCTTAATTGATAACGCAATAGTTTTAGACATCTCAAAACCATTATCAATCCATTTGTTCCACATTTTGGTTTTGTTAAAAGGAAGGAAGAAATTAAAACCAGAGTGAAATTTAATCCATTCATAATTATTTCGCACTCCAGTAATTCTCCAAAATCTGCCATCCAAAGTAGATGTAAGCATTCTCAATCTAGGAATTCTCTTCCCGTTACTTTTTCTTTGACTTTTAATAATTTCTAAAGCCTGTTTGCCAGCACATTGAGTCAAGCGAGAAGTCAGACCAAATTTTTTGGCAGGTTTCACAAATCGAGAGTTTATAAATTTTCCTTCCATAATTTTTTCTGACCATAGTCGTTTGATAAAGTAATTTACACATTGATTATAAGTCACAAGAAAATACTTCACTCCTTTCACTTTGCCTATATTAGCAGGACTTGTAACTTTAACCGTTCTGATCATTTATTCCCTTTCATCATCATTGTAACATTCACTGTTGTCCATAATGATATACGTTTTGGTCATTTCTAACAAACCAATAACTTTGGACATTCTCATGTTAGATGCTCTCCAATCTAGCTCCCCTTGATCATCCTCCCAAACCACCACCAATCTCTTGATGTCTTTTTTTGCCTTGACAAGATCGCCCAAAATGCAATTTACATCATCTCGCGAAAGCAAATCATCTACTGTAACCATTTCCTCTGGAACTTTTTCCTCAGTTTTCTTCCTCCGAGATAACCAGTTAGAAATCCTGAGAAATCCCTCTGAAACTTTATTCATTTTACCTCCTACATGATTGTCTGTTGTCTGATTTTTATCAGAACAACAACCGCTAAAAGAATAATTGGCAGATGAAGAAAACTATACGCGATATACCAACCGTTATGAGAAGTAGAAAAACCCAGATACATAGCTATCAAATGCAAAGCAGAAATAGCTAATACAATCCAAGCAAGATATTTAATATGTCTTAGCATCTTTACTTACCTGTCTTCCTCCACAAAATGTGGCTTAATTTCTTTGTAATCGTTCTTTTTGAAGATGAACAACTTCAGATCCTCTTTTTCTATTGAAATCACATCTCCAGCCCAAGAGCCCACGCACTCTTCGTCAGATCCATGATAATCTCCCCCTCCTCTTCCGTTGCCTGAACACGTTAATAACGGCAAAGGATGAATCTCTCCACTCAATTTACTTTTGTCCACAAATTCCTTTTTCGTATGATTCACCAAATATCCACCAATGCTAAGATTCTCAAACTTTGGAGATATCTTGTCAAAATGGTCATGGGCATATCCATGAAGATTCACGGAAGTATCATCTACAAACAATCCATCGTCCATATAATCTCCAGCCCAAACTATTCTTGTTTTTTGCCACGAATTTCCACTGGTCAATAACTGCTCTACTGTTGCAACAAAATCATTTCCTATATAACTATGTTCCATCAGCTTCAGTCCATTACCATAGTCATGAGAATACAAAAATTCTTCTTTGTCTAAATTAACTGGATAATAATATTGTCCCATAACTTTCTCCTATTCTATCCTTATAGAGCCGTTAGTTTTCATCTCTCTAAGAAGATTATTCAAATTTGAATCAGAAAAATCTATCCATGATGACACTAAATCTCTTATTTCTCTACGCAAAACACCAACAGACATTCCGCTTTTCAATGCTCTTTCCATAATCCCAATCATAATATAAGATAATACTGCTACTACATTATGATCATCATATGTTTCCAATCCTTTCTTAGTCACTGAAATTACTTTGCCATCAAACATAAAATTCTCTCTTTATCGTTTCTTTGTTTTTCTCTCTTTATTTTTTGGTTTTTCTCGCCCAGAGCAAGGAATGGTAGAACCGTTTTTCCTCATACAACCACTACATTCCCACGGATATCCCTCAGGACAAGTTTTTTCCAATTCTTTGCTAATTTCCATTAAACTATTTTTATTCCTGTTGATTTTATTTTTTCCGTTTCTTTAGATTCATTTTCCAATATTCCATCTATTAGACCATACTCCAAAGCTTCCTGAGAGCTAAAATACATATCTCTTTCCGTGTCCTGCTCTATGCGTTCTATCGTTTGACCTGTATGTTTCGCCAAAATATTCCTGATGGAATCATTAAGACGTATGAACTCCTTGGCTTGAATCTTAATATCCGTAATCTGACCAGATGTACCAGCATTTCCTTGATGCATATGAATCGTAGCATTAGGCAAAGCATATCGCAGTCCCTTCGCTCCAGCACAAAGAAGAATTGTTCCCATACTATAAGAGGATCCTACACAAATAGTAGACACTTTGGATTTAATCAAATTCATAGTGTCATAAATAGCCAATCCAGCCGTCACTACTCCTCCAGGAGAATGGATATATAAACTTATATCCCTTTCCGGCTCCTCTCGTGCCAGAAAAAGTAATTGAGCCACAATCACATTAGCAACCATATCATCTATGGGAGTACCCAAAAAGATAATACGCTCTTTGAGCAAAAGAGAAAAAATATCGTATGCCCTTTCTCCCCGATTGCTACTTTCGATAACCATTGGAACACCGTAACTCATTTGAAAACACTCCTTTCTTTTTTTTAATTATCCGTAGGTAACATAAAAACACCGTGAAATTCTGTCCTTGTATTTGTCTCCAGCCTCCGTATATTGGTAAACTCCATCCACACTCCAAAAAATGCCACTTACATCGTCGTCTCTATCTCCGCTTTCTTCATCATGATAACTAATCTCTAATCCTAATCCAGTATGTTGTTGAAAAATTTCCAACAACCATTCATAGTGATATTTCTGAATACTGGAGAAATCGCTATATATATCGCTTCCTGTTATGCCCTCAGGAAAAGTATCATAAAACTTTGTCAACAAATCTGGTTCTCCAGCTTCCTCCAAAATTTTGTTGATGAATTCTTCAGTTACCACGTCAGCATAAGAAGCACTATATCCACTTGACATTTACACACTCCATCTGATAGTAGACTTCTTTTTAATCGCCAATTCTAAAAACGCAATTAAGCATTCCAACCATTCCTTGTATTCCAAAACATCGAAACAATTTAAAGGAGATATCATTTCGTCAATGCATCCTCGATCGGAGAAACGACCGCACAATAATCGAAACTTATCTTGAGAATAAATTTGATCCCTTGCATCATACATCAAACTGAGAAATTCCTTTGCTCCCTCTATCGTCATGTTTTTTCGCCTATTAAACCATTCTTTATCTCTGAGATTCCACCAACTTAAATCTACATACGAAGTGTTACTTCGTATAAAACTGAATAAACTGCCATCATTATAGATATCTCTAAAATAGCCTCTCCTAACACTGTTCAAAGTACCATCAAAGGGAAAATAATCCTTCTCAATTCCTTTTCTATGTATTTTGTTGATGTAAAGATCTGCTCCCACTTATTATGCCTTAATTTAGGTATTATATAATATCAATTTTAAGTCAGCAACTACACTATCTTGGTTTTCGGACAGAATTTGTCATTTGTACAAATATAAAGACCTGCCCTATTCAATCCCAACAAAATTAAAGAATTGGGAGTAGAACTGAAATAAAAAGCTTCCTTATTATCGTCTGGATCCATTGTGAAATACAAATAATTTTTCTGTCGTTTTGCCCACTCCACCAGAGCATTCCAATCCTCCGTCCCATATCCAGACAACTCACGGATGATGCAATAACGATATTCAATACTTCCCTCTGGAGACTCTTGCTCCTGTTGAAGTTTCTCCAGTTTTTCCATTTCTTCTTTCAGAACTTGCAACCTATCCGTAATCTCCGTCATTTTTTCACTATCCGCTTTTTGACAATTACATTTTTATCTTTTTCAATGTAATCCTTATCTATTCGCCCACATTTATCTCTCCTCAAAAAGGTTCCATATTTCTTCTTGTTATCACTCAATCTCCACATCGTTAAGCCATAAGACGCAAGAAAAAGAATTAACAAAATAATCAACCAAATCATTTAACGCACTCCTTTCTCAGTAAGGACAAGAAAACATCTTTTCCTCTCCAAGTTTTGATCTTAACCACAGCACAACGAGACAATAGCAGTTTTGCGTCGCTTTGACATTGTTCCTCTCCTTAAACAAATCCCTCAAATACAGGAAATCTCAAATGACCTCCTGTACCATATTCCAAAAAACGAACTTTCGCTTTTATCTTCGGCTCATACCACGTTTTAATCTGAGTAGTTTTGGGAGTTTGCGTTATCTTGGCTACTCCAGAATCCTCAAAATACTTTTCCGCATTTTGCAGTATCTTGTCGTCAAAACCAGAGCAACAACCCACATATTCTTTTTTATCATTCGCCAAAACAAAAGCACCAAATTTTGCTTCCCGATATCCTATTCCTTTAGTAACTCCTGCTATCCAAAACTCATCAGTTTTCCACGTTTTTATTTTAATCCAGATGAAAGTCCTTTTCCCAGGATGATAGCAACCATTCTTCCTTTTTGCCATCACTCCTTCCATGCTATGCTTTTCTACACTTGCCCAGAGAATATCCAAATCCTCCGTGTCAAACAGCGTTTTTATGCCATCACCGTGAAAGCATTCCATCAATATGTTTTTTCGACTCCTTTCGCCTTGACTGCACAGGTTTTCTCCATCCTTGGCTAAAATGGTAAAGCCGTAGAAAACAGCTCCTCCTCGGGTCGACACAGCCTTAGAATGCACCCTGCTTTGTGTAGTCCCAAAATCTGTATCAAAAAGTTCCCCATCGATAACAGCACTGGAGCAGTCCTTTAGTCTGATTTGTATTTCAGGAAACTTACTCGTATAGTCATTTCCTGCCCTACCAATCAGCTTTTGAGTTCCATTTTCCACATAAGCCAAACAACGAACACCATCAATTTTTGGCTCAAAAAAGAAATCCTCACGATTTTTGAACGTAGACGCATCACCCTTATGCATCTCAGCTAACATTGGTTTATATAGCTCCATTCTTTCTCTCTCTTCTCTTGTGAGTTATTTGATATTTCCTTTCAGGCTCACAAAATACAAATTTGCCTGTCTTGCCCAACGCTTTCACTTTGACAATCACTCTGTCAGGAAATGTTTCTTCAAAACTTTCAATAGCATCCTCTCGATAAGGATCTTTAACAATCTTTTTTCTCATCATCACCTATCAAACGGTTTTAGCAGTATTTCTTTCATATCCGAAGTAATAACCGATGGAATGTTGTCCGTATCATTCGGTCCATTATTTACTCTTTCTCCATCCACCAAACATACAAATTTATCAAGACCCACCTTTTTCGCAAATTGGAAAACTCTGCACCGAAATAATCCATCGTTAATTTCTTCGGAGTACTCCTTATTATAACCGTGATTATAAGTAGATTTCAGGACAGTCATTTTATTCTTCCTCTACATTTACTTCAATTGAAAGAATATCATCCTCATCATATTCTGGAATGTGATCTGCTTGATGATCATTATATTTCATTTCAGCCTCCTCCTCGTCCTCCGCCTCTACCTCGTATCTTTCCTCATATTTCCTCGTAGTTACCACATCAATTACGAATTTCTTCATCGCACTCCTTACTAAGCTGCTTTCGCTTTTGTCAGCTCCTGAATACTACGTTCCAAAGCATCAATCGTATTATCAGAACCCACATGAGTAGCTACCTCAAACACAGGAACCACCGTACCATCTATACGAGATTTTACCAGAGTAGACAAAGCTTCCTGATACCTATTTTTGAACGAAGACAAATCCAGTTTTTCACTCATCATGTCCACCAGAGTTTCTGCCATGGACAATTCTTTTTCCGTAACCGTAGTCTCCACAAAAATTTCTGGCTGAAGCATATCCTCTGGATAATTAAGCAACTGCAAAAGAATATAATTCTTCATCGGTCTCACTGCCACCAACCACTCTCTCTTCCGCATACAAACCTGAGCAATAGCTATCACCTTTTTAGCTTCCATAGCTTTTTTGAGCAAAGAAAGCTGATTGCCTTTTCCGTCCTGACGCAAATAATAAAAATCCCCAAACATCCGCATGTCCAAACTATCCTCTGCAACAAAACACTTTATTTTTATTTGTTTGTCGCTCTCAATGGCTATATTTTTAATTTCCTCATCCGTAAAAACGACATAATTACCCTTAGATACTTCAAATCCTTTGAGAATACTTCCATTACCCTTGTCCTCTTCTCCCCACACTTTACCGCACTTCTTACAATATTCTTTTCGTCCCAGATTTCCGCCACAGTCAGAATGCAATTGATTGAATTTTATTTCATCTGTATCCTTTGTGCCTTTA
>Ga0315274_10009289_pt1 | contig 14220 bp, 14 predicted proteins | sample YL17G02_20_MG_FD_203700 | JGI IMG/M metagenome (GOLD analysis project Ga0315274, IMG submission 203700) | Sediment microbial communities from Yellowstone Lake, YNP, Wyoming, USA - YL17G02_20 | ecosystem: Environmental > Aquatic > Freshwater > Lake > Sediment | place: USA: Wyoming | collected... | reverse complement strand
CACGATTGGCCGGGGTTGCAGAGTATCGCGGTCGTGGAAGGTCGCCGCCAGATTGGGGAGCACGTCAGCACGGAGCGACGGTACTTCATCAGTAGCTTGCCGAGACACACGGCCCAACGGATCGGGCGGGCGGTACGGAACCATTGGCGCGTGGAGAATGAGCTACACTGGTCGCTGGACCTGTGCTTCGCAGAAGACCAGAGCCGTGCGCGGATTGGCAACGCCGCCGAGAATCTGTCCCGAGTACGCCGGCTGGCCTTGACGCTGTTGAAACAGGAGACGACGGCGAAGGTTGGGATCAAGGCCAAACGGCTCATGGCCGGGTGGGACCAAAAGTATCTACTCCGAGTCCTCCGAATTTAGATGCGTTTGCCCTGGGGTAGCCTACCATATCAAACCCGACTACTGCAACACGCCGACCCGCACCGGCAAGTTCGCTACATTCAGAGCTGATCCCAACATCACCAATGAAGCCAAGGACTCCGACTACACCGGTTTCCTGACGGCACGCGGCTACGCACGGGGACACTTGGCACCCTACGGCGTTATGGGTGGGGACCGTGATGGCGATGGGTCATATGCGGAGTACCACGCGGATGATTCCTCGAACATCGGAGATCCTGACGATGCCCTGACCATCTTCCAGGCAAACTACATGAGCAACATCGCCCCTCAACATCAGAGTGGCTTCAACGGTTCGCCGGGGCTCTGGTATGACCTGGAGCGGTGGGTTCAGGATAAGCTCGTACAGGCCCAGCAACGGGAAGTCTGGGTCTTCTCCGGCTGTATCTTCGGCAAAGGCATGCATGAGAAAGTCGGCCCTAATGCGGATATCTGGGTCCCGCCGATGTTCTACAGCATTGTGGTCACAGAAGGCGGAGTAGATGGTCTGCCGATTGTCCTGGCGTACTTATTCCCCCATCAGCGCATCCGGCATGGAACGCTGGACAGCTTCCTTGTCTCTGTAGACGTGATCGAGGCGCTAACCGGGTTGGACTTCTTCAGCGACCTTGACGACCCGAGTGAGAAATGGCTTGAGGATCAGGATACGTGGAACTTCGCACAGGAGTACTTTCCCACTCCGTGAGCGGGGACTCCAATGAGGCTCATCAGAGAAGAGAATCGCTACAAACGCACACTGCCTCGTCTTCCCTATCTGCTTCCTCAATGCATTAGCCGGTACTGCGGGGACCCCATAGGGGTATGGGAAGGGGGCCCCCGGCTGCCTTCCACACAAGGGGACTCCACTCTCTTATCAGAGAGATAAAGACCCCCGGCCTGTGTCGCGGCCCCCACCCCCTGCGAGAAAAGGAGTCTCTTTTAGTGGTGTCACGTACTCCAGAATCAGCTTTTGCCGAAGCGTAAGAGGCATAGGGTCCCACTTTCGCGGTCGTGCCTCCCCATGAAAAAGCCGTTTCTGGCAGGCCAAGGGACCCCCGCCGGCTCTCTTTCTCGCGTGCGTTTCCCTCTCCCTGTCGGCTTTTCTGCACGCTTTCCGGTGGGCTTTGGATGGTGTTTTAGGCTGGGTTTCAAGGGGTTTGCGTTGACAGTGGAGTGCATGTATCTGCTTTGTCTTGTTGGCTCATCTGTCTCTCTTCACCAAGTGTCCCATTGCGGCAAAATCGGTGGGCTGAAAGAATTTTATCTCCATGTGTTCTCGTAGGTTACGGCAATTCTGGCTATAGAGTTACAGGAAATCCACTTGACTTTCGGCTTGTCTGACCGATATGTGTATAGAGAGACAAAATATGATTGCTCGCCAAAGCACAAGTCGATACATTACTAACATCGCCCCACAAGGCTTAGTCTATGCTTTGGCGAGCATCCGGCCGCGTGGGGCGACTATTTTGAAGGATGCTCGCCATGAACCCCACAAAGAAAGATGTCTACGATGTAGTCACCGCGCGCATTGTCGAACTACTCGACAAGGGCATAGTGCCTTGGAAGCAGCCATGGCGCGGCGGCCGGGCCGGCAAGCCGAAGAATCTGGCGTCCGGGAAGGACTATCGAGGAGTGAACACGTTCCTTCTCCATTGTGCCAGTCTGGCGACCGGATATGACTCACCCTATTGGCTCACGTTCCAACAGGCGAAAGAGCGCGGCGGTCATCTCCCGCATGTCAGGTCGGGCTTCGCGTCCTTCGCGTCTGGAACTGAGTCGCCAGGCGACTTCACCGCGAAGGATCATCGACCCCTCGGGACTGCGTTGAGCTCAATCATCAAGGCCCTTGCCGCTTGTATCCGGGGCGAACCAGATGGCGATCATGCCCAGCGCGTAGATCAGGGCGCCAAATGCACCGACCATCGGATAGCTGCCACCCAGTGCCGTGAACAGCGCGCCCGAGACAAGGACGGCGGCGGCCGTCGCGAACCGGCCGGAATTCATGGCCAGACCGCTTCCGGTCGCCCGGACGCGTGTAGGGAACAACTCGGGCAGGTACAGGGGCAGCCAGCCGAAAAACAGCGTGGCCACAAAGCCTTGGGCGAACACCACCGGCAGGAAGGCCGGTTCGAGCGGCCTGGTGAGTTGGAACATGGCGATGGTGAGGCTGGTCGTGCCCAGGCTGATCAGGCAGTAGGAAAGCCGACGCCCGACCCAGGCGGCCACCTGAGCGCCGGCAAAACTGCCCAGGGTTGCCCCCAGCGCCCACCAACCCTGAACCAGGGCTTTGTAGCCGGGGTGGGTTGCGCCGGCGAGCTTGTCCGCCCAGGGAATCATCCATTTGCTGGCGGCCCAGGCGCCCACAAGCGGGATCGAGGCCAGCAGGATGCCGATGAGAGTCAGACGAAGCAGCGGGGGACGGAACAGCTCCCGAAACGGCGAGGAACCCGCTTTGGGGCCGCCCTGTTTCTGGCTCTTGGCAACCGAACCCGTGGTGTCTCGCGTTGTCGTATCGCCAGGCGGGGGAGGCTGGGACGAGTCCTTGCGTCGGCGGCTGGCCAGCCATTTCGGGGATTCCGGCAGGACGAAGATCACCAGGATTCCCAACACCGCCGGGACGGCTGCCAGCTTGAAGAGCCACCGCCAGGAATCCGGCGTGATCGGCCACAGCCGGGCCAGTTGTGACAACAGCAGGATGCCGGCGTTGACCCCGGCGCCCATCACCCCGGCCACGACCGGGCGCCGGGCGTTCGGCCAGCACTCTGAGACCAGGACCACGCCGTTGGGCCACATGCCGCCTACGCCGAGCCCCACGAAGAACCGCAGCACCAGCATCTGTTCCTGTGTCTTCACGAACGCGCCGAGGCCCGCGAAGATCGAGTAGAACAGGATGCTGACGCCCATGGCCCGGGTCCGACCAATACGATCGCCCAGCGCCCCCAGGGCCACGCCCCCCACCGCGGCCCCGAGCATCAGACTGGCCGTGAACCGGGCAAACCATGCCCCAGCGAGCGTATCGCTGAATTGCGCGCCCAGCAGACTCTTGGACACCGAGAGCGACGCGACCGGCATCAGGCCCAGTTCGATGCCGTCGAAGCCCAGACCTGTGAAGGCGGCGACCAGCACCGCCCAGCGTGCCGCAACCGACAGCGTCGTCGAATTGTCACCATCGAGACGGGACATGTGTCAGTGAGAGTCCTCCACGTTCTGCTTCCGAAGGCAGTAGTCTTCGATCATTTGGGTGAACTGTTGCATCCAGGGCGACATATCCTTCTTCCCCCGGGCGGAAATCAGATTCGCGCAGCGAACCACGGGGGTATCCACGAACGTGGCGCCGCAGACTTCGGCATCGAACCGGCACTTGGAGATCGTCGTGACCTGGCGGCCACGGAGCACATCGCTCGTGCCCAGGATCTCGATTCCATGACAGATGGAAGCCACCGGTTTCTCGGCGGCGAAGAACTCCTTGGTAATCCGAATCAGGTCGCGGTCATAGCGCAGGTATTCAGGGGCCCTTCCTCCCGGCAGCACCAGCGCAACGTATTCCTCGGGTCTGACTTCGGAGAAGGCCACGTCGGACTGCAGATGATAGCCGGGGCGTTCTTGCGTGATGTCCCATCCCTCCGCCACCTCGTGAATCACCAGGTGATACGCTCGCCGCTGCGGAGCCGCAACGACGACTTGATAGTCCTCGCCCAGGCGGTAGAAGGGATACAAGGTGTCCATGACTTCGGCGCCGTCGCCCACGATCAGCAAGACCTTGGGTTTCCCCTGGTTCTGAGGTTCGCCCCGTTGGAGACTCGACACGGGGTCATCCCGACGGCGGTCGTTGCTCTGCGGTCCCATCAGTTCGCCTCCTTTCGGGCCCCGAGGCCTTGCGCCCGATCCTGCGCTATCTCCACATAGTCCTGATAGGCGGCCTGCAGGTCCACTCCTTTCTCGCTATCGGCCGCGTGGATGAGGATGCCGTACGACAAACGGAAGGACTGTCCTTTCTTGACCTGCACTTTGCTGATGGGGCCGGCGCGAAAAGCGGCCTGACCGAAGGGGTTGGCCGTCATGAAACCGTAGTCGCGCACGTGCCACCAGCAGGGGCGGAGATTCCCGGAATCGGGCATGATCGTGATCCCGGCGAAGGTCCCGTCGATCCAGCCGCTGTAGTCGCACCAGCGGGCCTGTTTGCCCCAGATCTCCTTCTCGTTTCTCCGGCCTTCGCTATCGAGGATGCGGCCGCCCTGCTGGCTCTTGACCGCCAGGGGCGTGGCCAGGCGCACCCCCAATCCCATTTCCTCCTGGTCCCCGAACCAGAAATCGTCCTGCTCGGACTGGAAGGTGGAGTTCCACAGGAGCAGACAGCCCGCCGGGCGGATCAGGAAGACGTACTCGCAGACCTCGTCACAGAGGGCCCGATCCGCGCCAACGTAGCGATTGCGAACGGCAAAGCACCCCCGATTCTCGAGCACGCACGGCGCCTGCACGAACTCGATGTGCCGCACCTGGGCCTTGTTCCGCCAACAATCATCGCCGCTCAAATCGCCAAAGGCCAGCCAGAGCCCCGGATGAAACTGGGCATGGTCCGTCGGGTCCACGCCGTCGCGAGGGGGATGATGCCGCGTGACGCGGACGCCGCCCGGGGCGTGGAGGTCTTTGAAATACGGGCGGGGAATCTCCTGGTCTTCATATACGTACGTCGCCAGGGGCCGGCCCCCGAGGCGGACAATCACCTGACCGGGCTGCGTGTCGAAGGCAATCCCGTCCTGTTGCTCCGAGGCGGGACACGCCGCGGCATGGACTACCAGGATCAGAGCCAGGCAGGCGCCGTCGGTGACCCTCCGGCGATTTGTCTTTCTTTGTGTCACGGTAAGACCCTCTCAGTCTGTGTTCTATATCGTCTCCGGGAGCGAAAATGGGGCCCGGTAAGATCCCCGGGCAAGCTGTTGTGCCCGTGCCAGAGGCGATGATGCATCCCCGCCTTCAACGCTGATGATCTCCTGGGTGCGTCCGTCAAGGGCCAGCCACGGCCCGGCCGTCATTGGGAATCGCGCGAGATCCACCTCATTCGCGCGGAGATGTTGCATAAGTCTCTCGACGGTCTCGCCTGCTTGTTGGAATTCCCCTGGGACTCGCCGGAGATTCTCCGGGGCTACGGGAGAGCCAAGGCGGTACGACAGATTGCCCAGGTGGCAGCAGGCTGATGAGATGTGACCTTCCTGAAGGGGCGCGTTCAGGAGGCCGGCGTCGCGGGTCCGCACCGCCTGGAAGAAGTTGTCATGGTGCTTTCCGCCCCCGTCGCCGACGAATTGTTTGATCTTCTTGCCCTGGGCGTCATAGACCCAGCCTCCTCCCCGCAGACCGGCGAAGTACCCACCTTCACACTGGAGGACCAGGCCCTCCTGGACCTGCCGGTAGTGGTCCAGGGCCTTGATCCCGCTGCGCGTGGGCAGATTGCGGTCCTCCACGAGGATGGGCACGTCTGCAAAATCCAGCAACGTCAGTTGCGTGTTCGGCGTCTCCCCGGCGTCATCGACGGCGAAGCGCCCTCCCAGGCAGACGGCGCGCCGCGGCATCCCCTTCAGGCCGGCGAACCACCGACACACGTCAAAGGCGTGGACCCCGCTGTTGCCCAGATCGCCGGTCCCGGTGGACCAGACCCAATGCCAATCATAGTGCAACTCCTTGCGTCGCAGCGGCGAGACCTCGGCCGGACCGCAATAGAGATCATAGTTGAGCCAATCCAGCGTGTGCGGCGGCACCTTGCCGATGCTCCCACGGAGTTCATACCACACCACATGGCCCCATCGTATCTTCCCCAGGTTCCCCTGCCGGATGTGCTCGGCGGCCTGTTGAAGACCCTCATCGGAGCGATACTGGAGGCCCGATTGGACGATACGCCGGTGCTTCGTCGCCGCCTCGATCATCCTGCGGCCTTCCTGGAGGTTATGGGATACGGGTTTCTCCACGTAAACGTCCATGCCGGCCTGGCACGCCCATATCGTCAGCAGGGCATGCCAGTGGTCCGGCGTGGCGATCACGACGACGTCAATGTCACGGCGGTCCAGAACGACCCGCGGATCCGTATGTGAAAACACACCCGGGGATTGTTCCACCTGCTCGCCCAGGCGCCTGGGGTCCACGTCGCACAGGGCAACCAGCCGAACGCCGGGCATCTTCTTGAGAACGCTGACGTGGTTGCGCCCTTTGTTCCCCAGACCCAGGACCGCCACGCGAATGTCGTCGTTGGCCCCCTGAACGCGGCGGCCGCTGAGCAGGGCCGCGCACCCAACTGCCGCCTGACCGAGAAAACAACGTCTTGAACAGGTCATCGAGTGGTTCATGCGCTTTGTCCTTTCGTCTATCCTGAGGTTCGCGTTGCCCTTCTGCACCTGATCTCCCTTCTCATGCGGCCTTGACGAATTCGCGTCGAGTTGTCCTTTCGGGTGCGGAGATGCCATTGCCTCCGATACCAACTGAGATAGCGGTTCTGGATCATGCCGTGCTCGCGGCCAAGCTTCGCGTCAGCGAGCTGTTCTCGGCGATTTCGTTTCGCCTCTTGGGAAAGACACCCAGGCAAATGCCTTCTTTCGGCTTGAGCCGTTTGAAGACATAAGGCAGGGTGTCTTTGGGCAGGATGCGCCCTGCACCAAGAACCTTGTAAGCGACGACCGGCTTGGCCAGCTTCTCAATGGCCGCCAGGGACTCTTCGAGACCCTTCCGGATGTAATCGTCCGGTCGATAATAGAGTCTGGTGGTAGAAGTCGGTGGGCAATCCGCGTTCCTCGGCCTCGAGGTGTGTCGTCGCTCTATGCGTCGCCATGCCGGCCGGCAGGCCGTGACTCTTGATCAGCTCCAGCCAGCCGCGTATGACATCCCACTTGCCGTCCCGGACCATGTCGTCGATGCGACAGCCTTGAATGGCGATTGCTTTCGAGCCATTCTCGACAGCCGTCCGGATCTCCCGCTCCATGGGCAGACGGTCGGGCTGGGCGATCCATATCTTCAGCTTGCCGCCGTTCTCCTGATACCTGCTCCAGAGCTCGACCCAATGATCATAACACGGCGTCCAGACGGCGGTGATCCCGTTTTCGGCGGCCTGATCAAGGATCGCCATAATCCGCTCCGGCGTGTACCACTGCTTCATTTCCTCCGGCTTGGCCTGCGGGTTGCTATGGGCAAAACCGAAAAACGGGTTGCTGCCGAGAATGAGGCGGGAGACCTCAAGTCCGCCCAGTCTGATCACAGGCATCCGGTCTGGGGACGGCAGGGCCGCAAGCGCACCGTTCGCGGGTCGCTCCACGGCCACACCAACGCCGGCAACGAGCATTTGTTTGAGAAACCTGCGTCGCGAGTCGCCCGTTCTGTGTATAACGCCCATGACCATCTCCTATCGAGTTGCCGGACCGTTACCGCCCGGCCGGACTGTGCACCCCGCGACCGCCCGGCCGGGAGAAGTGTGTCTCAAATCGCTCGTGGACTCGTTCATGTTTTTCATGCTATGGTCTATTCTGTGGCCCTATGGGCCCGTCTGCGTCTGATTTCCTTGATCACGGCGCACGTGTCCAAGTCCCCCTCCCCGGCAGCAATCGTCCTGGCCAGAATATCCAGATGGACGCGCGAAAGGGGCAGGTCCTGCCCGCCGGCGGCCGCATACTTGAGAATGAGCGATACATCCTTGTGGTGTTGTCGGATCCGCGAATCGGGCGTGAAATCACCTCTGCGCATCTTCTCGCCTTTGACATCGACAGCGACCGAATACGCCGGACCGGCTTTCAGCACCTCCAGGAACGCGCCGAGGTCCAGACCCAGCTCTTCCGCGAACACCAGGCCCTCGGCCAGAACCAGCCGGTTCAGCCCCAGCACCAGATTGGTGGCCAGCTTCGCCTTCGAGCCGCTGCCCGAGGGGCCAAGATAAAAGACGTGGTCGCTGAAGATGTGCAGTACCGTCAGGCACGCCTCGAACGCGGTCCGTTCGCCTCCCACCATGAAAACCGCTTTCCTCTCGCCGACCTGTTTGCTCGACCCGGAGATCGTCGCGTCGAGCAGAGCGATGCCTTGCCTTGCGAGCCGACCGGCAAGCGCGGCGGTCCCGTTGGGATCGCCCGTGGTCGTGTCGATGACATACGACGGCAATCGGCCCGCTTCGACGACACCTCCCGGCCCTTCCACGACTTGTTGCACCACGTCCCCATCCGGCAAAGACAGCAGAACGCAATCGGCCCCATCGGCCGCGGCCGCGGCGTTCGCAACGACCACCCCGCCCAGGCGTTGCAGGCAATCGCGCCGGTCCGGAGCAAGGTCGTAGCCGCGGACGTGCAGGCCCGCCGACAGAAGGCCTTTCGCCAGCACGCCGCCCACCAATCCAACGCCGACCAGTCCGACACTCTTCATGCGGTTACCTATCCCAGTCATTCCGGCCACCGACCCGTTGATTCTAACGCCCGGCTCCGAAATCCACGTCCGACATCTATTGCAAAAAATAAAAAAACCTTTATACTTTTGGGTACTCGAAGCACTCATATACAGGAAACCGACAGGCTGCCCCATGCGTCATGTAGCCATTCTGGTCGAAACCGCCCGCGCCTATGGCCGGGGCGTCATCCGCGGCATCGCACGCTACAATCGTCAGCAAGGCCATTGGTCCACCTACTTCCAGCCGCAGGGTCTGGGAGATCTGCCGCCGCCGTGGCTGAGGAAGTGGAAAGGCGACGGGATCATCGCCCGCATTGACAACGCGACCACCGCCCGTGTCGTGGCGCAGGTGGGCGTTCCTGTGGTGAACCTTCGCGGCACTCTGCCCCATCTGCCTTTTCCGTTTATTGGCGCCGACAACCGGGCCGTCGCGCGTCTGGCGGCCGATCATCTCCTCGAACGTGGTTTCAGACACTTCGGTCTCTGTGCGTACCAGCGCCAATACCACAGGGGATTCGATCGACGCCGGGATTGCTTTCGAGAGTACATCGAACAGGCCGGTTGCCGATGTGTGGAGCTGGTCCTGCCTCGCGGAGACCAGCATTCCCCGTCCTGGGAGAAGGAACAGGATCGCATCGCGAAATGGCTCGCCGCCTTGCCACACCCGGTCGGGATCCTGGCGATGAACGACGATTGCGGCCTGCAGGTATTGGATGCCTGCCGGCGAATCGGGCTGAGCGTTCCGGACCAGGTCGCCGTGCTCGGCTGCGAAAACGACGAATACGCGTGCAGCCTGTCGATTCCCTCCCTCAGCAGCATCGACCTCAATAGCGAGCAGGCAGGATACGAGGCCGCGGTCCTGCTGGACCGGTTGATGGCAGGCGAACGGCCGCCGAAACGACTGCCGGGAATCCAGCCTTTGGGGGTGGTGGCCCGTCGCTCGACGGACGTACTGGCCGTCAGTGACATGAGGGTCGTACAGGCCGTGCGCTTCATCCGCCAACACGCATGCCGTCCGATCGACGTCGCGGATGTGGCGGCGCACGTCCGCGTGTCCCGCACGACGCTCCAGAACTGTGTGAAGGAAGTCCTGGGCCGGACCATTCACCAGGAGATCGTCCGTGTTCAAATCGCCCGAGCCAGGGAACTGCTCGGTACGGCAAGTGTTCCCATCAAGCACGTGGCTCGCGCGTGTGGATTCAAGAACGTGCAGTACTTCACGCGGGTATTTCACCAAGCCACGGGTCAGACTCCCGCGCGGTTTCAGCGCTCTCGTTGGCTCGACCGGACTGCAATGTCGTGAGACAGACTCTCCCGCTCCGATGGGCCAAGGGCGCAGCATGGGGTGTTTCTGCTCTCGGGTTACACCCAGTCTGCGGCAGGCAGCAGACTGAGCGCCTGTCGCAGCCCCGGCGCGACGTCGGTGTAGACGTCATTTCTGAGTTGCGGACTTCCGCCGCGTCGGTTTCCGGGCCTTCTCGGTGTTCACGGTGCGTTGTCCAGTATCGGGAAAACAGTGGACGGAGAACGCAGCCTAAGATACTGGTGTGTGTTATTCCCCTTCTTCTACAATCCTCAGCTTCTCTGGTCGATACCTCAGAAGAAAATGCCGGGGGAACCACTATGAACACCATGCAAGATCGCAATGAGTTGCCAGTCGTTATGCCGGACCTGAACGGCGGATTGAGCCCCTGTCCCACCGTCATGACCGAGGAGGAGTTGATCCGCCTTCTCCGCATCCCCGACATCAGCACTGCCACCAACCACCATCACGTCATCGAGAATCTCAAACGCACGCACGGCCTACCACGGATTCACCTGTGCGGGAAGACCGTCTACCTGGCCGATTCCGTGAGACTCTGGCTCCAGCAGCGCGTCACCTGTGGCAACTGAAGGCTCGGTCTGGTACAATGAGCTTGGACCAACCCAAGCCCTTGGCCAGCATCGGAAAGGAGGTAACTATGAAAGAGCTGGTGAGGCTTAGGATGAGACCCTCGCGTGATAGGAAGTCCTTTCGGTATATGCTTGACTATATGGACCAGAATGGAAAACGCCGTCAGCTTTCTCTGAGCCATACCGACAAGCGTCAGGCAGAACGTCAAAGGCAAGAGAAGGAATTGGAGTTGCGGGTGAACACCGCCGGACCAGTATCCATGAAGCTCACTCACTTCTTTCGCGATAGCCTCGCGCGCACGAAGGGACAGGTCCGCGCCACGACCCTCAAGGAAACGGCGAGGTCAATGAGCGATTTCGTCGCGTGCGTGGGCGATATCCACGTGCATGAAGTGCAGTACCGGCATGGGGAGCAGTTCATCCAGTATTGCTCAGGCCAGGACATCTCTGCCGCCACTGTCGCGAAGAAGGTGAAGCATCTGAAGAGGGTGTTCCAGCTTGCCGAAGATCGAGGACAACTGGATCAGCACCCCCTGCGCAAGCTCAAGCCGCCCAAAGCTCCGAGATGGAAGATCCGTGTGTTCACAGATGACGAATGTGATAGACTGTGCAAGGCTGCCGGGCAATACGAGGCGCAAGGCCGTCCCGTCAGATGGGAGCTTCTCATTCGTATGTGTCTGGGCACCGGCATGCGGCGTGGAGAGCTGATGAACGCCACATGGCGGGATATCGACTTCGCCAACATGACAGTGGAAGTGTCACCCAAGAAGGACCGTGAAGATACTTGGGAGTGGTACATCAAGGACACCGATCGCCGAACACTTCCTCTGACCGCCGACTTGGTGAGACTGCTCGTCGAACTCCAAATGTCCCAGCCGGAAGGGAATCCGTATGTCTTTGTCCCGACGGCTCGATACGAGTACATCCAGGAACTGCGGCGAACGAGGCAATGGTCAATCGAGAAGGGGCGTTCGCCCCTGTCGAAGTTCTGCCATCACTTCAACAAGATCCGGGCACGGGCCGGCATTGCATCCGGCACCTTCCACGATCTGCGGCGGACCTGTCTGAGCAATTGGATCGTTCAGGGACTCAGCTTACACGAGGTCAAGGAGCTGGCTGGGCACGCCAGCATCGAGACCACGGACCGGTTCTATCTGGCTGTTCGAAAGGATGTGGTGGACCGTGCTCGAACCGCCTCCGAGGCGTCACGCCAGGGCCATTTTGTGGCGCGCTTGTTGCGCGCTCCAGCAAAATCGGACGAGATTGGAAAACCACCGTGTGTAAATGCTGCAGCGACATAGGCTTACAAAGCAAGGTCCCAGAACCTTGTGCAGAGGGGTAGAGTCCAACCAGTCCGATGCGCCTGCTGCAATCATCCTCTGAGCAGTCCTTCCCAGTCTGTGCTGGCACCTATCGACTCGATAGGAGGTCGGCAAGATGCGTCTTGCCATAGGCATCCAGTTGGGCTTCGAGGGCATAGATCCGCTGTGCCCTTCGGGTGGGCATACCCCTATAGGTCCATCGTTTAGCCTGCTCCCTGAGCTTCTTTATCCGCCGACTCAATGTCAAGAAACGATCCATGTAGGCAAGCCGGCCATGCTGGGAGTCGTTGCGGCTCTCGTAGGAGAGATTGCAGCAGTGCCGACAGCCGTAGTAGTCAGTCCGTGGCACTCGATAGAGCACACCGACCCGCCGGCCGCAGTAGACGCCGTGCCTGCTTAATGGGCAGATGAACCAGTAGCGGACGCCTCCGAGATTGCAGGGCGTGGTCACAAGCTCAACCTTGTAGTCGAAGTCGGTTTCCTTGCCCGTGTTCCGATCTGTCATCGTGTACACGAGCCGGATGTAGCTGTCATCCTCGGACGTGTGCACCATGACGTTCATACTTGCCGTCTCTTCACCGTCGTGATTGGTCCAGACAATCCCTTGCAGTGAAGGGCTATCGAAGTAGCCGTTCCTTCGTAGAAATGGCATGCTGATGCTCTTGCAGTCCTCAACCGTACGTTTCTTGTTCCCGTAATATCTGGCCATTGTTTCTCACCGTCTTCCTGCCGAAATCATTAGGGATTCTGCACACATTCCGTATCCATACCGGGCAGCTCGAAACTGTGGACTTCCCCAGAATTATCGAGTCAAAAGCCCTCTTGCACTCATTCCTGCCACCCGACAAAACCTGACATCTTGGACAATAATGGACACGCTCACAATACTGGCCCTGCTCTTACAGACCATCCGGTGTCTTCTCGAACACAGGGCTTCCTCAGCCGATATTAGGTAATATGAGGTTGCTGGACAATTCTGGATATTACAGATCAAAGGCAAATGGGCTCCTGCCCGTTATGTACGTAGCTACAATCGGGTGTGCGCCGATATGCTGGCGTTGCAGGATGCGCTCCACGATCAGCCTGTCGGATTCCCCGGCTTCGTTCAACAGCCGCCTCATCCTGTCATGCAGGGCCTTCTGCAATCGTTCATCTCTGGCGAACTTGACTGACAGCTTACGAGCATAGCTATCGCTATATCCCGCACGCACACCAGCTTTGACGAAGCTCATACCACACGCTGGCAGAAACTCTAAGACGATAAGCATCTTCGGCGGAATCGGGTTCGTTTCCTCTATCATCTTCGGCCGTCCTATGAAACGCATTTTGTTAGTACAGAAGTTGTGCCAGAACAAGCATCCCTGTCCGGAAGGCCAGTCAACGCGGAATCGCCGCCGCTTGCCCGCGTGGATTGCGTTGCAGCGGCAGGAAAAGGCACGTCTGAGCCGGCGTCAACCGCCGCAGAGCGCCGCTGCCCCATGTAGGTCCGCATGTAATGCCGCTTGGTTTGTCGTCTGTTCTGAGTCCGGCAGGTATCACAGAGCCGCTTGCCCTTGGGGAGGATCGCGCCGCACCCGCAGGTCCGGACCTTCGCCCTGCGAATCTCATGCGGAAGGTCCGTGGTCTCAGTATGGGTGTTTCCGCCGGCTGCCGATGATGATTCACAATAGCTCTTGCCGAGGGCCATATATCTCCCCGCTGGCTGGTACTCGGCACGTTCTGACCTGCGAGACTGGGGGAATCGCTGCCCATATGTTCCGGGCATGACAGCCGGCAGTCGGTTGAAGTCTTCGCAGGCGAAATCCCTTGACGCACGCCAGCCGCCGCAGCCGTCATAGAAGTCCGCACAGTCAAAGCAGTTCTCATGTATCTCGAATGATCTTCTCAATTGCTCCCCGAATTCCGGGAACGTATTGAATGGCATGATGAATCCCTTCAGTGCCCACAAGCCATTACTGCCTCTGTCGCCACTTACTCGCGCGCCCGCGCGCGTTACGGTGTACAAGAACTCCCCGAACCGGTCTTGGCCATTGAGGGATGAAGCCTGTATCTGGTCCCGGAATTGTTCCTGAGTGCAACTCCTGATAAGCACATCCCTTTTTTGGTTCGTCTCACAAATCTGTGCATGGACAGCGGAAATAGCATGTGCTAACTCAGGGGTTGACAACTGGTTAGAGAAAGACGACCCCTGGAGAATAGCACATGCTGCTCAAGAGTG
>Ga0315274_10009287_pt1 | contig 14223 bp, 14 predicted proteins | sample YL17G02_20_MG_FD_203700 | JGI IMG/M metagenome (GOLD analysis project Ga0315274, IMG submission 203700) | Sediment microbial communities from Yellowstone Lake, YNP, Wyoming, USA - YL17G02_20 | ecosystem: Environmental > Aquatic > Freshwater > Lake > Sediment | place: USA: Wyoming | collected... | reverse complement strand
AGTGGCGGGCGGAGCAAGGTCCTCAAAGGCTGCCTCTTTTACCGGCGGAGGCTGTGGTGCGCCGAAGAAAGTCTTCGGGTTGGCGGTGAGGAACTGCTCAACCTGCGTCCAGGCTTTCTCATCTTCAGGTGTTCTTCCCAGAAAGTGTTTTGTCTCCAGCAGGCCGATGCCACCCTCCAGAGTCCGAAAACTGTGCGCGAAGCGCTCCGCGACACTACGCCGCAACGCTGCGGCTTTTCGCATGTTCAGTTGAAGGCCCGCCATCACCAGTGCCCGGTAAGAGAACTGGTAGATCTGGCAGCCCCAATATTCTACCCAGCGCAGATCGGTCGCTGGGCCGCTGTTGGCCAGCGTGACCTGGGAAATCAGCAACGGGTCGTCGCCAAAAGGCGCGAAGATCACCTGATCGATGGTGTAGGTGCCGCCCGACACCCTCTTTTGCAGGTACCCCACGCCGAAGAGGCGCTCGACTGGTCGGCATTGCCCGGATAGTAAGTGCAGAGCAAAGCCCGGCCGTCGGTGAGATAGCCCAGCCCGCCCCCGTAGAGGTTCTGTTCCGGCAAGTAATCGTTGAGAAACTTTGGGCTGCCCTCGTCTTGCCGCACCTGCACGTAGCCGTAGTTGGAAACGGCCGCCACGAGTCGGTCGATGCCCACCTGATGGGTCTGGTCGGTGGGCGACCGCCAGACCGCATTCACTGGCGTTCTGGCCTTGGGGTCGGTCAGCTGATTGCACGTGTATCGATAAGCCGGCAGGCCGTGCTGGTCCTCAATCCATTCGCCGAAGTAGCCGGAACCGTAAGCTTTGCCTGCTGCTTTGGCTTCTTGTGTGGCCAGGTGGCTCGGCGTTCCGGCGAAGCCCGAGATACCGCTGCCGCCGGCGGCTGTCAGTCCGAGAAGCGTCAGGAATTGGCGACGGTTCACCATAGCCTCCTGCTTTCCCCGGCGGGTTTTCGCGGGTCCAAGGACGTTATCGAGAGGCGCCGGCCGGAGCTTGGCTGCGCCGTGAATGGTCGTGCGCTATCGCTCCGACCCCACGGCGGCGTAGATACTAACTCCCCCGCCGAGACTTTTCGAGAGATATCGTGTCTCCGCCCTTTGGCTTGCGGAGTCCGGCGCGTTGCCTCGCCCCGTGTTAGATGAAGTGGGACAACTCGCCGCTTGCAGATGCCCAGGCGAATGGTAACATCGCAATTCCTGGGACGACCTCACCATGCCATCTTGGTCGTTCGCTGGCTGAATCGTCGGGGGAGGGAACAATGCGGTCAACCAGAATCACCCTGGCAGGTTTGCTTTTCATGTTGCTGTGCTCGCCTGCCTTCGGGCAAAGTTCGCCGATCCTGGGGGCCAAGGCCTATCGTGCGGTCCGCGAGCCGAAACAACTGGTCGGGTTCGCGAAGTCTCTGGGCCTGAACACGCTGTTCGTCGGCGATGAATTGGCCGCTTCGCTTCCGTTTCGCGAGCAGTGTCGCGCGGCGGGTCTGAAGTATTTTGTGATCATTCGGACGTTCAACGACCCCGAGGCCGCAAAGGCCGATCCGACTCTGGTGAGCATCGACCGCGAGGGTCGGCCCGCCCGGCGCGCGGACGACGTGATGATCTGTCCTTCGCGCGCCGATTTCCGCCACGCCAAGCTGGAGCAGATCCGGGCAGCCATCGAGCGTCTGAAGCCCGACGGCGTCACGCTCGACTACTTCCGCTTCTTCATCTACTGGGAGGGCGTGGCTCCTCGCACCGGCCCGGTAGATTTCCCTGCCTTCTGCTTTGACCGAAGTTGCCTGCACGATTTCCTGACCTCCACCGGCTTGAACGTGCGTCACCCGAATGTCGGTGACGCGCTCGACGCCAATCGTGAACTCATCGACGAAATCTGGGGAGAGCATCGCGACGCCTGGTACGGCTGGCGCGTGCGGCGGATTGCGGAAAACGCACGGGAGTTCACGGGCTTCATTCGCAAGGAATCCCCGCGGCTTCCAATCGTTTTGCATACCGTCCCCTGGACGCGCAGCGAATTTGGCGGCGCGCGCGAGAAGATCGTCGGCCAGGACTTTCGTCTTCTGGCTCCATTCTTTGACTACGTTTCTCCTATGGCGTATTCCGCGCTCACGCGTCGCGGGCCGGGCTGGGTAGGGAAGCTCGATCGCGAATTGCTGACCGAAGTACCAGCTGCCAAGCTGCTGCCTTCCATCGAGGTCGGCCCCGACGGCCCGGAATTCCCGCCGATGTCACCCCAACACTATGAGGGCGATCTGAAAGACGCGCTGAAACAGCCCGCCGGTGTCGTCCTCTACCACTTGGAACTATTGCTGGAGGATCGAAAGAAGCAGGCCATCACCAAGCGCTTGCTGGTGCCACGCCCGTAGCGCCGCTCTTCAAGGCGGCAGGGTGTGCTCTTGGAGTGCGGTCCCGCCCTGCGGAACCGCTTTGAATTGTAGGGGCGACCCTTGTTTGTGGTCGCCCGCGATGGCCAGACACGGCGCCTGCCCCTACAACCGAAAACAAAAAGGGCGGGGAGCTCGTCCCCGCCCTTGGGTTTTGCTGATAACTGACCACTGAAAACTGACGACTGCTCTTAATACATCCCGCCGCCCATACCGCCTCCCGGAGGTCCGGCGTGACCCTTCTCTTCCTTCTCCGGGATCTCGCTAACCAGCGCCTCGGTCGTCAGCATGAGCGACGCGATGGAGCTAGCGTTCTGGAGCGCGCAGCGGGTGACCTTGGTCGGGTCGATGACGCCCGCCTCAACCAGATCGCCGAAGGTTTCGGTCTCCGCATTGAAACCGAAGTTTGAGTTGCTGTTGCCGCGGACCTTCTCCACCACCACCGCGCCTTCCGCTCCGGCGTTCTGGGCGATCAGGCGCAGCGGCTCCTCGAGCGCGCGCTTCACGATGTTGATACCGATCTGCTCGTCGCCCACGGCCTTGAGCTTGTCGAGCGCCGGGATGCAGCGCAGCAGGGCCACACCGCCGCCGGGGACGATGCCTTCCTCGACGGCAGCCTTGGTAGCGTGCATGGCGTCCTCGACGCGGGCTTTCTTTTCCTTCATTTCGGTCTCAGTCGCCGCGCCCACCTTGATCTGGGCCACGCCACCCACGAGCTTCGCCAGCCGCTCTTGCAGCTTCTCGCGGTCGTAGTCGGAAGTGGTTTCCTCGATTTGCGTGCGAATCTGCTTCACGCGGCCCTCGATCGCGGAGGTTTTGCCAGCACCCTCGATGATCGTGGTGTTGTCCTTGTCCACGGTGATCTTCTTGGCTTTGCCCAAGTCTTCGAGCTTGACGTTTTCGAGCTTGATGCCCAGGTCTTCCGTGATGGCCTTGCCGCCGGTGAGCGTGGCGATATCGTCCAGCATCGCCTTGCGGCGATCGCCGAACCCGGGAGCCTTCACCGCGCAGCAGTGCAGGGTGCCGCGCAGCTTGTTCACCACCAGCGTGGCCAGCGCCTCGCCTTCCACTTCCTCCGCCACGATCAGGAGCGGCTTGCCCGCCTTGGCGATCTGCTCGAGCAAGGGCAGGAGGTCCTTCATCGAGCTGATCTTCTTCTCGTGGATCAGAATGGAGGCATCTTCCAGGACGCACTCCATCCGCTCGGGATCGGTCACGAAGTAGGGGGAGAGGTAGCCGCGGTCGAACTGCATGCCCTCGACCACTTCGAGCGAGGTCTCCATGGTCTTGGCTTCCTCGACCGTGATGACGCCATCCTTGCCGACCTTCTTCATGGCCTCGGCGATGATGGTGCCGATGGTCATGTCGTTGTTGGCTGAGACCGAGCCAACTTGCGCGATCATCGAACTCTCTTCGACTTTCTTCGAGAACTTGTCGAGCTCGCCCTTGATGTGCTTCCTCGTGCCGTCTTTCTGGATTTCGTCGTAGCCGCAGACCGTACGCACGGACATCTCGATGCCCCGCTTGATGGCCATGGGGTTGGCGCCCGCCGCCACAGTCTTCACGCCCTCGCGGTAGATCGCCTGGGCCAGCACCGTCGCCGTGGTGGTGCCGTCGCCGGCCACGTCCGAGGTCTTCGAGGCAACTTCCCGCACCATCTGCGCGCCCATGTTCTCTAGGGGGTCCTTCAGCTCAATTTCCTTGGCCACGGTCACGCCGTCCTTAGTGATCGTGGGGGAACCAAACTTCTTGTCGAGCACCACGTTGCGGCCCTTGGGACCCAACGTGATCTTCACGGCGTCCGCCAGTTGATTCACGCCTCGCAGAATCGCCCGGCGGCTTTCCTCGCCATGTACAATCTGTTTTGCATTTGCCATCTTCACTCCCTCCAAGATTTCAGTCTTTGTCCGTTATCCTTTGTCCTTGGTCCGATGCCCTCGGGCTGACCATGTCTGGTTCAACCACCCACTGCGTCGTCCACTGAGGACTGACCGCTGACGACTGGTGGCTACTTCTTGCCGCCCGAGTGGGCTTTAGTCGCTTCGAGCACGCCCAGCACCTCTTCCTCGCGGATGATGAGATACTCCTCACCCTCGATCTTGATTTCAGTGCCGGAGTACTTCCCGAACAGGATTCGGTCACCCTTCTTCACGTCCAGCGGGATAACCTTACCCTCTTCGGTCCTCTTACCATTGCCCACGGCGACCACTTCGGCCTCTTGCGGTTTTTCCTTGGCCGTGTCGGGGATGATGATGCCGCCCTTCACGGTTTCTTTCTCTTCAATGCGCTTGATCAGAATGCGATCATGAAGAGGCCTTACATTCATAGGTTTTGCTCCCTTCTTTGGGTCCAGAGTTCAGTTTGCCGAGGACCTCCCAGCCTGCTGCTTTCAGAACTTTCCCCTCACAGGCGGGCTGTCCAGGGGTTTAACTGCTTTACGTACAGAAGCTTAGTTGAGACCTGCTTGGCCTCTGGTGAGCCGTTAGCACTCTCGCCTTGAGAGTGCTAATCTATACTGAAAGGGTGGGATTTGTCAAGAGGGTTTCAACCTAGGGGCTGCTATGCTCCGGGCTTGGCCAGTCTCTTACTGTAGCGCCGAACCAGGCGCCACGCCAGCCATCCCAGCCCGCCCCAGAACAACAAGACAAGCCCGTAGCGGGCGGCGAAGAGTATCAGCCCCAACGCCGAGGCAACAAGATACTCGTAGCCGTCGACAGCGGCATTGCGCAGGCGCGTTCCCGCCCCCGCGAGCGGGGACTCCGGCGGGGTCTTGAATTCTTCCTCAAGCATCACCTGTACGGAAGCCAGTTCCACGCGCCGAAGCAGGTTCTGCCGTTGCGCTTCCATCCGCTCGATTTCCTGGCGCGTGGACGCAATTTCCCGCTCCACCTCCAGGATATCGGCCACGCTGCCGGTGCGGGTGCTGAGGACTGCGAGCAACCGTTGCTCGGTGGCGCGGGAGTTCCGCAGGCGAGCCTCGAGGTCCACCACTTGTTCGGTCACTTCCTCCGTCGAGAGTTGCTCCTGGGTCACTCGCCCGAGATTGCGGATTTGCTCCAGCACGACGGATAGCTGCGCTGCCGGAACTCGCAGGGTCAGGGAAGCCCGGCGGGCTTGGTTGGGGGTTTCCCTGGTGCTGGACTGCGCAATGTACCCGCCCACCTGCGCGACGATGCTCGTCACCTGTTTTTTGGCCGGGTCGAATTCCTTCACCTCGAGCGTCATGGCCACCTGATAGGCGATCAAGCGGCCGGCTTGCAGCGGTGCCTGAGGTTTCTGACCGGGAGCAATGCCTGCCGTGGGGGCTCTCATGCCAAGATTCGCTGCCGGCGGCTCATTAGAATAGTACTCAGTTGCAGACTTACCAGCCCTACGAGCTGTCTTTGTCCTCAGAGCATAGGTGTCGTCCGTTACAGCGGAAGGCGGAGGGGCCACGGCATACCGAGACCTAAGCATGTTGGGGATGGAAATGGCAGCGATGATGAGGATTACAGCACCGCTGGCAGCAAAACCGATCGCCAGGCGGCCCCACCTGAAGCCGGCTTTCTTCTCCGCAGTGGGTATGACCGGCGGGCGCAGAGTCGCCGGTGCAGGGTCAACCTGCCATTGCTGTAAGGTCGTGGAAACTCGTTTCAGATCGGCGATCATGGCGGAACACTCCTTGCACTCGACCAGGTGGCGCTCGACTTCTTCCTGTCGCGCCGGCGCGAGTTCACGGTCGAGATAGGCCTGCAATTCCTCGGCTTGCACCAAATGTTCGGGCATCGTCTTACGCCCTCTCTGCCCAGGTGGGGGCCAGCAGTTCGCGCAAGGCCAGCTTGGCGCGGAACAGTCGCGAGCGGACCGTCCCGACCGGCACATTCAACACCTGGGCGATTTCCTGGTAGCTCAGACCTTGGTACTCGCGGAGCATAACAATCTCTCGCTGTTCGGTTTCGAGTCTGGCCAGGGCCTCGCGGACCTGCTGAACTACGCCGATGTCGCCGCCTGCGCCCACTTCCGGATCGAGGGCAGGCGCCTCGGCCATCTTTCGGCGCTCAGTCACGACGCGGTTCAGGGCAATGCGGTAGAGAAATGTCCGGAAGCTCGCCCGTAGTTCGTATTTCTTCTGTTGCTGGACCAGGGCGAGAAAAACGTCCTGCGTGATCTCCTCGGCCCGACCAGGGTCATCCACTCGGCGCCGCACAAAACCGTATATGGGGTTCTTGTAGCGGTAAAAGAGCTCGCGAAAGGCGAGTGTCTCGCCGCGCTTGAAGGCCTGCATAAGTTCCTCGTCCGACCACTGGCTCAAGAGCTCGTCTCCGTTCGAGCTAGCCACTCCTGTAATCGTTGGAACGGCTGAAAAGTTCCCGCTTGCGGGAAAAAGTGAGGGTCGCGCGGCCACCCTCGAATTCTGGAGCACGCGCGTCTCCATAAGGTTTCGGCCAATCCCCGGTTACCTCGGTTATAATCGAGCCCTATTTATGAAGCTCTATCCTTTTCTCTCCACGGTCTTTGTGCGCAGAGTGCCCGCGAGGACAAGCAGTTCTCTTGCAGTGCTCACCCTCCTCACGTTGACACTTTGCGTCGCAGGTCTCGTGGCGATTTCGTGTCTGGACCCTCCCGCACGGGCTACACAGCAGGAGAAAGTCAGCCAGGATGAACCTCCCCCGGACCTTGACGAGGCCGAGCCTCCAACGGAGGAAACGGAGGAGACGAGGTCTGCCTCGATTGGAAAGCTGCGAGACGCGGCCATAGCGGACGTCGAGGCCGCAGCGAGCATCGTCAAGGCACCTGACCCACAGGCACTGGCCAAGGCACTTGGCGTCGAGTTGGGCCCCAACACTGATGAGAACGATGTGCCCGACCCCGGCCGTCTGGAGCCCTTGGGTGACCTGGATGGCGACGGCGTTCCCGAGATGGCTCTCCAGTGGACGCGTCCACCCCGGCGAGTGCCTGAACCCGGGGAAGAGGAGGTGCAGCTTTCCGCCTGGGTCTTGTTCCTGCTGGCCTGGGATGGAGCCCGATGGCGGCCATCACACTTGATGGAAGCGGCTGAGTTGTTTACTGTGCAGGCCTTGCCGCTGTTGGGGCGTACCACGCACGAGTTGGTGGTCCTGGTTTCAGCGGGTTCGACGGCAGTTCAATACCCTGTCATCTTCCAATTTGGGAATCACGCCGCCACGTTGCTTTGGGACGCGCGCGCCGACGAGAGTCGGTACCAAGGGTATGTCCATGGCAATGTGGAATTCCGGGATGAAAACGGAGACGGAGTCTTCGAGCTGGTGACTTCCGGACGTGCTGACCCTGGCCTGTTGGTTTTTCCCCCGCAGGGCCGGCGTGGCTTTGAGGCTCGGGCCGTGTACGTCTGGGACGGCAAAGCTTATGTGCCGGGAAAAACCGAGTATTCTGCCAACGAGGACTACATCCTGTATCGGTTCATCTCGGCCCTACATCTCCGGGATTTTCGTCGCGCCTACGCGCTGATTGATCCCGCGAAGTTCCTGAAAACCCAGGAGCCGAGTCTGGAGGCATTCCGAAAACAGATCGAAGGCACGTGGCCGGAATTCCTGGACGATCATATCTTTGAGGCCAGGTATGGTGGGGCGACGGCGCCGGACGACTTTTCCTTTGAGCTGAAACTGGAGGATAAAGTCTACACTTACGACCCGGCCTTCAGCCCGGACACGAAGCATTTACTGACCGGCCTGGAGCGGCGGGAGCACAGATAATTGCCAATTGAAAATTGATAATTGATGATTAAAAGACGCGGACGATTTTCAATTGGCAATTCTCAATTTTCAATCTCAATCCTGATGCGTCGCCATTTCGTCCCAATGGCGGGATTCGTCCTCGCGGGCGGGATTTCCTGCGCGGATTTTTGCTAATGTCAACTCGGACTTGCGCGTGCCGAGGGCGCGGAGTATAATCTGACTAGTCAGACTAGTTGGGAGGTTCGGAATGAACCGCATGCAACGGAGAAGGCTGACTTGGCAACTTCAGGCGGCCAAGGCCCGCTTCAGCGAGGTCTTCCGCTTGGCGAGGTCGCAGGGTCCGCAGTGGGTCACCCGGCAAGGCAAGGAGGCGGTTGTGGTCGTGCCCGCCGAGGAGTTTGAGCGGCTGCGAGCACGTGCCCACCAGCCAAGCAGCCTGGTTCAGTTCTTTGCGGGATCGCCTCTCGCGCGCGCCCGCCTTAACCTCGAGCGAATCCCCGACTACGGACGGCGCGTTGAACTATGAACGGTTTCCTCCTGGACACGAACATCATCTCGGAGCTGCTCAAGCCGCGACCTGAGCCCAAGGTGACCCGCTGGATCGACTCGGTGGATGAAAGCCTGCTATATCTGAGTGTGCTGACGCTGGGCGAGATCGAAAAGGGGATTGCCAGGCTGCCCCACGCGAAAAAACGGCAGCGGCTCCAAATGTGGGTGGAGACCGAATTGCGGCCCCGTTTCGCGGAGCGGGTCTTGCCGGTCAGCGAGGCAGTGGCCCGGCGATGGGGTCAGTTGGCGGGAGACTTGGAGGCCCGGGCAAGAATCGTCGTGCCGGTCATCGATGGCCTCCTGGCGGCCACGGCCCTTGTTCACGACCTTCAACTGGTTACCCGCAACTCGAAAGATGTAGCCCGAACCGGCGCTTCAGTCTTCAATCCCTGGAAGGACTGAAAGCTGACGGATGATGGTTGACCGCAGGTGGGTCAGCATGCATGACGGCGTCGACAACCGGAACGGCGAACAACCCTACATTGAGTTTGTCCACGTCTCGAAGGCGTTTGACGACCAGCCGGTGCTCGTGGACGTGAGTTTTGAGGTCCGGCGAGGCGAGATGGTGGTCGTGCTGGGCCGCAGCGGCGTGGGCAAGAGCGTGACGCTCAAGCACATCCTGGGCTTTCTCCAGCCGGACGAGGGTCGAGTATTCGTCGCTGGCCGCGAAGTCTCGGCCCTGACCGAAGCCGAGCTGATGGACGTCCGCCGCCGCGTGACCATGGTTTTCCAATCGGGGGCGCTGTTTGATTCCCTCACCGTGGGCGAGAACGTTGCCTATCCCTTGCGCGAACGGGCTGAGCGCGGCTTGGCGTTGAGCGAAGACCAAATTCAGGCCCGCGTGGATGAGCTTCTGGCGCGGGTGGAGTTGGCCGATATGCGGGACCTGATGCCCGCCGACCTTAGCACCGGCATGAAGCGCGCGGTAGCCATCGCGCGCGCCCTGGCGGCGGAGCCCGAAGCCATCCTCTACGACGAACCCACTACGATGGTTGATCCCTTGATGGCCCTCACCATTGGCGACCTCATCCTGAAGCTGAAACGGGAGACCGGCCTGACGTCCATTGTGGTGACCCACGATATGAAGCTGGCCCGCAAACTCGCCGACCGGGTCGTCTTCCTGGTGGACAGCCGCGTGGCCTTCTTCGGGCCGGTTAGCCAGCTCGATGCTGCCGCCGAGCCGGATGTCCGGGATTTCATTCAGTTGGATGAAGTATCGTTCCTGAAGGGCAGTTGACAGTCAACAGTCGAAAGCTAAGAGTTGAAAGTTGAAGGTTGAAAGTTCAGAACTCTGGCGGGAGACCGCTGGTCTCTTACTCTCAACTTTTGACTTTCAACTCTCTTGGCTGGCAGCTCGAAATGAAGTCGAAGCCGACGATGACGCTGGACCGCGTGCTTTCCCGTTTCGGGCTGGCTTCGCGCACGGCGGCGCGGGAAGCCATCCGGGCCGGGCGGCTCAAGGTGAATGGGCGCGTCGTGCGCGACCCGGAATGCTGGGTCTGCCCCGGGCAGGACACCATCCAACTGGATGGCGAACGGCTGAAGTCGACGCGCAAAATCTATCTGCTCTTCTACAAGCCCAAAGGTGTCATCACCAGCCACGGCGATCCGAAGGGGCGCAAGACCGTTTACGATTGCCTGGACGAACTGGGCCGCTGGGTTGTGCCCGTGGGCCGGCTGGACAAGGACACTTCCGGGTTGCTGCTGCTGACCAACGATACCGAGTTCGCGGACTTCGTTGCGAGTCCCGAGTCGCGAGTCGCGAAAACCTATCTGGCCAAGCTGAGCGGCCTGGTGAGTGACGAGATCATCGCCCGGTTGAGCGCCGGCGTGGAGATGAAGCGGGGCGACTGGGCGAGGCCTCAGAGCGTGCGCCGCGTCGAGGATGGCGGCAAATACAGTTGGCTGGAGATTGTGCTCACCGAAGGGAAGAATCGCGAGGTGCGCCGCATGCTCGAGGCCGTGGGCTTCAAAGTGCTGAAGCTGGTCCGCACGCGCATCGGCCCGCTCACGCTCGAGCGCCTGGAAGTCGGCAAGTGGCGAGCGCTGTCGCCGGCCGAAGTGTCGAGTCTGAGGAACCTTCTGGTATAACGGTGCCCTGATGAAGCGACTCGTCTTCCTGATTCTGGCTGTCGTTTGTTCCGTCAGCCGAGTCTTCGACCATGCTTCGGATGAAAAATGTGCCTGGCATGCGTCTCCGCTGCCCGAACGGGAAAGTGTTTTTGTTTCTGACCCGGCGTGGCGTGGTGCCGACGCTGCCTATTCTGTACCCTTATCTCCCACGAAGACCCTTTGGCTTTATGGGGACACATGGATTACGCCTCCCAACGCTCGCGGCCGCGCGAACGGGCGGATGATTCGCAATAGCCTGGCGATTCAAACGTTGAATGCCGACGGGACAGGGGCGGTGGAGTTCTTCTGGAAAACCGGGTCAGGGCACCCCGCAGATGCCTTTGCTCCCGACTCAGGGCCGGGCTGGCTTTGGCCGTTGAGTGGCCTGCGGATTGGAGACACGTTGTACCTATTCTTGACGCAGCTCATTGAGTCCAAATCCGGGTTAGGCTTCGCGTCGTACCGAAGCATCCTTCTGCTAATTTCGAATCCAGATGAACTCCCGCAACGCTGGCAAACTCGACAGGTGGAAATCCCTTTCTTCCATCATAGCGAGAATGGTGACCTGAACTTTGGCATCGCCAGCTTTGTTGAGGGTGATTTCGTCTACGTCTACGGCGTCCGCGAGGATTGGACACAAGGAATGGGAGGGCGCAGCGTTATCATTGCGCGGACTCCGGCAAAGGCACTCCGCCAGCCAGACTTTTCTGCTTGGCGTTTCTATTCCGCAGGAGCCTGGACAGATGATTTGCCAAAAGCCACGGCGCTATTTGCCGAAGCCGGAGCGGAGATGTCGGTGTCCTATTTGGCGGGGGTTAAGAAATTTGCGGCCGTTTATTCGCTGGTGTTTTCTCCTGAGACTGTTGCCCGGCTGGCGCCCCGGCCCGAAGGTCCGTGGGAGAAGCCTACTGTTTTGTACAAGTGTCCCGAAGTGTCGTGGAACAAACGCTACGGCTGTTACGCGGGGAAGGCACACCCGGAGCTTGCCACCACGGCCAACGAGCTCATCGTCACTTACGCTGCCAACTCCCAGGACTTTGGCGACCAATTGCGCGACCTGCGGTTGTACTGGCCGAGATTCGTCCGAGTTACGGTGGACTGCTCCACAGCTAAGGAAAAGTAGCGAACAGGTCGAGACTGTCGGATCTACTGTGCTAAAGCTGGTCCGCACGCGCGTCGGCCCGCTGGCCCTGGAGGGTCTTGAAGTCGGGAAATGGCGAGAGCTGAAACCCGCCGAGGTCGCCGCGGTGAGAAGACGTGCGGCAAGGTCTCCCGTCTGAGCTTGGCGGGTTGGAGGGCTTCTATGCGAAGCAAGATCATCCTGATCGTCATTGTGATGCTCTGCCTGAGTGGCGCGTTTTGGCTAAGAGCGCAGCAATCCACCGCTCCGGCCCGGGGCAAAGGGATTCTGGACGTTATCGTGTTGGATGAAAACAGCAAGCCCCTGGCGGGAGTCCTGGTGGCTGTTCCCGGCTATCGCTCGACGACGGGCTTGGGCGGTACCTGCCGGTTCGGACTGCTCCCCGGACGTTACGCGGTCCTGATCAGCAAGCCGGGTTATCGCGGGCGGCGAATCAACGCCGGCGTCCGCCCGGGCGAAACCACATCCCTCCGGGTGGTCCTGCAGAAGTTGCCTCCCGGTCGTTCCTCGCGCGAGTAGAGCAGTTTCTGTCCCGAAGATTAGGGCTTGACAAAGTTAGCTAGATGTGTTAATCTACTCCATTAGGCTCGCGTCCAAACCTGGCAAGCAGGGGCTGCGGGCGGGAACGGGAGTTTGGTGTGGGACTTGACCGTGTGCACACTGTACTGTCACCTTGCCGTGGTGAGCACCAAGTCAGCGGCTGAGCGCCTCGCCAGCACTTGAAAACATAAAAGATAGGTTATTTTGGGCCTCCAAAGCTGGCATCTTATTCATAACAAAGCACATGGCAGCTTTGGATAGCTCAAATTCGACCCCTTTTTGACGCTCCACAGGCTGTTTTTCGCCTCGAATCGGGGCATTTCCTGGGACAACACAGAGGCTACTCGGCCACTCGACCAAGCTCGAAGCCCGACTGACGTGGCAAGGCTTGGAAGAGTCAGGGAGCGGCGCCGAGAAATCCAGCCCCAACCAAGCGGGCAAGCAGGCGGTCGGTGGCCGGCTCGACAGCGCCACTGTAGTAGGCTAGGTCCCGAAGAGTGAGGCGACGAACTCGCGGGGGTTGAAGGGCAGCAGGTCTTCGAGCTTCTCGCCAATTCCTACGAATTGAATAGGCAGGCCAAGCTCGCGGGCAATCGCCACCACCACGCCGCCCTTGGCGGTGCCATCGAGCTTGGCCAGGATGATGCCGGTAGCGCCCGCGTGCTCGGTGAACTGGCGGGCTTGCTGGAGGCCGTTCTGGCCGGTGGTGGCATCGAGAACCAGCAGCACCTGGTGCGGTGCCCCGGGAACCTCGCGCCCGGCGATGCGGCACATCTTTTCCAGTTCGGCCATCAGGTTGAACTTGGTGTGCAGTCGCCCGGCGGTGTCTACGATGACCGGATCGTCGCGACGCTTTTTGGCCGCGGCCAGCGCGTCGAAGATCACGGCCGCAGGATCGGCACCAGGTTTTTGCATGACGATCTCGATACCTAGGCGCCCGGCCCAGATTTCAAGCTGCTCGTTGGCGGCGGCGCGAAAGGTGTCGGCAGCGCAGAGGAGCGGTCGGCGGCCCTGCTGCAGATAGTAGTGAGCGAGCTTGGCGATGCTGGTGGTCTTGCCGACGCCATTGACCCCCACCACGAAGAAAACCTCCGGTTGGCCGGCAGGCGGGTGTCTGGGAGCGGGGGCCGCGTGCGGGCCAGCGGGGTTTTCCAGGACAGCCAGGATTTCCTGCTCCAGCGCCGAGCGCAATTGCCGGGTCTCGTGCAACCGGCGGCGGCTTACCTGGTCGCGCAGACGTGCGAGGATTTCTTGCGTGGTCTTGATGCCCAGGTCGGCGGCGAGAAGCGTGGCCTCGAGGTCGTCGAGCACCCCCTGGTCCACCGTTGCTTTGCCTTCCACAAGTTCCTCGACCCGTTCCACCAACTGGGCCTTGGTGGAAGCCACGGCCTGTTTGAGGCGGTCGAAGAAGCCGCTCTTCTTTTCTTCAGCAGAGCCAAACAGAGATTGGACCATCGCCCCTGATTCTATCCTGAACCGCACCGGGGTGGGGCGTCAAATTGCGAGAGGCGGCCGAGGGGGAAGCACCAGCCGAGCCAAGTCAGGAGCCAGCTTGCGGAACGGCTTCGAGGGTCTTGCGACGCACCTCGAACTTACGGAGTTCGCCTTTGGCATAGGCGGAGTGCAGCGCGTCCACCACGATGGGGTCGTACTTGCTCCCGGCGTGCTTGAGGAGGATTTCCAGTCCCTGGGGGAACTCGCGGCCGGCTTGATAGGGCCGGTCGGTGGTGATGGCGTCGAAGGTGTCGGCCACGGCAATGATGCGCACCATGAGGGGAAGTTCGTCTCCCGTAAGAAAGTCGGGATAA
>Ga0315274_10009285_pt1 | contig 14224 bp, 12 predicted proteins | sample YL17G02_20_MG_FD_203700 | JGI IMG/M metagenome (GOLD analysis project Ga0315274, IMG submission 203700) | Sediment microbial communities from Yellowstone Lake, YNP, Wyoming, USA - YL17G02_20 | ecosystem: Environmental > Aquatic > Freshwater > Lake > Sediment | place: USA: Wyoming | collected... | reverse complement strand
GTTATCATCTTACTACCCTCCTGGTTAAGGTCCCTCACCCACCGGGTGAGGGCTTGAGTACTGTCAAACTCCTTATACCAGGAGACTTTACGCTTGAAAAGGGGGTGCCTATCGGCAATCTACGGCCGAATTGACCTCTCGCCGGAGGCTATGCTATATCTATGGGGGTCCGGCGCCGCCGCGTCGGCCTCAGCGTCCCATGGAGCACCCAATGGTCCGAGTTCGTTTTGCGCCCAGCCCGACCGGATTCCTCCACATCGGGAGCGCCCGGACGGCCGTTTTCAACTGGCTGTTCGCCCGCCGCTACGGCGGCCGATTCCTGCTCCGGATCGAGGACACCGACCAAAAGAGGTCCGAGGCGCGCTATCTGGAGGAGATCCTCAAAGACCTGCGCTGGCTGGGGATCGATTGGGACGAGGAACCCGTCTTCCAGAGCCGCCGATTCGATATCTACCGCGCCAAGGCGGAGGAGCTCGTCGCCGCCGGTAAGGCTTACCGGGAGGGCGAAGCCGTCCTGTTCCGGGTGGAGAAGGGGCGGACGATCGAGTACAAGGACATGATCCACGGCCCGATCGCCTGGCAGACGGACGACATCAAGGACCAGGTCCTGATCAAGTCCGACGGCTCCCCGGCCTACAACTTCTCCTGCGTCGTGGACGACGGTTTCATGGGGATCAGCCATATCCTGCGCGGCGACGACCACGTCTCGAACACGCCCAAGCAGATCCTATTCTACGAGGCCCTCGGCCTCCGGCCGCCCGAGTTCGGGCACATGCCGCTCATCCTGGGGCCGGACGGCTCCAAGCTCTCCAAGCGCCACGGCGGCGTCTCGGTCGAGGAGTACAAGCGGGAGGGTTTCCTGCCCCAGGCCTTGGCCAACTACCTGTTTCTGCTGGGCTGGTCGCCCGGCGAAGAGCGGGAGATCCTGTCCCTCGAAGAGGCGGTCAAGATCTTCGATGTCGCGGCCATGAACGCCGTCCAGGCCAAGTTCGACATCCAGAAGCTCAGCTGGTTCAACGCCGAATATATCAAGAAGGCGGGGGCGGACGATCTCATCCCCCTGCTCGGGATTCATCTCCTCGAGGCCGGCTTCGACCTCGCCTCCAGCGACGACGCCTATATCGGCCGGGTCCTTGAACTCTACCGGGTTCGGATCAAGACCCTCCGCGACTTCCCGGCCATGGTCGAATGTTTCTTCAGGGACGACTTCGCCGTGGAGGAGGGAGGCCGGGCCCTTCTCGACGATCCCGGCAACCGGGAGCTGATCGCCGATCTGACCGTCCGCCTCGAGAGCATCGACCCGTTCGGGGCTGAGGCCGTCGAAAAGCTCTTCCGGGAGAGGGCGGCCGAGCGGGGGATCAAGCCGGCCCAGCTCATCCATCCCGTCCGGATGGCCGTCAGCGGCCGGAGCAAAGGCGCGGGCCTGTTCGAGATGATGGAGGTCCTGGGGAAGGAGACCGTCCTGCGCCGACTGAGGAGAGTCGCCCATGGAAGCGCCGACAAAGCCTAGACCCAATTTCGTCCGCGAGATCATCGACGGGCACAACCTGACCAACCGGTTCGGCCGCCGTGTTCACACACGGTTCCCGCCCGAACCGAACGGCTACCTCCACATCGGCCACGCCAAGTCCATCTGCCTCAACTTCGGCCTGGCCCGAGATTACGAGGGCCTGTGCAACCTCCGCTTCGACGATACGAACCCCGAGACCGAGGAGGTCGAGTACGTCGAATCCATCAAGGAGGACGTTCGCTGGCTGGGATTCGACTGGGAGGACCGCGAGTTCTACGCCTCGGATTGCTACGAGCGGCTCTGCGACTACGCCGAGGACCTCGTCCGCAAAGGCAAGGCCTATGTCTGCGATCTCAGCGTCGACCAGGTCCGGGAATACCGGGGAACGATCACCAAACCCGGGAAGGAAAGCCCCTTCCGCGGCCGGCCGGTCGAGGAGAACCTCGACCTCTTCCGGCGGATGCGGGCCGGCGAGTTTCCGGACGGCTCCCGCACGCTCCGGGCCCGGATCGACATGGTCAATCCCAACCTGCTCCTGCGCGACCCCCTCATGTACCGGATCCGTCGCATGCACCATTACCGGACGGGCGACGCCTGGTGCATCTACCCGACCTATGACTGGGCCCACGGTCTGTGCGACTCGATCGAAGGCATCACCCATTCCATCTGCACCCTCGAGTTCGAAGTCCACCGCCCCCTCTACGACTGGTACCTCGACCAGCTCGGCGTCCACCATCCCCAGCAGATCGAATTCGCCCGGCTCAACCTCAGCCACACCGTCCTCAGTAAGCGCCGGCTGCTCGAGCTCGTCGAGGGCGGTCTGGTCTCCGGCTGGGACGACCCGCGGATGCCGACCATCTCGGGCTTCCGGCGGCGCGGCTATACGCCGTCTTCGATCCGGACCTTCTGCGACACGATCGGCGTCGCCAAGGATAACAGCATCGTGGACGCCGTCCTCGTCGAAAACGCCCTGCGCGAGGAGCTCAACCGGACCGCGCCGCGGGCGATGGCCGTCCTGCGTCCGCTCCGGGTCGTCCTCGTCAATTACCCCGAAGGCAAGGTCGAGGAGTTCGACGCCGTCAATAATCCCGAGGACCCGGCCGCCGGCAGCCGCAAGGTCCCGTTCTCGCGCGTTCTCTACTTGGAGCAAGAGGACTTCAGGGAGGACCCGCCTAAGAAGTATTTCCGGCTGGCCCCGGGCCGGGAGGTCCGGCTCCGCTACGCCTACTTTATCAAGTGCGAGGAGGTCGTCAAGGACCCGGCCACGGGCGCTGTCGTCGAGCTCCGCTGCAGCTACGACCCGGCCACCCGGGGCGGCGACGCTCCGGACGGCCGCAAGGTCAAGGCGACCCTCCACTGGGTCTCGGCGGCCCACGCCGTCGACGCCGAAGTCCGGCTCTACCAGACTCTGTTCACGGTCCGCGATCCGAACGACATCCCGGAGGGGAGCGACTATAAGGTCAACCTGAACCCCCAGTCGCTCGAAGTCCTGAAGGGATGCAAGCTCGAACCGGCCCTCGGGGCGGCCGCGGCCGGGAGCCGTCACCAGTTCGAGCGGCTCGGGTATTTCTTCGTCGATCCCAAGGACTCGAAGCCGGGCGCGCCCGTCTTCAACCGGACGGTGACCCTCCGCGACGAATGGGCTAAAATCAGCCGGCAGAAATAGTTCCGAATTCGTCGGCTTGCCTTTCCGGGGGAATTAAGCTATAAAAGAATCCAATCCGGAGCGCGGCTGTAGCTCAGCGGATAGAGCATCGGCCTCCGGAGCCGAGGGTCGGAGGTTCGAATCCTCTCAGCCGCGCCAGTCATATACAGTGCCCATGGCCAACAAAAAACGGATCCTGACCTCGCTGGCGATCTTCGCCGCCGTCATCGTCGTCGGGGCGGCCGGCTTCAAGCTCCTCGGAGGACGGGAGTGGAGCCTGCTCGACGCCCTGTACATGACCGTCATCACCATCGCCACGATCGGCTACGGCGAGGTCCACGACCTAGGCGCCAATCCGGCCGCTCGAATTTTCGGGCTCGTCTTTATTATCATCAGCCTGGGGACGATCGCCTACGCGGTCTCCTCGATCACGGCTTTCGTCATCGAGGGCGAACTCAAGAACCTGCTCGGGAGAAGAAAAATGGACAAGGCCATCGTCAAGCTCAAGGGCCATCACATCGTATGCGGCAGCGACGAGACCGCCCAAACCATCGTCAGGGAGCTTCGGCTGACCAAGCGGAGCTTCGTCGTCGTCGATCCTTCCGCGGAGAGGATCGAGCGCATGGCCGAAGCCGGGCCGCTCCTCTCCATCCAGGGCGATCCCTCCGATGACGGCGTTCTGGTCAAGGCGGGGATCGAGCGGGCTAAGGGAATCTTCCTCTGCCTGGCCACGGACGAGGCCAACCTGTTCGCCGCCATCACCGCACGGAGCCTCAACCCCGGGCTCCGGATCAGCGCCAAGGGCATCGACGTCCGATCCGAGGCCAAGATGAAAAAGGCGGGGGCGGACTACGTCGTGGCGCCGGCCTTCATCGGCGGGATGAGGATGGTTTCGGAGATGGTCAGGCCGGCGGTCGTGACCTTCCTGGACATGATGCTCCGCGACCGTGAAAAAGGCCTCCGCGTCGAGGAGATGGCGGTCCCCACGGGGTCCCGCCTGATCGGCAAGACCGTGTCCCAGGCCAAAATAGGGGAGAGGACCGGAGCCCTGCTGGTGGCCCTGCGCGGGGAGGAGAGCCGGGATTACGACTTCAACCCGGGCCCTGATGTCCGCCTCAAAAAGGGCGATATCCTGATTCTCATGGCCGGTCCCGGCATGCTCCAGCGACTCGAGAAGTTCCTTTTTGAGGGCTGACGCCGGGTTTGACCCATTCGCCGCTACTAAGCCATCTCTTTCAAGAATGAGGACGAGAAGTGCGGCTCAGGGTCAACTCAATACGAGCTCCGGCCTTAAGACTGGAGCTCGTATTGAGTTTGACAAGACCTCCCTGTTTGACTACACTATGTCCGTTTTTTCGGCCCGTTAGCTCAATCGGTAGAGCAGCGGACTCTTAATCCGCGGGTTGTAGGTTCGAGTCCTACACGGGTCATTTTGTTTTTTCCCGATTATTCAATCCCTTACCCTGGTTTTAGTTTTAGCCTGAGTCATCTAAACTGAGCTTTTTTTAATAGGCCGACCCCATAGATATTATTGACGTATCAGGGAAATATCTTTAGTATGTGAGCATGGGGATAGCATCACTGAATATATTGCAGGGGCTCACTATAGTGATGCTATGATTTTCCCATAAGTTTTCCAAAGAAAAGAAAAAATGAATCGATTATGGCTTTCTGCAACGCTTGTCGCCGCCTGTCTCGCATTTACCGTTAATGCGGTTGCGACGGAATACTACGTGTCGCCGAAGGGAAACGACGCGATGGGGGACGGGAGTCAGGGCCGGCCGTGGAGGACGATCCAGAAGTCCGCGAACGCAATGTCGGCCGGCGACACCTGCCACGTGATGAAAGGCAAGTATGACGAAATGGTCAGGCCGGCCAGGTCCGGGACTGCCGGTCGCCACATCTCGTTCGTGGCCGAGGGGCCGTCCGTCTATCTGAGAGGTACGCGGCGGATCACCGGCTGGACGTTGCACAGCGGCAGCATTTGGAAGGCGAGCGCCGTCTGGAACTTTGGCGAATTGTTCGTCGACAATAAACGGATGGTCCTTGCCCGCTGGCCCAACCTGACCTCCGGCGACATTTACCGCCCCAACTTTTACCAGGCCACGGCCAACGGAGGCGACAGGTCAATCATCGACTCCGTTCACCTGACGCAGCCAAGCGGGGCCTGGATCGGCGCGAAGATCTTCATGGTGCCCGGCCTGGGTTGGGTCGCCGACCAGCGCAACGTGACCGGCTACGATCCTGCAAAACACCGGATCACCTTCCGCCCGGCGATCACTTATTCTGAATATTACGACGCGGACCAATACAGCCTGTACTTTCTGTACGATAAGCTGTCCTTGCTTGACGCGCCGTGCGAGTGGTTCCTGGACCGGGCCGCGGGTACGGTCTACTTGTGGCTGCCGGGTGGCGGCGACCCGAACGGTCATCTTGTCCAGGCGTCGGGCGGGTCCGGGGGCTTCGACCTCATTGATCGGTCGTTCATCCGGATCGCCGAGTTCAACCTCATGAGCGGCGACATCAAGATGCAGAACGCGACGGGCTGCTTGGTGGAGGATGTGCGGCACCTGTACCCTGCGACCGAGCTGTGGGCGAGCGGGTCGGACAACGTGATTACGAGAAGCGAGATCGCGTACGCGAGCTACACGGGCGTGAGGCTGTCCGGCATGCGCAACACGCTCAGTAAGTGCCACGTGCACCACTGCGACTACTTTGGTACTAACAACTCGATCGTCGAGCTCGGTAGTAAAAACTCTATGATCGGCGGCTCGCAGAATACGATCGTCGACTGCTCGCTGCACGACACCGGGCGGGACGGGGTGAGAATCGTAGGTAGGATCGATATCAGCGGCTGCATAATCGAGCACAACGAGATATATAACGCCGGCCTCATTGCCAAGGACTTGGGCGGGTTCTACAGCGGTCTCACAGATGGTGGGGGGACGGTGATTCGGTACAACATCGTCCACGACATCTGGCCTAAGCAGTCACCACAGTACGGGCCGTTCGCGCTGGGCGAGGGCATCTACCTAGACAATAGCAGCTCGAACTTCTTGGTGCACCACAACGTGGTGTACCGGACCGCCGCATGGGCGATCATGCTGAACCAGCCGAGCCGGAACAACCTGGTGTACAACAACACGGCGGTGGGCTCGGGCGGCGGATGGGGGGACGTGATCTGCTCGCAGTCGATGGCCCCGGGGTTCGTCGGCGTGGACGGGACGGTGGTGGCGAACAACCTGGCGGTGATGCTCGACAACCGGGATGGCTGGTGCATCAAGTTCGATAGAAAAGCACCAGCGTACTACCACAACGGTTACTATAACCTGTTGCACAGCAACCGGCTCAACAACCAGGGAGTGGAGGGCACGGGGGTGACGGGAAACCCGTTGTTCGCGTGCGCCGCGGGCAACGACTTCTCGCTGCTTGCGGGTTCTCCGATGATCGACAAGGGCGCGGTGATCCCAGGGATCACGGACGGGTATGTCGGCGCTGCTCCGGACATCGGGGCGTACGAGCGGGGGGGGAGCGAACGGCCCGGCCCGCGGCACAAGTGGTGGAAGCCGTCTAGGATCATTTATGCGCCGGCGAATGCCGTTGCCAAAAAGATATTGAAGCGGTCGCTTTCCCGGGCCGACTCTATCAACGTCATCCCCTGGGAAGGCCAAATTCTTACTGCCCTCCTGAAGAGATTAGGATCGGCAATGCCGGACTTAACTCCTCATTAATAAAAACGAGATGGATATTATATAATTCTTACAATGACAAGAATTAGATAGCATAAAGCCGCTGGGCTTGAAGTGAAGCGGGGACGGCCGCCGGCTTGGGCTGGCGATCTTCCTTTTCGGCCTCAACGCCGCGACGGTAGGATTCCTCGTCTACCGGGTCACACGGGGTTCCGCGCCATTCGCCGTCGGGGCCTCCCTTTTAATGCTGGGATCCGAGAGCATGCTCAACGTTCATACCATGGCGCTTTCGGAGCCTCTCTTCATATTCTTGTGCCTGATCGGACTCCTTTTTCTGACCAAATACCTGGAGAAAGGCGGCCGGGGGGTCCCTCCTCGCCGAAGCCGTTGTTTCCGGCCTCGCATTTCTAACGCGGTACACGGCGGCCGCCCTCAGCGGGATGCGTCGGGCCGTGACAGCCGGCTTCATCAGGCCCCCGAGGTCGTTCAGGCCTTGGACGAGGTCCGCGCGCTGGGGGCCATCCCTATTTTTACTAACGACTGCGGGGCTGTCTATTTCCAGGCCGGCCGGTACGCTTACTTGTTTCCTTCGGAGGCCGGGACGAATGGTCCTGCCGCCCTCGCCAAGGCCCTTGGAACCGCCCCGGCCTGCTTCGTCTACTATTGGGCGCCTCCCCATCTCGCGGCGGCGGAGGGGAATAGGAGCCGGGACCTGTTCGAAAATGGCCTGATCGATACACTCGGTCTCCGGATACTGGCCAAGACCGAAACGATCACCGTCCTCTGGCGGCCCGCCTCCAACTGAAAGGCGCCGTACGCGCCCCATTCCCAATAAAATTTACCTAAAGATATTCAGGCAGACCGTGATCAGCAGGGCATTGGTGAAGTCGATGAAAAAAGCGCCGACCATGGGCACGACCAGGAAGGCGCGGGGCGCCCGCCCGTATTTGTCGACGAGGACTTTCATGATGGCCATGGAATTGGCGGTCGTCCCCATCATGAATCCGCAAAAGCCGCCGCTCATGACGGCTGACTCATAGTCGCGCCCCATAAGCTTGAAAACGGGGCCGACGCAGAGGAGGGCGATCATCAAGACCTGTCCGATCAGGACGAACACCAGGGGCAGGATCAGGCCCGCCAGGTCCCAGAGCCTGAGGGTCATCAAGGCCAGGACGAGGAAAATCGAGAGGGAGATGTGGCCGAGATCGTCCAGCGTTCTCTGCGAGAGGCCGATCCAATGGGTCAGGTCGTCGAAGTTCCGGATGATGGCCGCGACGAACATAGCCCCGATGTAGGCGGGCAGCGTGATGCCCAAAGCCTGGAAGCCCTTGCTCAACCAGGATCCGATCCACATCGCGACCAGAAGCACGACCAGGTTCTTGAGGAGGACATACGCCTCTTGGTCCTCGCCGGCGGGCGCCGCTTCCTTCGGTTCGGGGATCTTGGCTTCGACGATGTCGTCCGCGCTCGGGGCCGGCCCTTCGCCGGGATGGAGCTTGGGCTTGCGGAGCTTATGGCGGTCGATCAGAAAGGTTCCGATCGGGCCGCCGATCAATCCGCCGCTGACGATCCCGAACATGGCCGCGGCGACGGCGATCGTGGCCGCCCCCTGGACGCCCGCCTTCTCGAACAATGGAGCGAAGGCGAGGCCGGTCGCCGGCCCGCCGGTCAGGGTCACCGAGCCGGCCAGAACCCCGAATAGGGGCTTGAGCCCGAAGAGGAGGGCGATCAGGGCGCCAAGGACGTTCTGGAGCACGGCCGCGATCGTCGACAGGATGAAAAAGAAGAGGACCTGGGGGCCTCCGATTTTGAGGAGTTTGAGGCTGGCGGCGAATCCGATCGTCGTGAAAAAGGCGATCATGAGGGGATCTCGCAGCGTCGTATCGAATTTGAATGGGGTCAGTTCGTAATTGCGGGCGATGAGAATCGCGAAGGCGACGATCAGACCGCCGACGACCGGGGCCGGAATGTTGTAGCGCGACAGGGGCCGGATCCAACGGCAGAGGCCGTAGCCGATGAACAGGACGACGCCCGCGAAGGCGACGGTCTGGATGAGGTCGAGGTTGAGCATATCCTGCCTCCCGGGAGAGCGATCTCAGGCGGCCGGGGCTTTCCGGCGGCTTTTCCAGATGAAATAAACGGGGAGGCCGAGTGCGATCAGGGCCAGCCCGATGAAGGAGTTCCAGAAGGTCCGGATCAGGGAATTGACGGTCAGGAAGACCGAGGACAGGATGAACAGGATCGGGGTCGCCGGATACCCCCATGTTTTGTAGGGCCGCGGCCGGTCGGGGCGTTTCTTGCGGAGAATCATGACGCCGGCCACGGTCAATCCCATGAAGATCCAGTACCCGAAGATGACGTAGGAATAGAGTTGCTCGAAGGTCCCGCTCAGGCTGAGGATTGCCGCCCAGGACGCCAACATGAGGATGGAGACATAGGGCGTCAAATACTTGGGATGGACCTTGCCGACGCTCTTGAAGAACAGGCCGTCCTTGGCCATGGCGTAGAAGACCCGCGGCGTCGTCAGGATGTGGCCGTTGGCCGTGCCGGTCATGGACATCAGGATGATCAGCGCGACGACCGAGGCGCCGACCGGGCCGACGGCGGCCTCCATGACGTCCGCGGCGATCCGGCCCGAGTCGGCCATCCGGGCGGCCGGGAAGACGTAGAGATAAGCGAGGTTGGCCAGGATGTAAAGGAAGACGACCGCCAGGGTTCCGATGAACAGCCCCAGCGGGAGCTTTTTTTGGGGATTCTTGATCTCGCCGGCGCTATAGGTGCTCGTCTCCCATCCCTTATAAGCCCAGAGAGCCGCGACCATGGCTACGCCGAAACTTCCCAGCAGCCCGCCGCTCGGCGGCGCCGACGAGCCCGAAGACAGGAAATTCCCGGTCGAGCCCTTGGCGAAGATGAAGACGACGGCGCAGACGCCGATGAGGCCTATGAACTTGACGCTGGTCAGGAAGTTCATCAGGAAGGCGCCTTTCTTGACGCCGAGGATATTGACCATGGTCAGGACTGCGATCAGGCCGACCGCGACGACCTTGGTCTGGAGGCCGGACAAGTTCACGAAATAGGGAAGATACTTGGAGGAGAAGCCGACGGCCAGGGTGGCGATGGTGCCTGATTCGATGACCAGGAACAAGGCCCATCCGAACAGGAAGGCGACAAGCGATCCGTAGGCCTCGCGGAGATAGACGTAAACGCCGCCGGCCTGGGAATAGGTCGCGGCCAGCTCGGAGATGGCCAGGGCGCCGAAGAAGCTCAGTATCCCTCCTACGATCCAGACGGCCATCATCAGCTCGGGCGTTCCGACATCCTTGGCGACCTTGGCGGGGTTGATGAAAATGCCGGACCCGATCATGGCCCCGATGACGATCCCGATAATGCTGAACAGCCCGAGCACCCTGGGCAGCTCGGGCGCCGCCGGGGATTGGGGTTGGGCTTTGATTTCTTGCTTATTCATGAGACCTTTATAATCGGAAGGTCCGGCGAAAGCAACTTCTTATTTGCCGCTTGTGACAGTCGCGGGCTTGGGGCATAATAAATCGACGCCGAGGAAGTGGATTCATGGCCGAAAGAGACACCCAATGGAGCAGCCGCATCGGATTCCTCCTGGCCTCGCTGGGCATGGCCTTCGGCGCGGGCAACATCTGGCGGTTTCCCCGCGTCGTCGCCGCCAACGACGGCGGCGCCTTCCTGATCGCCTTCATCATCGCCAACCTGATCTGGGCCGTCCCCCTGCTCATGATCGAGATGATCATGGGCAAGACGACCCGCCTGGGCACCAACGGCGCTTTCCGGAACTTCGTCGGGAAGAACAAAACCTGGATGGGGGCCTGGATCGGGCTGTGCAGTATCCTGATCATGTTCTATTACTCCGTCGTCACCGGCTGGGCGATCCGCTACCTCGTCCTGGGGTTGACGGGGGCCATCCGCAAAGGAGTCGATTCCGAAGCCCTCTGGACGAGCTTCCTCCGCTCGCCCGGCCAGGTCATCCTCTTCCACTTCATCGCCATCGCCGTCGCCGGCTTTATCATCTTCCGCGGCGTCAAGAACGGGCTGGAGCGGGCCAACAAGATCATCGTCCCGAGCATAATCGTCATCCTGGTCGTCGTCATGGTCTGGGCCCTGACCAAACCGGGCGCCGTCCAGGGACTCGAGTATTTGTTCAACCCCAACCTGGCCGGACTCCTCAAGGCCAAGACCTGGCTGAACGCCTTCTCCCAGGCGGCCTGGTCGGTCGGCGCCGGCTGGGGTTTGATGTTGACCTACGCCGTCTACATGTCGAAATCGGAGGATATCGCCGCCAATTCCTTCGTGATCGCCTTCGCCGACTCGGGCTCTTCCTTGCTGGCCGGCATGGCCATCCTGCCCCTCGTCTTCGCCGTGTCGCCGACGCGCGAGGCCGCCACGGCCGCCCTCCAATCGGGGGACACCGGGCTGACCTTCGTCTACTTGACGAAATTCTTCCCGACCCTTCCGGCCGGCTCGTTCGTGGGCGCCATCTTTTTTCTGGCCTTGGCCATCTCGGCCCTGGCCTCGCTTCTGTCCATGGTCGAGCTCTCGGTCCGGAACCTCGAGGACATCGGGATCACCCGCAAGAAGGCGGCCGTCATCACCGCCGGCGTCGCTTTCCTGCTCGGCATTCCCTCGGCCGTCTGGGCCAAGTTCGAGGAGAACCAGGACATGGTCTGGGGCGTCGGGCTTCTCATCTCGGGCGTCTTCTTCGCCCTGGCCGCCACCTGGGGCGGGCTGGACCGCGTCCGCGGCCTGATCAACAAGGAAAGCCGGATCCGGGTCGGCCGCTGGTTCAACCTGTTCGTCCGCATCTTTCCCTTCCTGTTCGTCATCCTGTTCGGCTGGTGGGTCTGGCAGGCGGTCGGCTGGAACCCCAAGGACTGGTGGAATCCCTTCAAGGTCACCAGCCCGGGAACGATGATCTTCCAATGGGCGATCCTGCTCGGGCTCGTCCTGCTGGCCAATAAGTGGTTGGCCCGCAAGATCAAGGCTCCCGATATCCATGTCTTGAAAGAAGAGAAAACCCACGTGCCTTTCGAGAAGGATGGCCGTCCGGAGGTCACGCCATGAGCGGCTGGGCGATCGCCATGATGGTCTTCATGCTCGTCGTCTATTTCGGCGGGTTCGTCTATTTCGCGACCAGAAAAGAGCCCAAATAACCGGCTTGAACTCGTTGGGCGGAGGTGTGAAATGAGGATCGGGGGAGCTTTAGTCGGATTGCTGGTGGTCGTGGTCGTCATTTATGCCCTCCTGTTCATGAAATCGGGACAGAAGAGCCATATCGAGGCGGCCGTCGACGCCCTCACCAAGGCCGGGATCGCCGCAACGCAGGCGAATCTGTCCCAGCTCGAAAAGGCCGTTTTGTCCTTTGTCGGCGCTGAAGACCGCTCTCCGGAGAGCTGGCAGGACATGCGGTCGCTGCGCTATATCCTGACCGGGACGACCGACGGCTGGGGGCGGGTCATTCGTTACGAAAAGACCTCGGAGATGGGCTTCCGGCTCGTCTCGGCCGGGCCGGACGGCCGATTTGACACGGCCGACGACCTGGCGGTCGAGGACGCGCCCTGAGCCGTCAGTCCCGCGCATGAGGTTCCGGCCCGGGGGGCGAGCGGGGACACTCTTTGACTTTATCCGGGCAATATGATAAAAAAATGGTTGTTGAATATGGTTTCTGTCCATGTCCCCCGGAGGAGGGGGAATTCTTCTCATTGAAGGAGGAAGGATGAAAAAAGCGCTTGCGATAGTGATCCTGGTACTGGTGGTTTTCGTCGGCGTTTCGACCGCCAAGGTCATCGTCCTCAAAGTCAAGGTTCAGACCGCGAATGTCCGGTCGGAGCCGGATACATCCGCGTCGGTCGTCGCCCAGCTCAAGGTCGGGGCCCTGATCGAGGCCACCTCCAAGGTCGACTCCTGGTATGAGGTCTCCGTCGCGGGCAAGAGCGGCGAGGAGATCGTCGGCTACATCCACTCCAGCGTCGTCGATGTCGTGAGCGGTGAAACCCCCGCCCCCCAAGAGACACGGCCCGCTCGGACGGAACCGGCTCCTCCGGTATCCAAACCCGCTCCGAGCTACGCCCGGGCCGCCGCGCCGTCCGGCGCCAAGAACTTTAAGATCATGGCCGGGCTGGCCCTGGCCAATCAGCGGCTGGACAGCGATACCCAGAAAGCCATCGACACCTACGACATGAGCAAAGGGAGTTTGATGGGATTCGGGGCCGGCCTCGGCTACGAATTCAGCCTCTCCCAGAACCTGTTCCTCGAACTGAACGCCTGTTTTCTCCCGGGCGGGATGAAGGTTACCGGCAAATACTTGGACTCGGAGGTCAAAGTCACGGCCCACGGGACCGCCGTCGTCCTCGGCCTGCTCGGAAAGTTCAAGCTGATGCCGGACGGGGCCACGCCCTATGCCATGGTCGGAGCCAGCGTCGGATACGTCTTGTCCATGAAGGTCAAGACGGAGATCGGCAAGGAAACGGACGAAGAGGACAGCCTCAAGGATACCAACCGGGTGTACTACGGCATCAACCTGGGAGCCGGGTTCGAGTATCCGATGGGCGGCCTGACCTTGGTTGCCGAGGCCAACTACCTGCTCGGCCTCAGCAACATGGCCAAGAAGCCCGCGGAGGTCGAGGACAAGGCTTGGAAGAGCTACGCCAAGCCCACCACCATAACCTTAATGATCGGGATCAAGCTTTAAGAACCGACAGCGGAAGAGACAGAGCGCGCGGTCAGGGGTGAGGGCTCGGGGCCTTCACCCCTTTTCCCTCATCTTTCCCTTGAATTTTTCCCCGTTTTTTGGTATGTTATCGCATCGTTCCGGCAAAACCGACCAAGGAGACAGATCCCTTTGAGAAATTACGGCGACGTCGACAGCAAGTTCCGTTTCGTCATCCTGGCCGCCATGAGGGCCAAGCAGCTTCTCAAGGGCGCCAAGCCCAAGGTTAAAACGCGGTCCCGCAACCCGATCCGGATCGCCCAGCTGGAGCTCCAGGCCGGCCTCATCGACTACAACATCGTCACCGACCTCAAGGAAGAAGTCCCCGAGGTCGAAGAACAGGTCTTTCTCGGAGACGACCTGGGCGGGGACGGCGACGTAGCCGACGCCGCGGGCGGACTCGACGAGGACGAGGACAAAGAGGGGGAGTCGGACAAGGGGGAGAAGGACGAGGAAGGCGCCGAGGACGACAAGGACGAATCCGACGAAGTGGTCGCCGGGAAAGAGGAAGAAGAGGTTTAATCCGCCCCGGCGGTTCCTCCCGCCAGAAGCTCGATATAATCCGACTTGATGAAGGCGTCGGAGCCGTATCCCAAAGCCTTAGCCCACTTGACGATATCGCTCCGCTTCCCCTCCATCTCCAT
>Ga0315274_10009284_pt1 | contig 14225 bp, 15 predicted proteins | sample YL17G02_20_MG_FD_203700 | JGI IMG/M metagenome (GOLD analysis project Ga0315274, IMG submission 203700) | Sediment microbial communities from Yellowstone Lake, YNP, Wyoming, USA - YL17G02_20 | ecosystem: Environmental > Aquatic > Freshwater > Lake > Sediment | place: USA: Wyoming | collected... | reverse complement strand
GCCCGCTCACGTACACACGCAGGTTCTCGGCCGGCTCGCTGCGGCTGAAACAGTCGTCGAATTCCTTCAGATACCTGGCCAACATCGGTTTGAGCTTCCGAATCTGCTTCGCGTCCATGTCGTATCTCCTTCCAGGATAAGGGGTTCTGGAAGGATTTATCGTCTTGCTGCTTGAGTTTTCTTGAGCCGAAGTGGCGTTGTAGTACTAGTGCGAAAGGCCTATGCCGACGTGGCTCGCAACCAGTCCTCCTGCTGCGGCCCGAAGGCGTCGTGCTGCAAGGACACCGCCTACGCCGTGCGGGACCACCCCGTGCCGGAGGCCGAACTCGGCCTCTCGTGCGGCAACCCGGTCGCGTTCTCGCACCTCAGGCCGGGCGACGTGGTGCTCGACCTCGGGAGCGGTGCGGGCAAGGACGTGTTTCTGGCCGCAGCAAAGGTGGGCGACGGCGGCCGCGCGATCGGCGTGGACATGACGCCGGAGATGCTCGCGCTGGCCCGCAAGAACGCCGTCAAGTTCTTCACGACCACGGGCCTTGCGAACGTCGAGTTCCGCGAAGGGAGGATCGAGGCCCTGCCGGTCGACGACGCCTCGGTCGACGTAGTGATCTCCAACTGCGTCATCAACCTGTCGCCCGACAAGCCGCAAGTCTTCCGCGAGGTGTTCCGCGTCCTCAAGCCTGGCGGCAAGATGGTCGTCAGCGACATCGTCCTGAACCGCCCTCTGCCCGAGTCGGCGAAGAACGACGCCGATCTCTATGCCGCCTGCATCGCGGGGGCACTGCTGCGCGAAGAGTATCTCGATGCCATCCGCCGGGCGGGCTTCGCGCGTGTGGGACTCCTGAGCGACAACACCTACACGACCACGCAGGTCGGCGACGACCCCATCACGGCCGAAGTCGGTGCCGCGCTTGACGGTTTTGCCGCGAGCATTACCGTGCTGGCCCAGAAGGGCCTCTGAGTTCGCCTTCGGCTGCCCAACAGGTTCCGCGCCGGGTGGCCGCTGTGGTCTGGGCCGCAATAGGCGCTTGCTTTGCCAGACGGGCTGTGGTGGAATCAAGGGAGTCTTGAGGTGGACGAGTGGCTGGAAGGACCGGAGGCGTTCGCTATGACATCACGCTGGAAGCCGTGCCAGTTCTCTCGGGTCGCTTCGTTGACGGCCGCCACCATCTTGGCGGTGCTTGCCGTGGGGTGCCGGTCTGCCGAGAACGCGCCCCCAGCGCCGGCGCCTCAAGCGGCCTGCCCGACCGCAGCCCCGGGGCCGGACGCGGCGATGCTCGGCGCGGCGGCGATTGACGCGTCGAAACTCCTCGACGAAACGCGCCTGCCGGACCTCGATGGCACCGTACGGTCTCTCCGCGACCGCATGGGGCCGAAGGGCCTTCTGGTGGTCTTCGTCGACACGAGCTGCCCCTTCAGCGCCACCGCCATCAGAGAGATGTCGAGCGTCGCCTCCGTCCTCGCGAAGCACGAGGTCCCGAGCGTCCTCCTGAACGTCGGCGAACCCCAGGCGGCCGTCGAGCAGTTCTACGTGCAGCGGCGGGTGGGCATACCGGTCATCTACGACACGGGCAAAGCCACTCTGACGGCGTGGGCTGTCACGTCAACGCCCACGCCCATTCTGATAGACTCGGCCGGCACGGTCGCCTACTGCGGCAAAGCCGTCTGGGCTGACGTCGGCGCCGCTGCCGAGAAGAGCCTGAAACTCCCCACCGGGTCCCTGAAGTTCACCGTCAAAGGCACGGGGTTTGTCTGAGGCAAGTGACCTCCCGCACCACGTGGCGTGGTGCAACGCTTCGGGGAGTCCACTGAGACGGTTGCCGTTGCGGACACGGGTGTCTCGCCCCTTGCCACGACCACTAAGACGGTTGTTGTTGGGGAGCCAGACGAAAAACCGCGAACTTGACGCGGACAACCAGTTGGCCCGTATTTCAAACAGAGAGCGCCGGCGAGAGTTCCGCGGGAGGTTGGGCGTGGGGAGCCAAAATCTCAAGGGCCGCCTTCGGGCGGCCCTTCCTTTGCGCGAGCGCCAGACGCCCCAACTCGCGCCCCCAACCAGCCTTGCGACAAGGACTTGCGGCGAGCCATGCCGCTCTCGGTTCGCCGACCTGTTAACCACTTCCGCCTCTCGTTGGGGCTCTGAATGCCCAAACTCTCGGACTCTCGCGGCCGCTTGCGGGTCCAGTTTAACAACCCTGGTTGGAGAGGGGCGTTCGGAGAGGTCGCGGGCGTTTGCGGCAGCGCGACCCGAGGCCTGAAGAACCGGCAAGACATGGTCCAGCGCTGCCGCGGCCTTCGGGCCGACGCCACGCCCTACGCAGCCATCATCCGCCGCCAGCGAAGTCCGCAAGGTTGCCTCGGGGCGGATGTGAAAGGGCGCTGAGCGACGAGGGGTGCCGAATCCTAGGCCCTTGCGATTGCGTAGGTTAGCGCTGGAATGCGGTTGATAACGAGTCCCCCCCTCTACCGCCATGTCGTGGGGCCCCCTGAAAGACGTAACACCTTTTCCCTGGACGAGTTACGTCAGTCACAGTCCACGCCGCGGGCGGGGTCGGCCCCGGGTGATGACGGGCGGCGGCGACAGGCCCGCCCCGGTTCCGCTGCGACGGCCGCAGACCTCCTACCCAATGGGCTCCCGGGGGCCATGCGCGCGGGGGCCCGGCGTTGTCAAGCCCGTGATGACGGGCGGCAATCGGGGCGGCCGGCACCGGCCCTACCTCGGGCTGGCGCCGAATGACACCGATGCGTTTAAGTCGTTTTCTGCAAAGGGCTTACAGGCCTGGGTGGCCCAGCGAAATGGCGCGTGGCGGGGGCCTCGGCAGTCGAACGCCTGCGAGCGGCGGCCTCGTTCGGGCGAGGGCAGCCGGGTCCCCGAAAAGGTGTAACTGCCCTGGGCTTCCTGCCGATAAGGGAGGCTGGCGGTCCGCAGAGGCGGCGCGGGCTGCGCCCTGGGGGGGGTGTCAACCGCTCCGGGGGCCCTGGCGTTGCCTGGCGGGCGGGCGCTTCTACCGCGGTGAGGAAGGCGCATGGATCCTGAGGAAGTGGCCAAGGCGAAACCTGCTGGGGCACGCGGGTTCCTGCGAGGGGAGTTGCACCCGACAGCGATCGGGTTCGCCGTGACGGCGATCCTGCTGGGCGCGATCGCGTCGTCGGCGTGGTGGGCGGTCCGGACGGAGTCGATGTTCCTGGAGAAGGCGCAGGGCGAGCAGGCCCGGGCGGTCGGCGGGGCGCTGGCGCGGAGCGTCGAGGTACTGCTGGCGGAAAACCAGTTGACGGCCGTGAGGCGGATCGTCGCCGAGACGGCCCAGGACTGCGACCTGGCCGGATGCCGGATCGTGCTGCCCGACGGCCAAGTGGTGGCCGACGCGAACCCAGGCCGGATCACGCTGCGCGAACTCCCACCGCGATGGTCCGGGACCGCGGTGGCGCCAGACGCCGCAAGCAGCCCGGCCACGCGGACGTTTCCGCTGGCAATCCCCGGGCGGGGAACCGCGCGGTTGGAGATCACGGCCTCGGGCGAGGGGCGGCTGGCGTCGGACTGGACGACCCAGGCGGGCATGGGCGCGATCTGCGTCGTGGGACTCCTGACGCTGATGGTCCTGTACCGCCGGGTCGGGTACGGCCTGCGCGGCGTCTGGGCGATCCGCCAGGCGCTCGTGGCGCGCGAGACGGGACAGACGTCGCCTGCGGCCCTCGAGGTGAACCCGGAGTGGGGCCTGGAGGCGCAGGCGTGGAACCGGCTGCTGAACCAGGGGGAGTCCGAGCAACGGGTGAAGGCGCTGGAGAAGACCAAGGAAGCGCTCCAGACCCGCCGCAGTTACGGCGGCGACCTGGCGGCCGCGTGCGACGGCCTGTCGCAGGGCCTGATCCTGGTGGACCGGGAGATGCGGGCGACGTATGCGAACGGCGCGGCTGCGGTGCTGCTCCAGACGACGCGTGAGAAGACGGCGTCGGCCAATCTGTCGGACCTGATTGCCGACCAGCGCGTTCTGGAGGCCGTCGAGGCGTCCACGACGGGGCCGATGCAGGGACGGACGATCGTCGAGGTCCAGCGGGACGACGCCGGCGGCAAGGGGGTGCTGCGGTTCATCGTGCGGCCGGTGCGGCGCGAGGACTGGGGCGTCGCGATGATCGTCATCGAGGACATCACGCAGCAGCGGATGGCCGATGAGGCCCGCAACGCCTTCGTGGCCCAGGCGACCCACGAGTTGCGCGGGCCGCTCACGAACATCCGGGCCTACGCCGAGATGGCCCTGGACGAGGGGAAGGCCGATCCGGCGGTCCAGGCCAACTGTCTGAGCATCATCAACCAGGAGACGTTCCGCCTGGATCGCATGGTCGGGGACATCCTCTCGATCGCCGAGATCGAGGCGGGGACGCTGACCCTGAAGCGGGACGACGTGCGGCTGGACGAACTGTTCCCGGAACTCCAGGCCGATTACGCCGCCCAGGCCAAGGACAAGGAGATCACGATCGCGTTCGACCTGCCGCCGAAACTGCCGGTCATGAAGGGCGACCGCGAAAAGATCGCGCTGGGCCTGCACAACCTGATCGGCAACGCGCTGAAGTACACCCCCTCCGGCGGCCAGGTGCGCGTGGCCGTGGTGATCGACGAGGGCAAACTGGTCGTCGACGTGAGCGACACGGGCATCGGCATGACCGAGGACGACATGCAGCACGTCTTCGAGAAGTTCTACCGGGCCAAGGACCGGCGCGTGGCGAAGGTCAAGGGGTCGGGCCTGGGCCTGGCCATCGCCCGGGAGGTCGTCCGGATGCACGGCGGCGACATCATCGTGCGGTCCGAACTGGACAAGGGCAGCGCGTTCACCCTGACGCTGCCGGTCGGGGGGGAGTCGGCCTAACGTGGTGCTGAAGGAACAACGGTGCGGCGCGGTGACGGTCCTGAGGCCCGAGGGGCCCCTGAAGGGGGAGGATGCGGAGCAGTTCCGCAAGCGGATCACCGACCTGCTGAACGCGAGTCTCGGGCGGTGCGTGCTGGACGCCTCGGCCATCCAGTTCGTGGACAGCAAGGGCCTGGAGGCCCTGGTCGACGCGAACGAGACGATCGCCCAGACGGGCCAGTCGCTCAAGTTGTGCGGCGTGAACGAGACGATCCGCCAGGTCCTGGAGTTGACGGAACTGGCGTCGCGCTTCGAGCACTTTGCGGACGTGAACGCGGCCGTGAGGAGTTTCCTGTGAAGGCCCGCAAGCCGAAGACGCCCATCGGCGAGGTGCTGGTCGAGGAGGGCGCGCTCTCCAAAGAGCAACTCTCCCGCGCCCTGGCCGATCAGAAGGCGACCGGCCGCCTGCTGGGCGAGATGCTCGTCGAGCAGGGCGTCATCAGCCCGGCGGTCCTGGTGCAGACCCTGGCCAAGCAGTTGGGCGTCCGGGGCTGCCACCTGCGTCACGGCCTGATCGACCCGGCCCTCCTGAGCGAGATCGGCCCGGAGGAGGCGGAGCGGTTGAAGGCGCTGCCCCTCTTCAAGGTGCACGACACCCTGACGGTGGCGATGGCCGAGCCCCAGTCGCTGCCGAAGATCGACCGCCTGCGGCAACTGACGCGGTGCAAGATCCAGGCGGTGCTCGCCCTGGAGGCCAACATCCAGGAGTTCATCAGCAAGTACGCCGGCGGCGAGACGGACGTCAACACCTTCCTGGCCTCGCTGGCCGAGTCGGACGTCTCGGTCGTCGAGGAGGAGAGGGTCGACGAAGGGCCGGTCACCGACCTGGACAAGATGGTCGCCGGAAGCCCGGTCGTCAACCTGGTGAACGTGGCGGTCATGACGGCCATCAAGGACGGCGCGAGCGACATTCACATCGAGCCGGAGAAGAAGGGCACGCGGATCCGGTACCGGATCGACGGCCTGCTGAGGGACCTGATGAAGCCGCCCGCCGGCATGCACGCCGCCATCGTGTCGCGCGTGAAGGTCATCGGCAAGATGGACATCTCGGAGAAGCGGCTGCCGCAGGAGGGCCGCGTCCGGATCGTCGCCGAGCGGCGGGAGATCGACCTGCGGGTCTCGAGCATGCCGACGCTGCTGGGCGAGAAACTGGTCATCCGCGTCCTGGACAAGGCGAACCTGCGCGTGCGGCTGGAGGACCTGGGGTTCCGCCCCGAGGCCCTCGAGGCCTTCCTCCGGATGCTGCGTCAGCCCCACGGCCTGGTGCTGGTGACGGGCCCGACCGGCAGCGGCAAGACGACAACCCTCTACTCGGCGCTCGACCTCCTCTACAGCCCCGAACTCAACATCGTGACCGTCGAGGACCCCGTGGAATACCAACTCGACTCGATCAATCAGATCCAGGTCCAGTCGTCGATCGGCATGACGTTCGCAAAGGTCCTGCGGAGCCTGCTGCGGCAGGACCCCGACATCATCATGGTCGGCGAGATCCGCGACGCCGAGACGGCCTCCGTGGCCGTCCAGGCCGCGCTCACCGGCCACCTCGTGCTGGCCACGCTGCACACGAACGACGCGCCGGGGGCCGTCGCGCGCCTGATCGACATGGGCATCGAGCCGTACCTCCTGGCCAGCGTGCTGAACGGCGCGGTGGCCCAGCGGCTGGCCAGGACCGTGTGCGAGAATTGCGCGACGAAGTACTACCCGGCCGAGAACGTCCTGGCCGACGCGGGCCTGGCCGGCAAGACGAACCAGACCTTCCGCAAGGGGGCCGGGTGCGAACAGTGCCACAACTCCGGCTTCCACGGCCGCACGGGCGTCTACGAGGTCATGACCACGTCGGACGAGATACGGCGGATGATCCACCAGGCGGCCCCGGCCCATGAATTGCGGGATCGGATGCGTCAGGCCGGTTGCCTGTCCCTTCGCGAGGAAGGCGTGCTGCTGGCCCTTCAGGGCAAGACCAGCCTGGAGGAGATCCTGAGCGTGACGCGCGGCGACGACGAGCCACAGCCGCGGGAAGCGGAAGTACCGCAGGAGAGTGTGGCGTGAAAGTGGCGTATCTGGCATTCGACAAGGCCGGGCACCGGGTGTCGGACACCCTCGAGGCCGGGGATATCCCCGAGGCCTCCGAGGTCCTTCGGCGTCGCGGGCTGTACGTCACGGAGATCTCGGGCGGGGACCTGAAGGCGCATCCGGCGGCGTCCCGCACGCGGAGAGTGGGCCGGGAGTCGCGGCGCCTGAAGAACCTCGCCATGCTCACGCGCCATCTGCACGCGGTGGTGTCGTGCGGCACGCCGTTGGTCGAGGCGCTCGGGGCGATGGAGCGGCAGGCCAAGAAGGGGCCCTGGCGCGACGCCCTCGCCGAGGTCCGCAGCCGCATCGAGGAAGGGGCGTCGCTGTCTGCGGCCATGGAAACCCGGCCCGACTGCTTTGACTCCCTCTGCCGCAGCCTGATTGCCGCCGGCGAGGCGTCGGGGAACCTGGCTGCCATGCTCGACCGGGTCGCCACCATGACGCGCAAGCGGCTGCACACGCGCAACGCGGTCCGGGGCGCGATGGTCTACCCGGCGCTCCTGTTGGGCGTGGCGGCCGTCGTGCTGGTGCTGCTGCTGGTGCTGGTCATCCCGCGCTTCGCGGAACTGTTTGCGAGCATGGACGTGCCGCTGCCGCCAACGACGGAGGCCCTCATCCTCGTGAGCGGCGCCCTGCGGTCCTACTGGTGGCTGGCGCTCGTCCTGGTCGTCGGGCCGGCCGTCGCCCTCCGGATGTACCTGGTCCGGCCGGCCGGCCGGCGGGCGCTGGACACGGTGGCCCTGCGGCTGCCGCAGGTCGGCCGTGCCGTCCGCAGTTTCTGCACCGCGCGGATGGCGCGCGTGCTGGGCGAGTTGCTGGAGAGCCACGTGTCGATCCTCAATGCGCTGGACCTGACCCGCGAGTCCGTCGGCAACTGCCACTACGTGGCGCTCGTGGACCGGGCGCGGGACGCGATCGTGCGGGGCAAGCCGATGAGCGCGGCCTTCAGCGAGACCGACCTCGTGAGCCCGTCGGTGTGCGAAGCCGTCCGCAACGGGGAGCAGAACGGCCAGGTGGGGCCGCTGCTGCTCAACATCGCGGACTTCCTCGACGAGGAGAACGAAGTGGTCGTGCGGTCGCTGACGAGCATCATCGAGCCGGTGATCCTCGTCCTGATGGGCGTTCTGGTCGGGGTCGTCGCGGTGAGCATGTTCCTGCCGCTCTTTGACCTGGCGGCGATGGCGCAGGGAGGCGGGTGATGCACCTGGTGTTCAGCAAGCGGCCTTGGCCGATCGGCGTGGAGTTCGACGGGCGGTTCGTCCGGGCGGCCCAGCTGTCGGGGTCCCCGGGGGCGTGGCGGCTGTCGGCGGCGCTGCACCTGCCGCGCATGCTGCCGGGCGCGGAGTTCGATTCGCAGGAGGTCGCCCAACTGGCCGGGGCGCTCGGCCGCCAGGGCTTCGAGGGCCGCCAGATCGTGCTGGCCGTCCCGGAGGAGAAGATGGTGACCGGCGTCCTGGAACTGCCTCCGCGCGCCTCCGGAGCACCCGTGGACGTCATCGCCCGCGCCGAACTGGCCGCCATGCACGACTTCGATCCCCAGGCGGCCGAGATGGCCTGCTGGGACCTTCCGGCCTCGAGCCGCCAGAAGGACGTGACGCAGGCCATGGCCGTCGCCTGCCGCCACGCCGACGCGGAAGCCCTTCTCGACGTCTTCGAGCGCGGCGGCCTGGACGTGCAGGTGCTGGACAGCCGGCTCCACGCGCTCGTGCGGGGCTGCCGGCCCGTGCTTCCGCCCTCCGGCATGGCCGCCGTCCTGGAACTGGCGTGGGACCGGGCCATGCTGGTCCTCCTGCACGAGGGGACCGTCATCTACAAGTGGACCATGGCGGAGGCCGCCGTCGGGCAACTGGCGGAAGCCCTGACGAAGAACCTCCACGTGGAAGATGACGCGGTCGAGTATCTCCTCGCGGAGGTCGGCCTGACGCCGAAGGCGGGGCAGGCCTGGGGCGACGCGGCGTCGCTCGGCGCCGTGGGGGCCGTGATCCGCCAACACCTGGACGCCATCGCCGGTGCGGTGCAGTCGCCCTTCGTCTACTGCGCGCAGCAGTATGCGAGTTCGGTCCTGGACCACCTGGCCCTGGTGGGGCAGGGGGCCGCCGTTCCGGGCGTGGGCGAATACCTCCAGTCGCGTTTGGGGATGAACGTGCGGACGGTCACCCCGCCGGCTGTCGTCGAATGTCCCGAAACGTTCGGGCCCAGGGCGGGCGACCCGTCGATGATCGTCCCGATCGGACTTGCCCAGTTCCCCGGGTAAGGGGGTGCCAGATGCAGAGCGTGAATTTCATCCCGGCACGTCGGATCACCGCCAAGCAGCGACGGCGCCAGATAAACCGATGGGCCGTCACGGTGAGCGTCTACGCCATGCTGCTGATCGGCGTATACGCGTGCTCCTATGCCCTCTGGGGCGGCGGCCACGCGGCCATAGCCGACGAGGAGCGGAAGACGAGCCTCCGCGTCGAGCAGGCCAAGCGGGCCATCAGCACCCTTCAAGGGGAACTGACGGCCGAAGAGGCGACGCTCAAGGCCAACCAGGCCCTGGCGGACCAGCCCGACTGGAGCGTGCTGCTGGTCCTGGTGGCCGGGAGCCTCAGCGACGAGGTCGTGCTGAACCGATGCGACCTCAGGCCGGGACAGGTCCTGGAGACCGCGGCCGCCGGGTCGCCGGCGCCCGGGCCGCCCCCCTCCGGACCGCCTTCCCCGGCGCCCGGGGCGGCGGCCACGCCGGGGCCGTTCGTGCTGACGGTCGCGGGCTATGGCAAGACGATGACGGCGGTGTCGCAGTTCGTCCTGGCGCTGGAGCGGCTGGCGCTGTTTGACCAGGTCCGGCTGATCAAGACGAACCGCGAACCGTTTCAGTCGACGCAAGCCGTTGCCTTCCAGATCGAGTGCTCGCTGGGGAACAACGGGGGAGGCCCGAAGTGAAGATCGACCTGACCAAGTGGGAGGGGCGGCAACTGGACGTGGCGAGCGTGACCGTCTGCGTCGCCCTGGCCCTGGCCGTTTACCTGGGGGGCCTCCGGCCGCTCCGGCAGAGCCATGACGCGTTGGTCGGCCGCCGGGAGGCCCTGTCGGTCCAGCAGAGCCAGGCCGCCCGGCTGGAGGCCGCGCGGGTCGCGATCCAGCACCGGCTCGACGGCGTCCGGGGCGCGCTGGCCGAGAAGTCGCTGCCCCTGAAGCCTGTGTCGAACATGAACGTCCACGTGGCGTCGATTTCGGCCTTGGCTGTCGAGAGCGGCCTCCGGATCGATGACGTCCAGACCGGGTTGGTGTCCGAGGGCGTCCACTGTGAGGCCGTGCCCATCTACATGGCCGGCGGGGGAACGTACCGGGACTGCACCGCGTTCCTGAGCCGGCTGCGTCGGGCGTTTCCTGACACGAGCGTCTCGTCGCTCGAGTTGGCCGGCAGCGTGGCCGACCCGGGGGCGGCGGGGAAGTTCCGCGTGGCGTTGGAATGGTATGCGGCGCCCAAGGCAGCGGCCGCGGGCAAGCGCGACCTGCCAGCCGTGACGGCGGGCGGGTAACCCCTTGTGGCGAGAGTGATATGCAACTCTCCAAGACACAGAAGATCTACCTGGCGCTGGGCGTGATCGCCGTGGCGGCCTTCGTGGTCGACCGGGTGTTTCTGGGATCAGGCTCGAGAGGTCCCGCTCCGGCGCGGGCCGCGGCCGACACGCCAGGCCCGGCCGCCGCCCAGCCGCCGCCGGCGCCCGCCCCGCCGCTCGCGGTCCCGCGTTCTGACCGCCCGTCCCTGGCGGACCGGCTCGACGCGCTGGCGAAGGACGCCGACGTCGACGTGGGCCGCATGAGGGACGCCTTCGTGCCGCCCCCGTCGTGGATTGCCGTAACCAAGTCGCCCGAGCCGGAGGTCGTGGAGCCCAGCGCGGCCGAGAAGTTCGCGGCCTCGCACACGTTGACGGCGGTGCTCCTGGCGGGCAAGGGCGGCTGCGCGGTCGTCAACGGTAAGGTGATCCAGGTCGGCCAGGAGGTGGACGGCTTCGAACTCGTGAGCCTGGCCCGGGAGTGCGCGGTCTTTCAGGGCGGCCAGGAGCGGGTGGAGTTGAGGCTCCACCTAGAGAGCGGCGCCCGGGAATAGGCGACGGGAGGCGGCGCGCGGCACCCGCGGGAATAACCCCCCGGGGGGACAGGAATGCCCCTGGCGCTATAGAGAAGGGCGTTTCCGGCCCTCAAAATCGGTAAAGCCATCTCCGTAGATGGCCGATATAAGCGGTACGCGTTGGAGAACTGTTCACGGGGCTACTGGCTGGCTTTCGCTCGGCCGAGGAGAGGGACATGTTGAGGGCACGGCACACCCGAAGGGGTGGCTTCAGTCTGCTGGAACTGGTCATTGTGGTCGTGATCATCGGCATCCTGGCGGCCATTGCCATCCCGCGCATGAGCCGGGGCACCGCAGGGGCGGCCGACTCGGCCCTCGCCGGCGACCTGGCCGTGCTCCGGAACGCTGTTGAACTGTTCGCGGCCGAGCACGACGGCAAAGCGCCGAAACTGGCTTCGATCGCCGCCCAACTGACCCAGTACACCGACAGCAGCAATACATCCGCTCCCGTCGCCACCAAGGACAAGGACCATCCGTACGGCCCGTACATCCGGAAGATCCCGAAACTCCCGGTGGGCTCGAACAAGAACCTGGACACCTTTACCGCCACGATGCCCCTTGGGACCGATGCCGCGGGCTGGTACTACAACGAGGCGACCCCCGAAGTGAGGGCCAACCTGGCCGATTCCGAGGTGGACGTGACGGAGAAGCCGTACAACGCCTACTAGTCGGCGCCCGCCCTCCGGGCCGAGCCTGGGCGATCGGCGCTCGACCGATGCCAGGACGAGGACGGCGCACGACTAGGGACGTGCCTTACAGCCGCTCGCCGACGCCAGGCCGAGCGGCTTGCTTTTGAGTCGCGGCCGGCCGGCGACCCCGTACCCCGGGCCGCCGGTCGCGGGCCCCCTTGAGCCGCGCCGCGGAGGACGGCCGATGGACGTGCGCATGCGCTCACGCGGGACGCGCCGAGGCGCCTTCACGCTGGTCGAGGTCGTCCTCGTGCTGAGCCTCATCGCGGTCGTTGCCGCCATCGCCGTGCCGCGGTACGTCGCCTCCATCACCCACTACCGGCTGGGCGTGGCGGCGCGGCGGATCGCGGTGGACCTGGCGGTGGCACGGCAGCGGGCGAAGACGACCAGCACCAGCCAGACGGTGGTGTTCGGCGTCGCCGCGAACCGCTATGAGATGCCGGGCGTCGCGCCGCTGAATGGCGCGACGGGCACCTACGCGGTGGACCTGGGCAGCGACCCGTACCGCGTCACGCTCCTCTCGGCCGATTTCGCCGGCCGCTCGACGGTGACGTTCAGCGCGTACGGTTTTCCGGACAGCGGCGGCACGGTCGTCGTCGAGGCCGGCGGCGTACAGAAGACCATCGTGCTCAACCCCGACACGGGAAGGGCTTCGACGCCATGAGGTGTCTGACGGGTGAAGACGGTGCCGGCCAGTTTCGCCGCGGCCGCCCGCGCGCCTTCACGCTGGTGGAGGTGGTGGTCAGCACGGCGATCCTGGCGATCGTCATGCTGGCGTGCGTCAGCGTCCTGGTCCTGGCGCAGCGGGCGCTGGTCCTGAACGATCCGGGGAGCGCCCCCGTGCAGGCGGCCTCCGCCCGCGAGGCGGTCGACCTCGTCACCGCCGACCTGCGGGTGGCCATGTCCGTCGTCCAGGCGGGGCCGACGACGGCCGCCCTCACCGTGCCGGACCGCACGGGCGACGGCGCCCCCGAGACGCTCGTGTACGCCTGGTCGGGCACGCCGGGCGACCCCCTGACCCGGTCGTACAACGGCGGCCCGGCGGCCGCCATCCTCGAGAACGTCCAGGCCCTCACCCTGAGTTCCCTCCTGAGACAGACGGGCCCGCCGGCCCAGTCGGAGAGCGCCGAGCAGGTGCTCTTCTACCACGACGACGCGGTGGGCGGCTCCATGAAGGACTACACCCTGGAGTCGACCAAGTGGTGCGCCACGTACTTCAAGCCCTCCCTGCCGGCCAACGCCGTGTCGTGGAAGATCACGCGCGTCTCGATCGTCGCCAAGCAGGAAGGAGGGACGGTGGAGGGGTTCGCGATCGTCGGACTCCGGCAGGCCGACGCCGCCATGAAGCCGACGTGGTCGGCGATCGACGGCGCGGCCGTGAGCGAATACTCGCTGTCGAGTTCGTACGCCTGGACCGAGGTCTCTTTCACCACCGCCTCCGGCCTGGACCCCACGAAAGGGTATTGCCTGGTCATCCGGCAGGCGGCCACCACCGAGAGGGCGGCCAGGATCCAGTGGGAAGACAGCGTGACGGAGACTGACAACCGCTGGACGACCACGAGCGACTCCGGCAGCACCTGGACGACGCCGGATACGACGAAGCACCTGCGCTTCTACGTGTACGGGACCGTGACGACCCAGTAAGCGAGGCACCATGCGCAGCGCACCAGGCACGACGGGCCGCCGCGCGAGCCGCCCCGGGTTCACCCTGGTCGAGGCGGTCATCTCGCTGGCCATCGTGACGACCATGGTCGTCGTCGGCCTCGAGATGATGGGCGCGTCCGCCAAGGCGCGGATCGTCCAGCGCGAGCAGTCGAGCGCCACGGGCCTGGCCCGGCAGTTGCTGTCGGAGATAAGGCCGTGCCGTTACGCCGACGCGGACCAGCCCACCGGGTTCGGCCCCGAGTCCGGCGAGGTCCGGGCGACCTTCGACGACGTCGATGACTACAACGGGTATGTGGAGAGCCCGCCGCGGTTCAAGACCGGCGCGGCCGTGCCGGGCTACGACGGCTGGACGTGGAAGGCCAGCGTCGCCCGGGCCGACCGGGGCAACCCGGACAACGGCGCCGGCTCGGAGACGGGCCTGAAACGGATCGCCGTGACCGTCATCAGCCCGACCGACCGCCAGACGGTCCTCGTGGCCCTGCGGTCGCGCAGCAGCGGCTATGACCAGGAACCGAGCCGGAGCACGACGTACCTCGGTTGGTTCGGCCTCTCGCTCCAGGCCGGATCCGGTTCGACCGTCGCGGCCGCCTCCGGCGCCAACCTCGTGAACCAGGTGCCATGACACGGACCGCTCCAGAACGAAGGGCCTCGCCCCGCCGCCCGGGGACCGTGTACGTCTTCGTCCTCGGCATCGGCGTGCTCCTGACCGTCATCGGCCTGGCGGTGGTGGCCCTGGTGCGGCTCAACACGCGGCTGAGCGAAGAGGCGGGCGATGGGGCCGAGGCC
>Ga0315274_10009283_pt1 | contig 14226 bp, 9 predicted proteins | sample YL17G02_20_MG_FD_203700 | JGI IMG/M metagenome (GOLD analysis project Ga0315274, IMG submission 203700) | Sediment microbial communities from Yellowstone Lake, YNP, Wyoming, USA - YL17G02_20 | ecosystem: Environmental > Aquatic > Freshwater > Lake > Sediment | place: USA: Wyoming | collected... | reverse complement strand
CCCATATTTTGCAGGGTCCTATGGCGATGCCATATATTTTGGGGTCTCTTTATCCAAGTTTTTCTATCGGATGCGCCTCTTGGCTATCATAGCTGGGATTGGACTCGTGGTGCTGGCTGCTCTCAACCCTTTATGGAGAATGATAGGGCAACGACCCAGGCTAGCCAGCATACTCGAGCACGGTGTGCTATCGCTGGTTGCATTTGGATCGGCCTTTTGTGTGACATCGCCCTTTAATGTCTTCGATGTGCGATCAGGTTTCCTGAGAGGTTTCCTCTACGAGTCTCTGCACTCTAGCTTTGGACATATGGTTGCAGAAGGCAGCAACCTGCTGCTCTGGTTGAATGTTCTCATATCGCCCGAACTGTTAGATGGCTTGGTTCTCGGCCTGGCAGCAATCAGCCTGATATTGACCTTGTTCACGGTGGTGAAAAGCGGCCCCTGGAAACTACTCGAACCAGTATCCATCTTGTGGATATGGGTTATTTACTACCTTGGCTTCCTGTTCTTGCGCGTGAACATACGCACCTTTAGGACACTGCTGCCAATTATCCCGTTCTTGATCATATTGGCAGCCCACGGGTTGACTCGATTGATAGGGTTCGTCACTCCCAGACTATCCAGCAAGTCTGTGGCAGTGCTGAGCATTGCCAGTGTATTGATTATCGTTGGAGCAGAGTCCCCTAAATCATTGGACCAGATTGTCCGATTCCGCCAGGCAACCAGCCAGCGCGAACAGACGAGTACTGCAGTGCGTGCAGGGCGTTGGCTGACAGAACAGTATCTGCCCTCTATGCGAGTTCTGTATGACCAGTATAGCTACGTTCCTCCCGTATTTACTGAGGCTTTTGTAACTCCATTTGGAGGAACTCTTGAGCTCTTGAAAACAGTTGATCCAGATATTGTCATCGTATCGAGCGAGATCGCGGACAGATTCTCTAACATCGAGCAAGCAACCGTGTATGTGAGAGATGAAAACGAGTTTATGGCAAAGCACGATTATTATGATGCATTGCGCCGCCAGGAAAGCGGCTATGTGCTTGTGCAAGATTTCGGCACCGTCCAAGTGTTCGCGAGAAAACAAACACAATGAGGATTGGATATGAGCAAACCCATAGCCGGCGTGTTCTTTGAAATCGGGAGCAAGTTTCTGACGGCTCTGCATCTCTACCGATACCGGATGCGCATCAGACGTCTGGTGGCTAGAGGGCTGACCCTGGGCAAGAATGTGACTATTCAGTATTCGGCCCAGATTGATGACGTCTATCCTTACTTGATTCGAATTGGCAATAACTGTTCGATTAGTAACGAGGTCCGGATCCTTGCGCACGATGCAACGCCCTTCAAGTTTACCGATGGATATACCCGGTTGGGCAAAGTGGAAATCAGGGACAATTGCTTTATTGGCGAGAAAGCGATCATTTTGCCAGGCGTTACTATTGGACCGAACGTGCTGATCGCGGCAGGGTCAGTCGTCAATAGGGACCTCCCGCCCAATTCGTGCGTGGCGGGTATCCCAGCCAGGGTTTATGGCAGGTTTGACAACCTGATCGAACAACACCAACGACAAATAGCCACCCGACCCACCTTTGAGTACTCGGATTTGAATCCCGAGTGTAATGAGCAGATCAGAAGGAGTGTATGGGAGGCCGTTCAAGATGGTGACGCCTATCTCAAGGGGTATGCCGGAAAATATCCGTTCACGTTGAACAGTGATTAATGGGTCATCAAAAGCAATGGGAAAAGCCTTTCCGTGAGAGCTGGATTGAGCATGCAGAAGGCAATTCAGTATCCAGACGGCAAAACGTTCGCCTTTAGCGTGGTTGACGACGCAGACCGCGGCACTGTGGCCAATCTCAGGCCCGTCTACGATTTGCTCTATGATCTGGGTTTCAGAACGACTAAAACAGTTTGGTTGCGAAAAGGTTTGAACTCGGACTGTTTGGGGGTCAATGCACAGACATTGGAGGACGAAGAATACCTGCAGTTCGTGCTTGAGCTGCAACGGCGGGGGTTCGAGATCGCCATGCATATGGCGGCTCCAGGCAGCAGCCTCAGGTCAGAAACCATTTCTGCTTATGAGAGATTCAAAAGCATCTTTGGGCACTATCCCAAGATCAACATTAACCACTATGCCAATGCAGAGAATATCTACTGGGGGAAGAACCGCGTTGATGGTTACTTTCTGCAGACCCTCTATGATCGTCTAGCCCAGCGGGGTCAATTCTGGGGACACGTTGAAGGCAGCGAATTCTTTTGGGGAGATATTTGTCAACGGCATACCAAGTACGTGCGCAATTTTACCTTCCAGAGCGTAAACACGCTCAGGGCAAATCCACGTATGCCGTATCATGATGATCGCCGTCCCTACGTGAACTATTGGTTTTCCAGTTCTGAGGGTGCCGACGTCGAGGGGTTCAATAGACTTGTCTCTGAGCGGAATCAAGAGCGACTGGTGAGAGAAAAGGGGTGTTGTCTCGTTTACACTCATTTCGGCAAGGGATTCGTAGAGAGAGGAAAGCTGAACACCACTTGGAAAAGATTGATGAACCAGTTGGCTCAGAAAAATGGCTGGTTCGTGCCGACCTCTGAGCTGCTTGACTTTTTGTTAGAGCAGCAAGAGCGTGAGGTGATTTCTTGGGAAGAGAGAGGGTATTTGCCCTATCGCTGGATGCTCGAGAAAGTGTGGAACCGAATCGCCAGCAAGCTGAAGGATCATGGGTGATTGCACAGGAAGGTGTTGGCAGGGGTGAGGTTATGGAGGCGATGGACCTTCCTTTTGTCACAGTCATTGTCCCAATGCGCAACGAAAAAGCCTACATCGGCGAGTGTTTGGACTCTCTGATTGAGCAGGATTATGCTCCGGACCGTGTCCAAGTCCTGGTCGTAGATGGCATGTCTACCGATGGTTCACGAGATATCGTGTCTAGATTCGCCCAGGAACATGCCTCCGGAAGCATTTCACTACTGAATAATCCCAGACGTATCCCAGCTGCGGCTATGAATATAGGGATACGAGAAGCGCGCGGCGATGTAATCATACGTCTAGACGCACACAGCTTTGCGTCCAATGATTTTATCAGCCAGAACGTGGCCTATTTATCGAGAACTGAGCTGGCTTGCGTTGGAGGAACGATCCAGAGTTCCTCACGATGTTTCCTCGGCAAAGCGATCGCTCTGGCTATGGGCTCTCCCTTTGGGGTAGGGAACGCTCTTTTTCGTTATGCTCAGAAAGAGCAATACGTGGATACTGTGGCGTTTGGCGCCTATCGCAAAGCGGTATTTGATGAGATCGGCCTCTTTGACGAAGGGCTGATCTATAGCGAGGACAATGAATTCAACTACCGCTTACGAAAGCACGGCGGCAAGATCTTGCTGACGCCAGCGATCCGTTCGTTTTACTATACCCGAGAGTCGCTCGGAGAACTGTGGAGACAGTACTATCACTATGGTTTTGGAAGGATACCTTTTATGGCGAGGTCGCCTGATTCGATCATGCTCCGACACTTGGTGCCATTTATCTTTGTGTCAGTGCTCCTGGCCAGCGGAGTGTTGGGCATATTCAACCCACTTTCTCGGTGGTTGTTCTTGCTTACGCTGTCAAGCTATCTGATCGCTTTGACGTTTTTTGCTTTCAAGATCTCGGCCCAGCATGGCTGGAAATATCTGCTTGTTTTGCCAGCCGTATTCGCTTGCCTCCACCTGGGTTATGGTCTGGGAACGTATGCAGGAATATGGAATTTGGCGACAAGGCCGAAACAAGTGTTGGGGAATAGTTGCCATGGATGAAAGTGAGCGTATCAAGCGAGTCTATGCACAGCGCGCGCGAGACGGGTTAGAAGCCAAATATGCCCTTTTCAATGACGCCAGTTTGTACGCGATGCAGAGGAGAGAGAGAGAAATACTCAGAACACTGAAGAGTGAAGGGTTCATCTCCTTGAGCGATAAAAGGATTCTGGATGTTGGCTGTGGTGATGGCGGCGGCCTGAGGAGGTTGCTGGCTTATGGGGCGAATCCCAGCAATTTGTGGGGAATTGACTTGATCAGTGACCGCGTCCTGGTCGCGAAGGATACCAATCCCTTGATGCGCGTTTTTCTGGGCAATGCTGAGACGTTGCCTTTCGCCACGCAGAGCTTTGATTTGGTCATGCAGTTCGTGGTCCTGAGTTCCATTCTGGATCGGCAGGTGAAGCGTCAGGTTGCAACCGAGATGCTCAGAGTGCTCAAGCCAAATGGCATGATCCTGTGGTACGACCTTTGGGCCTCGAATCCGAGAAACTCGAATATCCGTGGAATTCGGCGTCAAGAGATAGAGGCTCTGTTCCCAGGCTGCGTGTTCAAATACCGTCGAACGACGTTGGCGCCACCCCTGGCCCGGGCGCTGGTGCGGTATTCGTGGCTGGCGTGTTACCTGCTGGAAAAAATCCCATTGGTGCGCACGCACTATCTGGCGACGATCAGGATGAACCATGCAGCATCTTGAGAGAAAAGAGACAACGTTGTATTTGCGTGACGTTTTCCTGAAACTCGGAAGTGGCCTCGTGGCCTTTGTGATGAACTTTGCTTCCGGAGTCATCGTCGCGCGCACGTTGGGCGCCGAAGGAAATGGCTTGGCGACCTTGCTCATCTTGACGCCGACGATGATCGCGGCGTTTGGTAGCCTGGGCATTGACAAAGCTAATGGTTATCTGGCCGGCTCACGGAAGCGGAGCGCACAGGTCTTGCTGGGCAATTCCCTCTCCTGGGCAGCCATGACTACCTTGGTGACCGGTGTGGCCTATTGGGCGGCGATGCCGCTTACCTCCAATTTTCTGTCAGCAGGTGGGATAGAGCGCCCTGTATTGGGGCTGGCCTTTGCCATTGTCCCGGTTGCTCTCATCGAAATGTACCTTCAAGGCATTCTTTGGGGGCTTAACCGCATTCCTCAGCTCAGCCTGGTGAGTGTCATCCGATTTTCTTCCCAGTTGGCCCTGAGTGTTATTCTAGTTGTAATCCTCAAGTTGGGAGTAAGGGGAGCTGTCATCGCTGCGATTGTGACTCCCGGCATGTGTGTTGCATTGTATCTGGTTTTCCTGAGGAATGACGCCAGAGTTCAATTCGGCTACTACAGGGACGCGCTCAAGGACTCGCTTACTTTTGGGATCCAAGTGCATTTGGGAAGCGTTATGCAGTTCCTCAACTATCGTTTGGACATGTTCGTGGTCAATTATTTCACCGGGACCATCAACGTTGGCTTTTACGCTGTGGCTGTATCTCTGGCCGAGTTGCTCTGGTACCTGCCGGACGCGGCTGGCTTTGTCCTGTTTCCAAAGACGGCCTCCTCGGATCCCGAAACAGCCAGGCAGTTCACGCCAAAGGTAGCGCGACTGGCCGTATTTATCACTGGGGTGGCTGCCATTGGCCTGTTCCTCGTAAGCCGACCCATCATTGCGACCCTGTACACCAAGGAATTTCTGCCGTCTCTGTATCCCTTGTGGATTCTCTTGCCCGGCGTGATTGCTCTTGGCTATTCGAAAGTCATCTTTAGCGACCTGGGCGGTCGGGGAAAACCCTATTACGGCACCTTGGCGTCCCTCCTTTCTATCGCAGTGACAGTGGGGTTAGATCTCGTGCTGATTCCCCGTTGGGGCATTATAGGTGCGGCCACGGCCTCGTCGTTGGCCTATATCACCAACGCTGCGGCCGCCGTGGTCTTTTACCTGAAAGTGACCGGCAATAGACTCGGCGACGTTTTGCTGATTCAAAAGAGTGATGTCGAGGCCAGCGTCAATGCCGGGCGCAGAGTGATGTTGGCGATGCGGCGGTCGTTTCATGGTTGAGCCAAGAGAACGGCCGAGGCATGCGGTGACCTGCCGAGTGTTTACGGTTGGAACGGGCTTGGTCATGGTGATGATCGTCGCCGCTTGCGGCGGCAGCCCAGCCCGTCCTCTGGTGACGCCGGAAAGGGTAACACCGGCGGCGAGCCTGACTGCGGGCGGTACGGCCACAACGGGTACTGCTTTCTTTCCATTAGGGTTCATGGGGCCTGCAGATGAGGCCTTGTTCACGCAGATCGCTGCGGCTGGTTTTAACGTCGTCTATGAATTCAAAAGTATACAGGACATTGGCGAAGCCGAAGATTATCTCAACCGTGCTGAGAAGGTGGGACTAAAGGTCATTCAGAACATGCCTTCGTGCAGAGCCTTTGAGTCCGACAATCCGATTTGCAAGAAGTGGAACGCTCCGGTGTGGAGCAAAGGCGAATGGGGCAACTTTATTTCAAAGCTGGCAACTCATTATAACCTGGTCGCCTGGTACTTGCCTGACGAGATAGCCGACTACACTGCCGCGTCCAACCTGTACCGGTGGGTGAAGGAATATGATCCTCGCCAGCGGCCGGTCTATGCCAACCCAGGCACCTTCGAACTTGAAAGGATAACCCGGTTGGCAAACTATGCAGATTTTCTGTGGGTGGCCTGCTATCCGGAATACTACCAGGAGCCGCGAGCGATTGTAACCTTCGGCATGAAGCTAGACGCCACGGTTGGTCAATATACCAATGCCGAGGGGGGAGCTATCCTGCAATTTTTTGATAGTGCCAGGTTTGGGAGGAAAAGGGGATACCCCACCGCACGCGAGCTAAGAGCGGATAGCTACCAAGCCATCATCGGCGGAGCAAGTGGGTTATGGTATTTCAATTATGAGATGGGCCGAGACCTACCTGGGTTGTGGGAAGCACTCGTAAAGGTTGCTGATGAAATCCTCGGCTCAGGTGGGCTGAATAAAGTGATTCTCTCTCCGGGCGTGCCGCAGACGATCTCTAAGAACATTGTTTCAGGGCCGAGCCACAGTCCTATGGCTCAAGGTCAAGTCTATGACTCTATCCAGACGCTGCAAAAGCAACACAATGGAACGTATCTTTTTGCCGTTAACATTGCCACGGGCAGTGTGGTGGTCGAGTTCGGCACCTTGGAAAAAGCGACAACTGTGGAAGTCTTGTTTGAAAGCAGGACGATTCCCGTTGCAAACGGCTCATTCCAGGATAGCTTTACCCAGGACGACGTTCACATCTATCGCGTCATCACAGACGCCTGAGGCAGTCTGGTATTAGGTAACTTGATTCAGGGAGGTTGCAATGATCAGGACTTTGATTTACGTGGTGTTGATACTGGTGGTCGTTTGCCTGGTGCAAGGCAGCTCGGCGCAATCAGCCACTGTGTCATTCCCTCTGGGGCTTATGGGGCCTTCCGGTGATACTCCTCCGCAGCTAGGGACTCTAACACAAAAGCTGGCAGATACAACTAGCCATGGCTTTAACATTGTCTACGAGTTCAGGGGGGTCCAGGAGATCAGCGACGCTGAAGACTATCTCAACAAGGCCCAGGCGGCAGGACTAAAGGTTGTTCAGAATATGCCTGTGTGTAGGTTATATCAGCCTAATCGTCCGATCTGCGGCCAACCCCCTGTGCCCCTATGGACCGAGGTGGAATGGGCGAATTTCATTTCGACCCTGGCGGCCCACAACAACTTGGTGGCCTGGTACTTGCCTGACGAAATAGACAATTTCCAGGCAGCGGCCAATTTGTATCAATGGCTCCATACCTACGACCCCCTTGACCGGCCGGTATATGGCAATCCTGGTTCTTTTGACCAGTCTGTGATTAATCTATTCCCGGCCTTTACAGAGTTTTTGTGGGCAGTTTCCTACCCGGAACTTTCTGGAGAGCCACGGGCGCTGACAACGCATATGATGAAATTGGATGCTAATGCCTGTCGTGGTACAAACACCCAATGGGGCGCTATCCTGCAATTCTTCGACAGCGCTCACTTCCCAGAATATGGAAGAGTCGGGCACCCCACTGCTCGCCAACTCAGGTCTGATAGCTACCAGGCTATCATCGGAGGGGCCAAGGGGCTCTGGTATTTCAATTATGAGATGGGCAAAGGCGATGGGCTGGACGAACTCTGGAGTGAAATGATCACGGTCACCGATGAGATTATTGGGTCGGGCGGGCTAGTCGAGGTCATCCTGGCACCAGATGTGCCGCAAGGTATCATAACGCACATCATCTCTGGACCTGCACAAAGCCCGCCCACACAGGGCCAAGTCTACGATTCTATCCAGACTTTGCAGAAATGGCGCACGGGCGACGGGACGTATCTCTTTGCCGTCAATATTGCGACTGACACTGTGGTGGCCGAGTTTTCTAATCTATGGCCGGCGACCAGCACCGTGCAGGTTCTGTTTGAGGGAAGGACCAGGCCGATTTCGGACAAGCTGTTCGGATCATTTCAGGATAGCTTTGCTCCGGATGACGTCCACATTTACTTTTATCCTGCCCCTCGGCCTGCCCCCCCGCTCACGCAGATTTACTTGCCGATCGTCATCAAACCTGCACCCAAGCTCTATCTGTATCTGCCGCTTATCCTTAAATCCAGTTCGGTTTACTGAAGCAGGACCTGGGTTATGCTACGAATTACCCGGATTCAGAAGGTCGTTATGCAGTTTGCCTGTACTACCCGACCCGTGCACTGGCTGGCAACTGCGAGTTGCCTGCTGGGTATGTTGGCGTTGCTGCTCACGGCGGAACGATTGACTGCCCATCAGCCGGTCACTGGCGCAGATGCCGCCGGCGAGACAACGGCAGCAGCCGATCTGATCAGCCAGCCCTCTACGCTATGGACAGGTTTCGACAACGTTGGCGTGGTCGTGGGCACTACGGTCAGCCATACTTTCGCTCTGGCAGTGGCCGATCTGGATGGAGACGGGAACCTGGACCTGGTCAGTGCGGATGAATCTGGCAGCATCATTGCCTGGCAAAACCATGGCACTCCTTTCAGTGGCGGATGGACGAAGCATCAGATTGGGACTGCGTCATTGCCGGTGGGGCTGGCGGCTGGCGACCTGGACGACGACGGGCACATAGACGTAGCGGTTGCGGGGGCGCATGGTCCAAAGATCTGGCGAAATGACGGCAGTCCCTTTGATGGAGAATGGTCATCGTGGCAGATTGGGGATCGGACTGTGGGCACGGTCAAGATCGCGGATATGAATGGAAATGGTCGTCTGGACTTGGTCACTGGGGGGGGGCTGCCGTGGTGGCAGGAACCGGATGATAACAACTGGATCACGGTGTGGTATGCACCAGCTTCGCCATTCACGCAAACCTGGTCAGCAACGGATGTGGGGCTGGCGTATTACACCCCGAACGGCCTGGACGTGGGCGACCTGGATAACGACGGCGACAATGACATCGTCATTGGCACAAACCATGCTCCGCCCGTGGGAGACGTGAATCATCCCGTTCCCCGTGAAGACTGGCCGGATGTTTATCAAGTGCGGGCATTTCGGAATGATGGTGAAGACCTCTGGACGACATTCAATATAGGACGGGATCCAGAAATTGAGACATTGGCCTACGTTGCCTATCATGGATTCTGGGGGGCTTCTGTCACGCATGTGGATCTGGCCGACCTGGACAAGGATGGCCATCTGGACATCGTCGCCACAGAAAGGGTTGAGGGAGACTTTTTGGTGATGGGCTGGCACAACGACGGAACACCGTTCAGTGGGGAATTGTGGGCCCCTTCGGCGATAGCCAAAGGGCCAGTCCACAACTGGTTAGAGGATGATGTCCTTTGGGCTGAGGCAGGGGATTTGGATCTGGATGGGAACCTCGACGTCGTCTCTGGCAGCAGGACATCGCTGGAACCCTGGCCCCTGAACATTTGGGCAAACACCGGGATTGCCTTTGGATCCGTCATTTCAGAGACCCATTGGCTTCGCCATAGCATCTCGTCACGCCGGGAAGACATTTGGACAGGTAAGGTTGCCGATCTCGACCAGGATGGCGATCTTGACCTGGCGACAGTGTCGCATGCCCTGGTGGCGGGTGACCCGAGCAAGATCAGGGTTTGGGAAAATGCCGGATTCAGGTTGAGCATATCTCCTGCTGACCAGACTGTGGCGCCGGGCGAGACGATTACCTATTCGGTGACAGCTTTGACTTGGCGTGGCTTTAATTACCCGATTCACCTATGGGTGAGTGGACTACCGGCCGGGATAGAGGCGACTTGGTCTCACGATCCCCTATCGCCTGGCAGCAGTACTGTGCTGACACTAGCGACAGCACTGAATGGTCTCGAAGGAAAGTACTCGATGAACGTTGTGGGTATTGGGGGGCGCTTTGTACAGAGCGAGCCTTTCACGCTGACTTTGTGCTTGGGATGTCGAGTGTATTTACCAGTGGTACAGCGAAGCGAATGATCGCGATACATACTGGCCGGCGGACAAGGGAGAGTCAGCATGCCTAGCAGCCTTCCACGGATCGGGTTAGCTTTAGCAGTCATGATTCTGCCAGTATTTGCATTGATGGGATTACTTGTCACGTCAGGGCAGGCTCACAGCCAGTCGGCGACCTGGTATGTAGATGGGAACTGTACCTTGTGCGGCGAAGGGACACTGGACAAGCCTTTCCAGGCTATCAAAGCGGCCCTGGCTGTCGCCGGCAATGGGGACACGATCCTTGTGGCGCAGGGCACTTATACCGAGAACCTTGTCATCAATGCTCCAGTAACGCTGGAGGGCGGCTACAGAGTTCAGGCGGGCAACTGGACTCGCGATATCACCCAAGCCGAAACAATCATCACCAGCGGTGACAGAACTGTACCGGGTGATTGGAATGGTGACTGGATTGGCTCTCTCAGCGTCATCAGGGATCGCTATGCCTACAGGATGTGGTATTCGGCCGGCAACGATATTGACGGGGAAAGCATCGGTTACGCTGACTCGCCGGATGGGATCCATTGGTTCCAGCCTTATCCCACACCCTTGTTGAGGCCGGGGGCGCTGAACGCCTGGGACGAAGTGAGTGCAGCTAACCCAACCGTGCTATCTACAGCAACCGGCTTTCACATGTGGTACGTCGGCTCGAATGTGTTCGGTGAACGTGCCATAGGTCACGCTACCTCATCTGATGGTCTAAAGTGGCAAAAGTATGACGGCAACCCAGTCTTGTATCCTGATGCCGCCGACGCAGACTCTTTTGGCTTTCCTACAGTCACGCAGAATGGTCTAGGCGACTATAAAATGTGGTACTCGGGTGGAGGAGACATCTGGCTCGCCACTTCGTCCAACGGTTTGAACTGGGCCAAACACCTGGAGACCCCAGCGCTGCGCCCTGGTACACCCGGTGACTGGGATGATGCGCGAGTCTATGCCCCGGTCGTGGTTGCCAATCCGGGCAAGTATGAGATGTGGTACGTAGGGGAAGGTGGGGCCGAAACGGGATCGCGAATAGGTTATGCTTGGTCTAGCAATGGCTTGACGTGGACGAAATCTCTGACTAACCCTGTGCTCGTTGGCCGGGATGGCTATTGGGAAGAGAGCACTGTGGCTCATCCGGCAGTCATAGCAGAGGGGCCAGCAAGCTACCAGATGTGGTATCGAGGGGGAAGCCACGGCCAACAGGCCATGGGTCAAGCCACGTCAACCGATGGCGTGAGTTGGACAAAATACCAAGACAATCCGGTGCTCACTCAGGGATATCCCACTCATTGGGGGCGACCGGTCGCCTCGTTCGGATCAAAAAGCGGCGGCGCCGTCTTGGATGGTTTCACGATTCGCAATGGGTATGCAGAATACGGTGGTGGAATATTGGCTTATGAAACGTCACCTATTATCCGTGCCTGCCACATCACCGGGAATGCGGCTCATCGTGGTGGTGGCGGCATCTGGGTAGGGAATGGTACGCTTTTGATTGACGACACCGTGGTGAGTCACAATACTTCATCCTACTGGGGCGGTGGTGTTGTTGCCAGCTATGCTTCAGTGACGATTCAAAATTGCTCAATCGCGGATAATGGGGCCAGCGCTTTTGGAGGAGGCCTGTTGCTTCAGGGAGCTGCACAATCCAGACTTGTGACCACAACGATTGCCCACAACACAGCCCGTTGGGGAGGCGGCCTCTACGTTGGAGACAATGTGGACTTGCACGTCTCCAGCAGCAGAATTGAGGGCAACGCTGCTCAACAAGCGGCCGGCCTGCGGATCGCCTACGCTACATTGACGATGACCAATACCTTTGTCGTAACCAACAGTGCCACAGCCGGCGGGCCAGGGGGGCTTGAATTTTGGTACGCCTCCGGCCAGGTGGTCAATGCGACCGTGGCCGACAATAGTGCGAGCGATGGGCGCGGCGGCATCGCTTTTGGCACAGGCGACCCTACCAGGCGGCTCGTCATTACTAACAGCCTGCTATTCTTTAACGGCGATGACCTGAGTTGCTCGGGCGGGCCTTGCAGCGTTGCCTACTCTGATGTATCGCAAGGCATAGTCGGACTTGGAAACATCTCGGCCGACCCGCGGTTCGTGAACCGGGCAACAGGCGATTATCGCCTGCGTGCAGGGTCACCCGCAATTGATGTCGGGACAGATGCAGGCGCTCCCCCGGTTGATTTTGAAGGTGATCTCCGGCCGGCCGGGAAAGTGGACATGGGCGCCGACGAGTTCACTGGTTACCTTATTCTCTTACCCCTGGTTCTCAGGGGTTCCTAAAGGTATTGAGGAGATTAAACTATGTCCATCGTGCACAGGCAGCATTCAGGGTCCGATAACGTTCAACTCGAGAACCAAGTCAGAGCCAGTGCTCAACACGCTCCCGGCTCCTCTTGGAACAGACGGTCGGGCTACATTGTCTTGGGATTAGTCTCCTTGGCCTGGCTGGCCTTGCGCAGCGGGACCAAGCCCAGCCGCCTGGTCTACCCTTGCCAGCGGGTGGCCGCGACCAACGGGCTGGGCTTCCTGGCTTACATTGCTTCTCTTGTGGTCTCAGCGCGGCTGTACCATCGCGCACGGGAACACCGCACCTTCGGACGCCTGGCCTTGCTGGTCATGGGGCTGACGCTAACGGCGCTGCTGCAGGGCGAGGCGAGGGGGCCGGTCTTGCTAGAGGCCAGCCCGACTTTGCCCGCCTGGACCAGCCCCAGCGCAGTTTCCGACGTGTTCGCCGTGACCAACGTGCCCACGCCCACGATCAGCCTGGAGGGAGGGACAATCCCCGGTGGCGTGTCACCCGCAGAGGCATTGCACGATGCGGGAGTAGACGCTTTGGTCAATTTGATGGCCTCCCACGATACTCACTTTTACAAAACGACTCTTCAGCCCAACGGGATATTTGCCCGAGATAGTGTGGTCGTCATCAAGGTCAACGATCAATGGAATTGCAATAGTGGCAGCGACAATCGTCGTGCTCACACCAACAATGACGTGGTCAAGGGAGTGATCTATCGCCTCGTCCAGCATCCCGAGGGGTTCGCCGGGGCCGTCATCATTGCCGATAACGGTCAAGGCGTGCCCGCACGGCTTGACTGTGCCAACTATAACAACGCCCAAGATGCACGCCAATCCTATAAAGACGTGGCAGACGCCTTTGTGAGTCAGGGCTATAACGTCTGCACATACACCTGGGATAACATCCGGAGCAGTTTTGTCGGCGAGTACAGCTCAGGCAATATGACAAGCGGTTATGTGCTGCTCCAGGATGGCACGCCCGGCACGAATCAGCTTTCCTATCCCAAATTTCAGGTCACGTGCGGAGCGCAAACTTTTCAGATCAGCATGCGCTATGGTCTGTGGAACGGGACAGCCTATGACAACACACGATTGAAAATGATCAATCTCCCGGTCGTCAAGCGGCACGGCATGGCCGGAGCCACCATTGCGGTCAAGAACTATATCGGTTTTCTCACCACAGCCAATCGAGACGCTCGCTTTGGCGACTTTGCCGCAATGCACAATTTCTTCTGGGGGTACCAGGCCGGCTCCGACTATGGTTTGTTGGGACGACAGTTGGCCCTCATTCGTCGAGCTGACCTGGACCTCGTTGACGCTATCTGGGTCAATCCAGTTGACGGCTGGCATGAGGAAACTAGCGCCGTGCGAGACAACATCTTGCTGGCCAGCTCTGATCCTTTTGCCGTGGATTATTATGCCTCGGCCTACGTGCTGGTGCCACATATGACGCCCGGTTCGGATACGGCCCACGACGCTGATGCTCGTTACCACGGGGGAGACTTTCGGGGTTTGCTGGTGACCAACGAGAATCGTGCCCGACTCAAGGGGATGACCGACACTATTAACCTGGACGACAGTTTCACCGTGGATCAGGAACAAGCCCAGTTCAATGTATTCGTCGCCGATGCATCAGCCCCGTCAACGGTAATGCTGTCACTGACCGCCGAGCCAGT
>Ga0315274_10009281_pt1 | contig 14227 bp, 12 predicted proteins | sample YL17G02_20_MG_FD_203700 | JGI IMG/M metagenome (GOLD analysis project Ga0315274, IMG submission 203700) | Sediment microbial communities from Yellowstone Lake, YNP, Wyoming, USA - YL17G02_20 | ecosystem: Environmental > Aquatic > Freshwater > Lake > Sediment | place: USA: Wyoming | collected... | reverse complement strand
TATCCCTGCCTACCGAGACTGTGTCGTAATTGGTAGTCGCAACCTTTAGGTTGCGGTCAGTTTCAATAAAATCAATGAGTTACACGCAGGCTAAAGCCTGCGGCTACCATCAAAATGGGATTACGACACAGTCTCACCGCAAAGAGGAACCCTCTTGAAGAGCCTAATGAACTACCCCGCAGCAAGCTACGGGGTATCAAAACCGAATAACTCGAGTTGTTGACTATGCAATTTCTTATACTCTTTTTCCCGTCCTTGCTTCTTCACGTATTCCGTAATGCTCTTCTCATTGCCAAATTGTCCAACCGTGTTAATGAAATACCCCTTCGACCAAAACTCCCCGCCCCAAAGGGCCTTCTTTACCGACGGCAAACGCATGAAGATCTCTCGGGCCGTTATACTCTTGATCGTCTGAACTATCTTCTTCGGGCTATACATCGGAACGGTCTGAACTTTAACTCCATACTCTAAATTTACCCCGTTAGAAAGCCCCGCCATTCAGGGCGGGGCTTATATGAATAAAACTTCAATTCCTTATAGAAAGGTCGGGGTCGAAGCCCCATCCTTTCTAACGGGGTTTATCCCTGCCTACCGAGACTGTGTCGTAATTGGTAGTCGCAACCTTTAGGTTGCGGTCAGTTTCAATAAAATCAATGAGTTACACGCAGGCTAAAGCCTGCGGCTACCATCAAAATGGGATTACGACGCAGTCTCACCGCAAAGAGGAACCCTCTTGAAGAGCCTATTTAATAGGATAGGATAGGGTCGAGTAATTCTTTTGCTGCCTTTCTCATTTCCTCATCTTTCGAATGATCGAGGACGATCCGATAGGATTTTTTGGCCTCCTCATATTTTCCCCAATTTTTTTGTAGATTCCCAATCTCCAATTGAGTTAAGAAGAACCATAAGGAATTTTCTTTCAAATACCGTATCGCTGTTTCAAAACTCGTAAGGGCTTTTTCGTATTTCCCTTGCTGATAGAAAATCTCACCCAATCCGAAGGAGGCTTCACCAAATAATTCGAGGATATTCCCTTTTAAAACCATTGTGTAATGAGAGATAGCTTCAACCATGTTTTTTTTCTTAAAATATAAATTACCTAATTGAAGAGCTGCATGATAGGACAGAGGATGATTTTGAAATTCATGGATGACTCGCTTGAATACCCCTTCAGCCTTATCATTCTCCTCACGGGAAAGATAGATCATTCCCAATTGAGTGAGAGCAAAAAGTTGCCAGGGATTGTTCCCATTTTGTCGATCAATAAGATCGAACGTTTCCAAAGCCTGGTCTAAATTTCCCAATTGGAGGAGGCATTCCCCCTTAATAAATTGACGTTTTTCCACCGATTGAGAGTTTGGGAATTCGAGCAATAAAATATCGAAGTTCGTAATCGCCTCCCTGAATTTATTTTCAAAAAAATATCCTTGACCTATTCGGAAGAGAGCTTTTTCTCTATAACTCGTATTAAGAATATTAAAATAATAAGGCAGGGAGTCCGATACCCTCCCTTCAGAGAAGATCATTTCTGCATTTAACCATTGCATAAAGGTTTTTTCTTCTTCCAAAGAGTTTAATTTTTGCAGTCTCTGAAAAATCCTATTGGCTCCTTCCATTTCACCGATATGGACATAATTCCAGAAAAGGGTGATGGCAGCGACCCCCCACAAAATACTCTCTTTGGGTTGATTAAAAAGGAGGTTTAATTCTTTGATCGAAGAAGAGTAATCCCCATTCGTCAAAAATATTTCTCCCAGTAAATAGTAGGTATATGAAATAAGGAGGGGATCCTTAAATTGTTTTTTAAATATTTGGAAGATTTCAATTGCATCCTGGACATTTCCCAAACGATATTCACAAATACCCAGTCTCCAATACGCTTCTGAAATTAAAGGATCGTTATTAAACCGTTCATAAAATGTTTTGTAACTTAGTTTGGCTTCATGAAATCTACCTAATTTTAACTGGGACCCTCCCAGCCAGAATAAAGCATACTTTGAATATGTTTTTTGGACAAAATAAGGCTCCTCACCTATCTTCTTGAAATAACCGACTGCAGCTTCATAATTATTTTGTTTATAAAAGAGAACCCCTAACCAGAACCAAGCGGATTGAATTAATTCATTTCGCTTAGATAGTAGTAAAACTTTTTTAAAAGATGATTCCGCATGAAGGAGTTTATTTGATTTAAAATCAAGAAGCCCTAATAAATAATAGGAGTGATCGATCCATTCAAATTTTGGGAATTTGTTAATGAGCGAGAGAAGCATTTTATAGGCTTCCATTCCATTGCCCGACTTCATCTCAATTTCTGCCACCCAAAAGAGCGTATAATCCATATATTCAAAATTTTTACTTTCGTTGATAATTTTCAAAAAGACCTTTAGGGCTTCTTTTCCCTTTCCTTTATTCAATAAAGTTTTCCCTAATAGGTAATAAATTTCATATACTTTATTATGATTTGGATAATCTCTGATAAATTGAGAAAACTGCTTTTCAGCAATATCATAAAAACCATCATGATACGCTCCGATTCCCACCCATATCAATTGATCTTCTTCACTGATATTTTTTGAATAGAGATCTCGAATGGAAAAGATCCCAACAATGCAAACAGAAATCATTAAAGTGATAGCGGTTTTATTTATCATCTCAGAAGGATCTTCTTCTTTTTTTAATTAAAACTAATTCTTCTGGAGTATTCACATTAATAAAGGACTCCCTCATTGGGTCCAAAAAAAAGAATTCATGCTCATCGATAATTTTAACTTTCACCATAGGATAGAAATCAACAACTCGATATTTTTTTAGATCGATAATTTTTTTTATGGGTTCTAAACAATTTTTAGAATAGATAGCGTGCAATGGATGGAGACCATCTTTGGTTTTTGGAACAACGACATCAGAATTTTCAATATTGTTTATTAAATAATTAATGACAGAATCTTTTAAAAAAGGCATATCACAAGCAACACAGAAAGAGAACGTAAAGGAAGAAAAAAAAAGTCCGGTATAGAGTCCACCTAAAACACCTTGATTGGGTATAAGGTCGGGATAAATGTTTGCGTGTAAATTTGAAAAGAGTTCTTTTTGATGAGTGACAATAATGATTTCATCGAACAATCTTTCAAACAATGTTTGAATCCTTTGGATAATAGGGGACCCTTCAATTTCAATGAAAGCTTTATTTTCCCCCATTCGAATACTTTTACCACCTGAGAGAATGATTCCTGTTAAATTGTGATTCATAATAAAACGTCTGATAAGATATATTATGTAAACTTTAATTCCTATTTTTCAATCTTCAAGAATTTCTTCCATCCTTCCCTTTCTTCACCTTTCTCTTTCTTCAGCCTTATCTCTTCAAATTCTTTAAGAATTTCTTCTTGCTGTTTTGTTAAATTTTTTGGTGTTTTAACAATGATTTGAATCATTTGGTCTCCCCGACCATAACCCCTTAATTTTGGGAAACCTTCTCCTTTTATTCTAAATATTTCACTACTTTCAGTCCCTTTAGGAATTGTAAAATTCTTTTTACCATTTAAAGTTGTTACTTCTATTTCAGATCCCAATGCTGCCTGTGTAAAACTGATAGGTATCTGGCAGAGAATATCATCTCCATCTCGGGTGAAAAAATCATGAGGTTCTACGTAAAGGAAGATAAAAAGATCGCCTGAAGATCCTCCTCTTTCTCCCTCTTCTCCTTCGCCGCGGATTCTTAATTTTGATCCTGTATCCACGCCCGGAGGTATTTTTAATTGAATTTTTTTATTTCTCTTGATCTTTCCTAATCCTCGGCATTCTTTACATGGATGGGGAATAAATTTCCCCTCACCACGACATTGGCTACAGGTAGTGCTGATGGTGAAAAAACCCTGCGAACGCGTGACTTGACCTGTTCCTTTACAATTTGGACAATTCGCAGGATGTGTCCCAGGTTTAGCACCTGTTCCATTACAGGTCTCACATAAGACATCCTTTGGGATATTAATATCAGTCTCTTTTCCAAATGCGGCATCATAAAATGAAATTTTAAGGTCATATCTTAAATCAGCGCCCTGACGTGCTTTTGACCTTCTCCTAGCAGTTGTCCCAAACCCAAAAAAATCTTCAAATATATCTCCGAAGGTTGAAAAGATATCTTCAAATCCTCTGAATCCAGTAAATCCAGTCCCCCTCAATCCTTCTACTCCGTAATGATCAAAGATCTCTCGTTTTTCTGGATCTCTGAGAACTTCATAAGCCTCTGAAGCAATCTTAAATTTTTCCTCTGCTTCTTTGTTCCCTGGATTCCTATCGGGATGATATTGCATCGCAATCTTTCGATAACTTTTTTTTATCTCTTCCTCAGAAGCCTCCCTTGAGACACCGAGAATGTTATAATAATCTTTGTTTTCCATCGTATATGTCCAACCGTACCTACAAAGGAAAAATGGTCTTTAGGTTATGGTTAGGAAGCCCGTTTAGTTTAAGGGTAAAGGTTAAGGTAAGAAATTTTAAAAACAAACGACATAACCCCTGCCTACCGCAGGCAGGCATTGACAAAACTGGCATCTTTACCATAACCCTTGAACTCTAAACTATTTATTGTATTCATCAAGAATCTTTCCTGTCCTGCCTTTTTCAACAATCTCATCCATTTTTGGTCCTAAATCGACACCTAATTCCTTCATTCTTTTTTTTGTCCACAGTCCAATATTTCTGGAATCTTTATAAAAATCTTCTTTTCTTGGCCTTGATGTGTCGAAATTTGTTAGGCGAGATTCTTCTGTCTGATGGACACGAAAAGAAGATAATAATTTCGTGAGATTAGTACTTTTACAAAACTTACATTTAATCTTCCCTATCTCTTTGGGATTTAGAAATAGCTGACTAAATTCCTTTTTACATTGATTGCATTGATATTCATAAATTGGCATAATTATTTCCCTTTGCCCTTTGATTTCTTCTTTACTACCTTCTTTTTGGATTGGATTTCATCTCCCTTTTTTGATTCAAATTCATCGGAATCAGATGAAAATTCTTCTGGATTAATTAACTTATCACTTACATCTGGCAATTTAGACAAGTAGATTTCATAATCTTCTGGAGTAATGATCCCATTCTTGATATTCCTTTCCGCATTTCTTTTATCAAATATTTTGTTTTCATCGGTATGCATATCACACTCCTTTATATTGGTTATAAAGAATTACCATAATTTTATGATTCCTTCAAGATATTTTGTAATTTATTAGAATTAAAAAGAAATTTCACCTACGTCCTCCTCTCTTTAAGTACAAAAGTATAAGATATTAAAGGAAATAAAATGCTCAAGAAGTCAGCTGTACAAAATTGTTGACATATTTTTAAAATATCTATAATAATAACATTAATTATTGTCTAATTCTCTATAAGGAAAATTGATGGAAGAAAGAAGGGTCGTTATAACGGGAATGGGGGTTGTTGCTCCCAACGGTATCGGAGTTAAAAATTTTTGGGATTCCTTAGTCCATGGACGATCAGCGGTTAGAAGGATTACACGCTTTGATGCCTCTTCCTACCCTTCTCAAATAGCAGCCGAAGTTTCAGATTTCGACCCCACCGATTATATGGATCCCAAGACTGCGAAAAGATTGGGTAGGTTTGCACAATTTGCCCTAGCGGCTGCTCAAATGGCCGTTGAAGATTCAGATATAGATTTTACTGTTGAAGATCCTTATAAAATAGGAGTGTTTATCGGGACAGGTATTGGAGGAGGAGATATTATTGAGACTCAAAATTCAGTTTTCTTTGAAAAAGGCTTTAAGAGGATTAGCCCATATACCGCTGTTTCTGTTTCTACCCATTCTGCAAGTGGAATTATTAGTTGTAAATTTCATTTAAAAGGTCCCAATACTACTATTGCAGCAGGCTGTAATTCTGGCTTGGATGCAGCTTATTTAGCCTTTAATGCGATTCGATTAGGAGATGCGGATGTAATGATCGTTGGAGCTGGCGAAGCCCCCATCACCCCGTTGTGTTATGCTATTTTCTGTGCAAGTGGTAATCTCTCTCGAGAAAATTCGCACCCCGAAAAAGCAGTCAAACCATATGATGTTAATGCTGGTGGGATGGTATTAGGAGAAGGGGGAGGCGTTTTAGTTATGGAAGAACTCAAGCATGCTTTACTAAGGAAAGCAAAAATTTATGGAGAGGTATTGGGGTATTCCTCCGCAAATGAAGCTTTTAATCTTTTTGGGATCGAGACTGATAATGGAGCTATGGCTTTTAATTTTAATCAGGTTTTGAATAATTCACATATTGATATTAAAGATATTGATTATATAAGTGCCCATGGAAATGGAATATTATCTTATGATGTTGACGAAACGGAGGCAATTAAAAAAGTATTTGGCGAATTAGCATATAACATTCCGGTTACATCGATAAAACCTGTTACAGGCCATTCCATTTCAGCCACTGGTATTTGGCAGACCATTACGTCTCTTTTAGCCATAAAGAATGGTATTATTCCCCCAACTATCAACATTCAGAATCCAGCTCCAAAATGCGACCTAAATTATTTACCAAATGGTTTTTTAAAGAAAGAAGTACAAACGGTGCTGATCAATGCCCATGGGTTTGGTGGAAGGCTTACAACGTTAATAGTTAGAAAGTTCTTTCGTAGTGAATCTACTACATGAGTCGGGAAATTGAAAATAGTTAATATACTTTTGTTTCTCGTTTTTTTGATTAATGCAGGGTTAGGTTTACTCGTTTTTTTTAAACGCCTCCCTCAAAAACGAATTAAAACATCATTTGCAATTCTCTCATGGGCATTAGCATTATGGAATTTTGACGTATTGATGATTTACTTGTTTAAGGACCCCTCATGGAGGTTATTTTGGGTTAGGATGAGTTTTGCCGCAACAAGTATTGCTCCTTTAGCCTTCTTTAGTTTTTCGTTATTTTTCCCTAAAGAGAAACAGATCATTTCTAATCTAAAGTTATTTTTGATTTCAATCCCGTCATTGGTATTTGTATTCATGTCCTTTACACGATGGATGGTTCATTCTGTTCAATGGGATATTTTGAGCTCAAATTATGGTCCAATTCATCCGATTTTTGGAGGTTATGTATTTATTGCTATTTCCGGGGGACTATTTTTTTTAATGAAATCGTATAAAAATTCAGTTGGATTAGATCGTCTTCAAATAAAGTATTGCTTCCTTGGAATGTTTATATCTTCTTGGTTTGGTATTATTACAAACCTAATCTTACCTTTTTCGGGAACATCTAAATTAAGCAACATAGGTCCTTCTTCAACAATCATTATGGTTAGTTTCATTACCTATGCGATTTTGAAATATAGATTGATGGATATTAATATTGTCTTGAAAAAAGGGACGACTTATGTTCTTCTGATGTTGCTTCTATTTATCCCATCTATCCTCCTCATCATCCTTAGCCAAAAACTTTTCTTTAAAGAAATGAATTATCTTTTTTCAGCTATTATTTTAGCGTTACTTATTTTGGTCGCTTTCTTTTTCCACCAAATCAAACCAGGAACCGAAAAGGCAGTGGAGTACTTTCTATTTAAAAATAAATATGATTATCGTGAAACCTTAGGAAAATTTAGCAAAGCCATGGTCTCCATCCTCGACTTAAAATCTTTATCAAAAAGGATTATTGAGACGATCGCTCAGACAATGGGAGTGGAGAAGGCCTCTATATTTTTATTGAACGAGGAAAAGGGAGAATATGCTTTACAGGAATCGAGAAATATAAAGATAGCCTCACCAACCCCATTACTCCCCAAAGGAGATCCCCTTCCCCGTTATTTACAAAAAATAGGTGAGATTATTATTCGGGAAGAACTGATCAAGGGAGTCAATATTCCTGAATTAAAAAATGTTATCGATCAAATGTCTCTGTTAGAAGCAGAGGTCAGTATTCCCTTTATTTCAAAGGGGCGGCTTATCGGAATGATTAACCTGAGCCATAAGTTTAATAAAGATATTTATTCTCATGAGGATATTGAATTGCTCAATACTCTGGCTAACCAAACGTCCATAGCTATTGAGAATGCAAGGCTCTACGAAGATTTGAAGCAATCGAAATCCTATATCCGGCGAGCGGACCGTTTGGCTTCTTTGGGAATCCTCACGGCAGGACTTGCCCATGAAATCAGAAATCCATTGGTTGCGATTAAAACTTTTACCCAATTATTACCAGAACGTCTTGAGGATGAAGAATTTAGAAACCATTTTCTTAATATTGCCTCTTCGGAGGTTGACCGAATCTCAGCCCTGATTGGCGAACTACTGGAGTTCGCCAAGCCTTCGGATCCGAAGTTGGAGTTTGAAGATATCAACAGCATTTTGGATGGGATGATTCTTCTGGTTTACACTGAGGCAAAAAAGAAGCAGTCCAATATCGTAAAAACCTATGAATCCAACCTGCCCCTCGTCAACGTTGATCGTGAACAGATCAAACAGGTATTTCTAAATATTTTATTAAACTCGATTGAGGCCACACCAGAGAGAGGTGAGATTACGGTAAAGACCCGTTCTTTCGTGAAGCCCGGAGGTGAGCACTATATTCAAATTGAATTTACAGATACTGGGCACGGCATCCCAGCAGAGCATTTAGAAGATATCTTCACTCCTTTCTTTACCACCAAACAAAAAGGGAGTGGATTGGGATTGTCGATCTCGCATCAGATCATCCAGGATCACAGAGGGTACATCGATGTGGAGAGCGAGTTGAACAAAGGGACTTCCTTCTTCGTTAATTTACCACTCAATCAGGAACATTCGGAAAGAAGAAGCGAAGATTTCATAAACCATCGAGATATTTTTAATTCTTTTGAACGACGATGAATTATCAAGAATTACTTCAATCCCCTATCCTTCCGCCTCAGATTGCTACATTGACTCAGAAAGCTTCCCATCATATTGCCCCTGTTTTAATCCAAGGGGAACAGGGAACGGGAAAGGAACAAATCGCAAAGATCATCCATTATGCAGGTGACTGGAAAGACTATCGTTTTTATAAGATGGATTGTAGAATTTTAACAGAAGATACATTCCATGCCCAACTTTCCCATCTTTTTAAAGAAATCAACTATGGAACAATCCCTGTCTCCCTTTATTTAAAAGAAGTTGGGTACTTAGGACATAGTAGCCAATTAAAGCTCTTGGAATTAATAGAAGACGGGTTGTTACAAAATGGCGATAAGAAAATGATCGTTAAAAATATCCGGTTCATTTCATCCTCTTCGGAGAATTTAAAAGAGAAAGTTGTACAGAGGAAATTTTCAGAGGATTTATATTACCAATTGAATACCTTTTCAATCCTTGTACCCCCTCTGAGAGATCGGTCTAAAGATATTTCAACGATTGCACAGTATATTTTAGAAGAATATTCTAAAAAGATGAAAATAAAAAAGGTTGAAATTTCAAATGAGGTCCTTAGGTTATTAGAGAGTTATTGGTGGCCCGGGAACCTGAGGGAATTAGAGCATGTGATGATACAGAGTGCCATTTATTTAGACGGCAAAAATCTGATAGAAAAAGATCTTTTTTTTAAGATAGAAGAGGGAAAAAGTTCGTTTTCCTCTTTTCTAAAAAAGGCTGAAATAAAAACAACCGCCCCAAGGGAGGAAAGCTTCTCGGATGACCCCAAAAACCTCTCTGTATCCACCTTTTTTATTGAATTGGTTCATCGTATAAAAAACCCTCTCGTTTCTATCAAAACCTTTACTCAACTTTTGCGAGAAAAATTTAACGATGCCGAATTTAGAGATCAATTTTATAGAGTCGTTACCGAAGATATCGAGAAGATTGATTCGTTGTTAAATGGTCTTCTGAATTATATAAAGATTAATACTCCTATCGAAAAGACGAACACTGTTCACCTTGTACTTGAAGATGTTATAGAGAAACATGACCCCCAGATTAAAGATAAACAGATAAGAATATTTAAAAAATATGAACAAAATTTCCCTGAGACGATCATTCATGAAGAACAGCTAAGATATATTTTTAATTCACTCCTTCAATATGTCATCTCTTTTGTTCCTCCAAAGGGGAGCATTGGATTTTTAACGAAATCATTCAATACTCACAAAGAAACGAATACCAATAAAATTCACCTCAAAGAGGATAAAGGATATATCGAGATTTTGATTGTTTTCACTGGCTATAAGAAAGTAAGTGAACAACTGAAAAACATATTGGGAATCCCAACTCCGCAAGAAGAGGAAGGTATCGAATTGGAATTAAGATTAATTAAAGAAATTATTCAAAAGAATCGAGGGATGATGAAATTTGAAGTCAATGAAAAGAAGCCGAGGACACTCATTTCCCTGAAATTTCCTATTGAAAGAAGAAAGGTCATTTATTATCTATCGACAGATTCTTAAAAAAATTGAACGGCTGAGGAGGTGACCGTGAGAAGTGTTCTAATTGTTGATGATGAGGTAGGGACCCGAGAATCTATCAAGATGATCTTGAAAAACGATTATGAGGTCTTCGTAGCAAAAGATGCTGAAGAAGCCTTTCTCCAAATAAAAGAGCATTCTCCGGATGTCATCCTGCTTGATATTATTTTACCCGATATCGATGGCTTAAAGGTTTTAGAGAAAATTAAAGGAAGCGACCCCGATGTGATCGTGATCATGATCACGGCAACGAAGACCGTCAAGACTGCCGTTGAAGCGATGAAGCTGGGAGCCTATGATTATGTCACAAAACCTTTCGATATTGATGAACTTCGTCTAATTATCAATCGAGCTCTTTCCAATCAAGCCCTGGAAAAAGAGGTGAAATACCTTCGGCAAGAAATCGATAAAAGTTTTAATTTTGGAAACATCATTGGCAAAAGTAGGGCAATGGAAAATATTTTTAAAGTCGTTAGGCAAATTGCAGATTCAAAATCGACTGTTCTCATCATGGGGGAGAGCGGAACGGGAAAGGAGCTCATCTCGCGGGCGATCCATTATAATAGCAATCGGAAAAACTATCCCTTTGTTACCATCAACTGTGCTGCCATCCCAGAAACCCTCATCGAAAGTGAATTGTTTGGACATGAGAGGGGAGCATTTACGAATGCGATTGAGAAAAAATTAGGCCGTTTTGAGATTGCTCACCATGGCACTCTCTTTCTCGATGAAATTGGTGAATTGAGTCCGAGCACTCAGGCAAAAATTCTTAGGTTCTTAGAGGAGAAAGAGTTTAATCGTGTGGGGGGATCGAAAACGATTAAAGTAGATGTCAGGTTGATCACTGCTACCAATCGAGACTTAAATCAACTTTTGAAAAAAGGGGAATTTCGAGAAGACCTCTATTATCGGATTAACGTTGTCCCCATCATTATGCCCCCCTTACGTGAGAAGAAAGAGGATATTCTTGTGTTGTTAGATCATTTTATAAAAAAAATTAACACTGAAAATAATAAAAAAGTAAAAGGGGTTAGTAAAGAGGCCTTAGAATTAATAATGAATTATGATTGGCCGGGAAATGTTCGAGAATTAGAAAATTTAATCGAACGCGTTATCATTTTAACCTCGAACGAATATATTCAACCTAATGAGTTACCTTTTTCATTTATAAATATGCCTAAAATCAGTGGGTTAAAAGAATCTGTTTTAAACGGTAAGGTTTCTTTCTTAAAAGCCGAAGAAGAATTTGAGAAGGAGATCATCTTAGACGCATTAAAAAGATCTAATTATATTCAATCTCATGCGGCTGAGATATTAGGAGTCAGCCGTCGAATTTTAAAATATAAGATGGATAAATTAGGAATTAGTCAGGATAGGCTTAGCGAGATTTAATGAGTTACAAAATTGTCATTCAATGCTCAACTTTGAGCGTAATCTATTTTATTCAATAATTACAATAAGTTAGAGTCAAAACAAATTCAAAATTAATAAACCTCTACAAAAATTTTAAAAATTCTAATTATCTTTTGCCCCCAAAAAACGCTTCCTACTGAATCGTTTAAAAATTACACTTTAATATCAAATATTTATTAACCTTTTTAAATTTTGAATATTTTATTTAGATGGCAAACTTCTTGCTTAATAAATATGACCTACATTCAATTCCTACCTTAAATTTAGCGAGGAAGTATATGGAAAACAGAAATAATTTACCCAATATCCTCATTGTTGATGATGAGATTGGCCCAAGAGAATCATTAAGAATGATCTTAAAACCGAACTACAATATATTTACCGTTGAAAACGGAAATGCTGCCCTTCAAATGATTCAGCAAGTTCCGATGGATGTCGTTACATTGGACCTCAAAATGCCAGGGATTTCCGGGATTGATACATTAAAAGAGATACGAATGATCGATCCGGATATAATGATCATTATCATCACAGGATATGGGACTCTAAAAAGTGCTATCGAAGCTATTCGATATGGCGTCTTCGATTATATCCCTAAGCCTTTTAATGTCCCAGAAATCATCTCGATTATCGATAAATCCGTCCAACGAAGGAAACTCAATTTGAAAATTAAAGAGGTGGTTAGCAAGTTTTTTGATCCTGCTTCACTTAAGGACATCATATTAACTTCAGATTTCCCTATTCAAAACGGAATAAAGGGGATCATCAATAACAAATGGAATGGCGAAGGTTTTTCGGACAACCAAAACTTCCTGAAATTTGCCAAAGTTCTTGCCTATACTCTTGAGGAGAAGGATCCTTATGCTTCAGGCCATTCCGAACGGGTGTGTTATTATTCTGATTTTATTGCCAAACGTCTTTCCATTCCCCCAAAAGACCGTAGTGAAATTCAGGTTGCGGCTTATCTCCATGATATTGGGAAAATTGGTATCAGCAATCGATTTATTAATAAAAAAGGAACCCTTACCCCTATCGATTGGGCTATTATCAAACAACATACTAAGAAATCGATTGAACTCTTAGTCCCTTTAAATTTATCTTCAAACATCCTTTCTTATATTCAATATCATCATGAACGCTTTGATGGAACAGGTTATCCGGAGGGATTGGCGGGTGATCAAATCCCCATAGGGGCAAGGATTATTGCAATCTCAGATGCTTATGACAGCATGACTTCTAACCACCCTTATCGAAATCCACTTTCCCATGGAGAGGCGAAGAATGAGTTATTGAATTGTGCTGGAAAACAATTCGACCCCAATTTAGTCTCTGTTTTTTTAGATGTTTTAAATGAAATGGAGGAGGTCTTTCTGGTAAGGGATCATCTAAAAACCCCCTCCATTTCATATTAATTGGTGAATAAAGAGGATAAAAATGAACGAGCTCATCCGATGTATCAATTGTGATAAAATTTTTCTTAAGACTCCTTTTGACCAATGGCCAGAATACCAGTTTTATCCAAGTGGGCCATTGGAATCTTTCCGAACGATAGAGAGAGATGATTTTCAAGATTTTTTAAAAAATCATCATGGTCATCGATTGGAAGACTTAAAAATTTTGGAAGACTCTTTCGTCAGTGAAAAGGACTATTTCGAACCAGTGAAGACTTCTTATTTTAAGGCCACCAACGGAAAGGAGAGTTTTGTCATTAGAAAATTTAGAGAGAAGATTGAAGAACCTATTAAATATCAACTCATTCGTGGGGACTATTTCTTAAGGTGCACCCACATCGAAATTCAATCAAAAGAGATTGTAAAACAGTTGAAGTCGGAATCTGAAACCAGTGCTCTTTCCCAAAATAAAATGAACGATTTCCTTAAACTATTTCAGTATATTGCCCAAACCATCGATATCAAAAAGCTCGAAAGAATTCCCGAGGAATCTCCGAATCCCTTAGAGATATATTATAAAATAGATGATATCAGTCTGGTCTACCTATTAAGGAACTGTCGCAATATTTTCAAGGGCCAGGAATATTTGAATATCGAGGAATTCATACATCATCATAAAGACGACGGTGTATTATTATTGAAAGCGACGTATAAAATTCAAATCACGAAAATGGCCAAATCGAAAAGGGAGGATCTCTCTCCTCGTATCCCTTTAAAAATGAAAAAAGTCGCAGAGAGAAAAGAATAGTCTCACCCCCCCTCCCCTCCTCTAAATGTTATCCAGAATTGACATGTCTATTTGAGTCTGTTATTTTTATATTTAATTATCCTATCCATATCGTAGGGCAGATCATGGTTCATTCCGTTAATAGCCAAACGTTTTTCAATATTTCAATGGGCATCTATCTCATCAGTTCTTTGAGTTATCTCATCTTCGCTACCTCTCAAAATAAAAAAC
>Ga0315274_10009278_pt1 | contig 14229 bp, 15 predicted proteins | sample YL17G02_20_MG_FD_203700 | JGI IMG/M metagenome (GOLD analysis project Ga0315274, IMG submission 203700) | Sediment microbial communities from Yellowstone Lake, YNP, Wyoming, USA - YL17G02_20 | ecosystem: Environmental > Aquatic > Freshwater > Lake > Sediment | place: USA: Wyoming | collected... | reverse complement strand
CGTTTTATCCAACCTCGCGCCCACCTAACCCATGGTCAACGTCGTAGATTCAGACGTTCTCATACTCGGCTCCGGCGGCGCGGGTCTCAGGGCAGCCATCGAGGTCAACGCCCGGGGGCTGAGAGCCGTCGTGGTCTCAAAGGCGCCAGCTGGGATGAACAACTGCACCGTCGTCGCGGGCGGCGGCTTCAGAGCAGCCTTCGACGGCATGAGCCCCGAGGAGCACATGAAGGACACGATCGAGGTGGGGAAGGGACTCAACGACAGGCGCCTCGTCGAGGTCTTCACAAAAGAGGGGCCTGAGCGCATCCTCGAGATGCGTGACTACGGCGTCGAGGTCCGCGTCCACAAGACGGGAGCCGCCGTGGGCTCCATACCCAACCTCATGGGACTCGGGATGACTAAGCCCATGGTCGAGTACGCACAGTCGAAGGGCGTCGAGTTCATCGACAACGTCGTCGTCACAAGGCTACTCAAGAGGGGGGACCGCGTCGTCGGCGCGGTCGGCTACGACGTGAAACAGGAGAAGCCTTTGATCTTCTCGTCGAAGGCTGTGATCCTTGCCTCGGGGGGAGCTGGGGCCATATACAAGAGGACCGACTGCCCCGTACGCACAACGGGTGATGGCTACAGCCTCGGGCTCCACGCGGGCGCCAGCCTGAGGGACATGGAGTTCGTCCAGTTCTTCCCCCTCGCCCTAGCCGAGCCGGGGCAGCCACCGTACCTCATGGGTGGCCTCCTCACCGAGGAGGGCAAGATAATGAACAGCCTAGGCGAGGACATCCCGCAGAAATACGGTTTGAAGGCGCGCCCACTCGTCCTGAAGAGCAGAGACCTGCTGAGCAGGGCACTGATGACGGAGATCACCCAGGGGGGCGGGGTCGACGGCGCCGTCCTCATAGACGCCCGCGAAGTCTTCAAGAAAAAGAGTGACAGACAGATCGCCGACTCGGGCACGCAGCGGTTCCTCGTGGAGAAACTCAGGGCAAAGGAGAAACCATTCAGGGTGGCTCCAGTCTGCCACTTCTGTATGGGTGGACTCGTCGTAGACGAGCACGGGAACACAGGTGTATCTGGGCTTTACGCGGCAGGGGAGGTCGTCGGCGGCGTCCACGGCGCGAACAGACATGGGGGGAACGCCTTGACAGACATCCTCGTCTTCGGCGCGAGGGCGGGCGCCGCAGCGGCGGAACACGCCTCTAAAACAAGCAGGAAGAAGGCGACGGATCTAGCCGACCCTGAACTCAAACACTTCGAATTGATACTAAACAGGGAACAGGGCTACAGCCCCTACGACGTGATGGCAAGACTCAAGGAGACCATGTGGGCGAAGGCGGGCATAATAAGGGATAGTGCCAGCCTCGCAGAGGCCTTCGAGACCGTCTTCGACCTCAAGCTGATGGCAGATAGGATCGCTGCTAAGAAGGGGCGGGACATGCTCGTCGCCCTTGAGGCACCCATGGCATTGGAGTCGGCGGAGATGATCATAAGGGCAGCAATGGAGAGGAAGGAGAGCCGAGGCGCCCACTACAGGACCGACTACCCGAGTGAGGACCCGAACTGGCTCAAACCAATCTACATCAACCTCTCCGATACCGACGCCCTCAGATTCAAGGCGTGAACACCCCATGAATCCCCTCACCGAGGAGATCATAACTGAAACACGTCAGCACTACGACGCGAAGAAAGCCGAGGCGGCGAAGCGCTACTTCAGAGAAACCATCGAAAGCTGGGGGCTCCCCATGCCCCTCTGCAAGGAGATCGCCGCAACCTTCTACCCTCGGGTCAAGGAGAACCTCCCCCTCGCCGTCGAGGTCGTCGGGGAGCTACACAGGCACGGCGTCTTCGAGGTCGCCGTCGTCGGCGACTACATGCTCACAAGGATGAAGGGATACCTCACCCCGAGACACTTCGACACCTTCGACGGGTGGGTAGACACTCTCAGCAACTGGGCGAACACTGATGGCATGTGCACGGGACTCATATCCGAGACCGTCCGTAAGGATCCCAAGCTTGTCGAGAGACTCCTCGACTGGACGAACTCAGAGAACCGGTGGAGGCGCCGGGCAGCGGTGGTGTCCCTCGTCCCCATCGCGAGAAAAGGAGAAATGCTAAACGACGTCTTCCGACTCGCGGACAGGCTGATGGAGGACCCTGACGACATGGTTCAGAAGGGTGTAGGGTGGCTCCTCAAGGAGGCTTCGAAGAGGCACCCCGAAGAGGTCAGGGAGTACCTGCTGAGGTGGAGGCTGAAGACGTCGGCTCTCGTCCTTCGCTACGCCTCGGAGAAGCTGCCGAGCGATAAACGTGTCCTGAAGAGGGGCTAGGAGTCCTTCTGGGCCCACTCTATCTCGATCTCTATCTCGCGGCCGCCCTCGATGTAGGCGTAGAGGAACTTGTAGACGAGGGGCTCAGTGAACCTGATGGTCTCGGGCTGCATTTCGGGTAGGTGGCCCGACGCCTCCAGCTCGCCCCGTTTTATAGACCCGCCGAGGTTAACGAGCAACTCCCCCAGTTCCTCCCTGCTCATGTCGGCTCTACCCTTCCGGATGGCGCGGTGGCGCTCACCATACTCCTCGATATACTCCATCATCGTCCCCCACCTATCCATGCCTTGCCTGAGTGCACGTTCGCCACTTGGCGTGATAGTGTAGTAACGCCTCTCCGGAGCCTCCTCCCTATGTTCCACGCGGCCAGTAATCAGTCCCTGATCCATCAGCTTCTCGAGAGCAGGGTAGACCGTCCCCGCTCTTGGCGTCCAGAATCCGGAAAACATTTCGTCGAGGCGCTGGATGACATTGTAGCCGTAGTTGGGACCCTCGCTGAGGATGAGTAGTATCCACATCTGGACGGGACTCACACCTTGTTCCCGCGGGAGAATGGGCTGCATCTATGTAACCGATCTACGTATATAGATAATCTACATAATAGGTCTTGTCATATACGGGGACTCACGTATGAAGAGCGAGTATAATCCAAGCAACTGGGAACTGACGAAGAGGCTCCTCAGCTACATCAATCCCTACATGGGGACCTATCTCCTCATCAACCTCACAGCCTTCGGGAGGGAAGGCATCTACAGCCTCCTTGCGCCTCTCATAATCATGCTCATAATCGACTTCGCCCTAATACCTGCTCCCGGCGCCCAGAGCTGGTTCATCGACCTCATCAAGTCGTGGACGGGCGTTACCGACAGGGGTAGCCTCCTCGTAATCCTCGTCGGCTGTATACTGCTCCTCGCTGTATTCAGGTTCAGCTTCTTCGTCATCCACAGGTACTTCCGCGGCGTCATGAGCCAGAACATACTCCGCGACATACGCCAACAGCTCTACGAGGCGCTCATCAATAAGTCGTTCAGCTACCTCGGCCAGGTCAAGACAGGGCAGATAATAAGCAGGGTCACCAGCGACATGAACGCCATCGACCTCTTCTACTCGGAGACGGTCAGGGAACTCTTCAGGATGACCCTCCAGCTCGGCATCGCCGCCGCCATCCTGCTCAGCATCAACAGCCAGCTAGCCCTGATAACGCTCCTCCCACTCCCCTTCATCTTCGTCACCATGAGGCTATACCTAAGCAGGGTCAGGGGGCGAATGCTGGCAGCCAAGAACCAGTTCGACTCCCTCAACGGCGTTCTTGTTGAGGGGATCACTGCCCAGAAGCTGATCAAGGGCTTCGGGCAAGAGGAGTCCTTCGCCACGAGGTTCAGCAAAGAGAACGAATCCTATGTGGAGAAGAGCCTAAGGACGGCGAAGCTCCAGTCACTCTACACCCCCTCGAACACGGTGATAGCCGCGACTGGTGTTGCCCTCGTCCTCGTCTTCGGCGGCATAAGGGTCCTAGAAGGAAGCCTTACTCTGGGCGAGCTGGTCCTCTTCGGCACATATTTCACCCAGATCGTCGGGCCCGTCAGGATGTACGCGAGGCTTATGGACTTCTACCAGGACGGCGTCGTGAGCGCGAAGCGCGTCTTCGAGGTCCTCGACGTCGGCAGAGACGTCCCCGAGCCCGAGCACCCCGTCAAGCTGCTCCGCCTGAAGGGCGAGATCGAGTTCAGGGACGTCTCATTCAGCTACGGCGGGACCTCGGAGGTCCTACATGATGTCAACCTCAAAGTCTCACCGGGGGAGAAGGTTGCCATAATAGGCTTCGTTGGAAGTGGGAAGAGCGCCTTGACGGAGCTTGTGCCACGCTTCTACGACGTGACAGCGGGACAGGTGTCAGTCGACGGCCACGATGTCCGCGAGGCGTCCCTGAAGTCCCTCAGGGGGCAGATAGGAATCGTTCTACAGGACATTTACATCTTCTCGGACACCATCAAGGGCAACCTCAGGTTCGGTAAACCTGAGGCGACCGACGAGGAGGTCATCGCCGCGGCGAAGGCTGCCCAGATACACGACTACATAGCCTCTCTGCCCAAGGGCTATGATACCCCAGTTGGTGAGAGGGGTCTCACCCTGAGCGGTGGACAGAGGCAGAGAATAGCCATAGCTAGGGTCATTCTCACCAACCCGAGCATACTCATTCTCGACGACTCGACGAGCAACGTCGACGCCGAGACAGAGGTACGGATCAGGAAGGCGATAGACGCCCTGCTGGAGGGCCGTACCGCCCTAATCATCACACAGCGCGCCTCGACCTGCGAGTCGGCGGACAAGGTCGTCGTCATCGACCAGGGCCAGATAATCGCCGTCGGGAAACACAAGAAGCTGCTGAAGGAGAGCGAGAAGTACAGGATGTTGATAGGGTCTCAGACTCTCACCCTCGAGCAGGAGGCTGATGACTGATGGCGGAGTTCTCGGGCAGGTATGAAGTAGGCTCCCTCGAGTCAACGGAGAGGAGGTTCAGCGACTGGGAGCTCGTAAAGAGGATAATCAAGGACTACATGCTCCGCCACAGATCCCTCGTCGCTGCGATGGCGCTCATCATAGTGGCTAAGACCGTCCTAGTTCTCTCGGGTCCCTACATCTACAAGGTCACGCTTGACAGCTTCATCAGCAACACGCCCGAGCCCAACGAGAGGTGGCTCGCGGACATAATTCGGGGCATAGCCTCGACGCTCGGGGGAGGAACAGCTACCCAGTGGCTGGACATAGTCGCCGCAGGCCTGATCTACGTCGCCGTAGGCATCGCCCTCTGGTGCGTCATGAGCCTCCAGGAATACTATCTGAACAAGCTCGGGCTGAACATCATCGCCGACATAAGATCGGATTTCTTCCTCCACCTCGAGAAGCTTAGCCAGAACTTCTTCGAATACGGCAATACTGGGAAGCTCGTCTCGAGGGTGACGAACGACGCTGAGGCGCTCCGGAAGCTCGTCTCCTCGGGGATAATCGGCGTGGTCGCGGACCTCATCACAGCGGTCGCCATCCTGGGGACGATGTTCCTGCTCAACTGGCAGCTCGCCCTCGTCGCCGTAGTCATGGCACCCATCATAGCGATAGTAACAACGACCCTGAACAGGTTCGTGAGGAACAACTGGAGGGTCGCGAGGCAGAACATCGCCTCCATGACGGGGAAGGTGCAGGACCTCATGGTCGGCGCCAAGGTGACGAAGGCGATGGCGCAGGAGGAGAAGAGCCTCTCCGACTTCAATAAGGTAAACGTCGCCAACGCGAAGGCTCAGATCAAGGCGGAGGTGACTGCGAATATCTACGAGGCCACCGTCGGCTTCTTCGCCGCCCTGATTAGCACGCTGATCTGGTTCTTCGGGGGCCAGCAGGTCCTCGGCGCCTACCTCGCCATAGGCGACCTCGTCGCCTTCACCCAGTACACGACGAGTTACCTCGAGCCCGTACAGAACATCAGCACGTTCTACGGTGAGATACAGAGCGCCCTCGCGGGGGCGGAGCGAATCTTCGTTGTCCTCGACATCGACCCCGAGGTGAAGGAGGCGCCCGACGCCATCGACTTCCCCGAGGGGGAGGGCATCGTCGAGTTGAAGGACGTCCGCTTCAGCTACGTCAAGGACCAGCCCGTCTTGAAGGGGATAAACATCAAGACGCGGCCGGGGGAACGCCTCGCTATATTTGGCCCCACCGGCTCCGGTAAGTCGAGCATCATCAACCTTGTCGGTCGCTTCTACGACCCCGACTCGGGCACCGTTACCATTGACGGTGTAGACCTAAGAAAGGTGAAGCTCAAGGCGCTCCGCCGCAAAGTAGGCATCGTCCTGCAGGAACCCTACCTCTTCCAGGGGACGCTGCGGTATAACCTCAAGTTCGGTCGCCCCGACGCCACCGAGGAGGAGATGGTCAGGGTCGCGAAGCTCGTAGGCATCCACGACCCCATCATGCGCCTCCCCAAGAGCTACGACGAGGAGGTCAGGGAAAGGGGCAGCAACCTCAGTTACGGGCAGCGCCAGCTAGTCTGCCTAGCGAGAGCCCTAATCTCGGACCCCAAGATACTCATCCTCGACGAGGCGACGAGCAGCGTCGACCCCTACACCGAGCAGCTCATCCAGAATGCCCTCAAGGCCGAGATGGAGCACCGCACCATACTCATAGTCACCCACCGCGTCAGCACAGTCAGGGACGCCGACCGCATAATCGTCCTACATAACGGCGAGGTCCAGACGGAGGGCACACACAACCAGCTAGTGAAGAAGAACGAGCTATACCGGCGCCTCTGCGAGATGCAGCTGGTCAAAGTCTAAAAAAACAAGCAACTGCCAACCCTGAAGAGGCGAATATTTTTTTTCTCTTATCTATGGTGGCGTAAGTTGGCGCACAACGTCTGAGTCGTGTCACTTCGTCACGAAGGTGAGCACGTCCTCGTCCTGCAGCTTGTGGTTGAGACCCACCTTCTGCCCGCCGAACCTGACGCTCTTCCCCCAGACCTGCGCGTACTTGAAGTCCGTGCGCAGTGCCTTGTGGAGCATATCGCAGACGTCCCCAACAGTATAGCCAATGCGCACTATTAACGGCTCCTTGTAGTCGGTCTCCCCGCCCTTCGGCCTCATGTAGATCCTGATGAATGCGAGCCTCTGGTAGAGCTGCTCCCTGAACTCGTCGATATTCACGCCAGACTCAGCCGCGATGGGGAGGACATAGTAGTCGAGATTCTCCCGCATCTTACGTAGACTCTCGGAGTCGATCATGTCGATCTTGTTTAGGACGGCGAAGGTGGGTACGTAGACCCTATTTCCGAGTATGACATCTATGAGTTGCTCATCGTTTATGTCCTCTCGGATCATCACGCGGGCGTTGTGGAGGCCGTAGACGGCGAGTATGTCCTTCACGGTCTCCTTCCTGATCTTTGTCAGTGGGACTTGTGCGATCACTGAGACTCCGCCGGCAGCCGTCTTTTCGATTACGACGTTCGGCGGCCTCGCCTCCGGCCTGATGCCGATCTCGTGCAACTCCTTCAATAACAGCGGCTTGGCGCCGGGCTGGAAAACATCGAGGGTGATGAGGATTAGATCAGCCGCCCTTGCCACGCTGAGGACTCTCTTGCCGAGCCCCTTCCCTTGTGATGCTCCCGCGATGATACCGGGCAGGTCGAGGACTTGTATCTTCGCCCCGCGGTACTCCATTAGGCCGGGCACGACCGTCAGGGTCGTGAAGTCGTAGGCGCCCACCTTCGACTTCGCGTTTGTTATCTGGTTTAGGATGGTGGACTTTCCGACGCTGGGCATTCCGATGAGGACGACGGTGGCGTCACCAGTCTTCTTCACGGCGTAGCCGTCGTCGCCACCCTTTGCGCTCGCCTTGACCTGCTGCTCTTCCTGCTCCCTCATCAGCTTGGCGCGGCGAGCCTTGAGTATCCCAATGTGTCTCTCCGTCGCCTTGTTGACCTGGGTACGGGCGATCTCTTCCTCTATCTGCTTGATCTTCTCGGGGATACCCATTATCAACCCAGCACCTATGCGCCCCTCAAAAAGGTTTCCAGAAGATTCAGAAAGACTTTAGGGATCAGCCGGTGGGAGGCTGGACGGGGCTCTTCTTACCCGTCATTTCATCCACATTTATCTCGACTAGGACCAACTGAGGGTTCTTCTCCAGATCTTCTGCGGTGAGCATCTTCCCCTTCCCGCGGGCATACTTGTCACTCAATCTCTTCAGAACCATGAGCCGCCTCCCTGGGTCGGAGATGAGGCTCGCCTTCCCCCTGACGATGACACTAAGGTATTTCCAAGCATAGTCGCAGGGCTTCTCACTCTTCACGATCTCCCCCGAGTCCACCTCGAAGCAAACCCTCGGGTTCTTGGAGATATTTCGCATTTTAGCGCCGTCCTTGTGGCTGTGGAAGAAGACCTTCCCGTCAAAGTAGACGTAGTTGATCGGGACAACGTAGGGCTGATCATCAACTGATGTGGCGAGTCTCCCAACATCATTCTCCCTGAGAATCTCCTCGATGACCGCCTTCTCGGTGATCTCCTTATCCTTTCTCCGCATCCCAGACATGGTTCAGGATGGGGATACAGCACCTTTAACGATATCGGGAAGGTTAAATCCGGTCAGCCGGTATGTGATCGACCGTCAATGGCGAAGTTCAAGGCGATGACGTGGAACCTCATGTACGTCGGCGCGATGCTCTGCGCCCTCATCTGCGTCGCCATGGTCTACAAGATCACCGTGACCCAAGACGCCTCAGACGAATGGATCATCTGGACATGCGTCATAATCGGCTTCTGCCTCTTCGGCTTCGGTTTCCTCTACGAAGGCAAATATAAGGACTCAAAACCCAAAACAGAGAGTTTTCCGAAAGCAGTGGGGTAAAAATCTGCTTAAATAATGCCCCGTCATCACTCAATGGAATAGAGTTGAGTGAAAAAAGATCCTCACAATCTAACTTGAGAGGCTTCAAGACTATTCATTTAAAGTCGACTTCGGTCGCGAGGGAATCGAGGCAATAATCACAGATGAAGGCGAACCTTTTGGCAAGGGCGCTGGTCCAACGCCATCGATGCTCCTCGCCACTGCGATGGGTAACTGCCTGAGTTCAAACCTATTATTCTGTCTTCAGAAGGCGAGAGCCCAGATCAAGGGGATGAAGACCAAAGTCGACGCCAAGATGACCCGCAACGAGAAGGGACGCGGGGGGATCACAGAGGTCGCCGTGGAACTTACACCAGATGTCGACAAGGAACACGTCAGCCAGCTGGAGAGGTGCATCGCCCTCTTCGACGACTTCTGCATAGTAACAAAGAGCGTAGAGCAGGGGATACTCCTGAAGGTCAAGGTTAACTGGACTAGTTCGTGACCCAAGTGTGCCCACATGCGACACACTTGAACCTCTCGACGTACCTGTCACTGTTCACACCCGCGTGCTCACCGAGTGCAACCCTTACCTGATGGTAGGCCTCACTATGGCCGCATTGCGGGCAGATCTGGTTGACCTTTATCGACTCGTCGTCAGTCTTAACTACATATACGGGCTCTGCTTTGGGCTCCTCTTCCCTAGCTACCTCGACGATCCCGGGATTGAGTTCAAAGCCGCATTTTTGGCACTTGTACCCCTTGGGTGTGTTCTCCATGTAGGAGCCACATTTTTCGCAGAACCTCATTGTATAACGCCTAGGACGTGTTGACTGTGGAAACTTGCGTATTTAGGATTACTAACTATGGATATTAAAGGGTTAGGGGACCCCCAGAGGAATAGCTCATGGATCATCGTATCATGCCTTCTAAATCTTTATTAAAAGGGGGTGCAACCGCTCAGCCATGGGCATCTGCTACCACTGCGGTAAGGAACTCGAGGAGCAGGCGAGGTGTAAGCTATGCAACCTCACCTTCTGCAGTGAGCATCTGCCTCCTGAAGCCCATAACTGTATCGCGCTCTCAAAAGACTTCAAGGTAAAGAAGGCGCAGGAAAAAATACAGAAACAAGCCTCTGAGAACGTTGACATTCTCGAGGGAGAAGAGGAACCCATAACCGGTGTCAGACCACGAGGCATCAAGTACCTACCGAGGGAAGAAGAGGAAACTCAGGTCAAGGAAGTAAAACGCCGTAAGGGACCAACGGGGGGCGTCAACCGCGTCAGGGTACTCTTCTTCCTCGGCATCATCGCCGTGGGCATGTGGAGCATAAACATCCTCATCAGCATGTCGATGAACTCGGGGAACCAAAACATCTCACCCATAACCTTCCCAACGGACGCCGAGACCCTTGCGTTAAGGGAACACGTCCTCGCAACGATGAATCAGGAGAGAAGCAAGCAAGGACTGGCCAGCCTCAGCCTCGACTCAAACCTCATAGCCCAAAGGTACGCGGAGCAACTTGCGACAACAGACTCTCTAAAATACAATCCTGACCTCCCCTCGGGGATGAAGGAGAACATAATCAGGAGAGACATCTCGCGTCCCCTAGACGCCCAAAGCATCCTCGACCAGATCGTTGATGATATGATCAATGAAGATGTGCTCAACAATTGGGTCAACAGGGACGCCATCCTTAGCAAGGAGTATACGAAGGTGAGTCTAGGTGTCACCTGGAACGACCAATACCTCTACTTCGTCCAAGACTTTAGCAAGTAGAGGCTAGTCGAGGAGTTCATTCACCGTCCCAGCTACCATCCCGGCGATGGCTGGGGAGGATGTTAGCCCGGGTGACTCTATTCCTATTAGATCTATGAAGCCGGGATATCCGCGTTTTTCCTCGTGCTCTATGATGAAGTCCCTCGCCTTCTCCCCGGGGCCCTGGAGTTTTGCGCGTATCCCAGCCATGTCGGGGCCTAGGTCACCTTTCTTGACGCTGGGCAGGTAGGTGACTATGTCGCTCCAGAACGGGTCGACTGGGGACTCGACTTTGTAGTCGAGTTTGTCGACATAGTAGGCGTTTGGGCCGAATTTTAATCGTCCTGTGAGGTCGGGTACGGTGTGTATCCCCAGACCGAGCGTGTCTTTGAGGGGTGGGGGGTAGACGAGCATGGTGGCTGGGGGTTTACCGCTCATGCTGTAGTAGTCGCCCTTGCACCAGTGGAGCCTGTACTTCGCCTCGTCTATGTCGATGCCAACCATCTCGGCGACTCTGTCGCAGAATAAACCCGCCGCGTTGACCACAACCCTCGCCTCCAGGCTGAAGGGCTCACCGCCGCTGAAGGTATCTATGATGTATCCATCCTTTGTCGGTTTTATGCCCTTGACCTCGGTGTCGAGGACGAGCGGGTCAGACTCGCTCTGCCTACGTGCCTTGCGGAGGTAGTGATCCATCAGGCCGTGTGCGTCCATGATACCTGTACTTGGGCTGAAGACGGCCATATCGCCCTTGACCATCGGCTCGAGCCTCCTGATCTTCTCTGAGTCAATGAGTTCGAGGTCGTTGACGCCGTTCGCCTTTCCCTGCTTCATGAGGCCTTCAAGTTGTTTGATCTCTGCCTCACCGTTACCGACGATGATCTTGCCGAGTCTCTTGTGGGGGACCTTGTTTTCTGTGCATATCTTGTAGATCATAGGGTTGGCCTTGACGCAGACCTTGGCCTTCAGAGTCCCTGTGGTGTAGTAGATACCGGCGTGGATGACCTCGCTGTTCCTGCTGCTCGCTCCTTGGCCGATGGCGGACTCTTTCTCCAGTACGAAGATATCTCGGTCTCGGTGGGCAACCTCTGAGGCGATGGCTAGGCCAACCGCGCCAGCTCCTATTATAACGGCGTCGACTTTGTCCAAGGGGGATATCCTCTGTATTTTCTCCGCCATCTTAAAACTGATTGGTATAAGAGCTATGATTGATTGATCTTACGGGCAAGTCGATAGGCGTCCCAGGCGGAGATGACGGAGAGAGACAACCCAATTATCATGAGCTCATCAAACGTGAGAATGCCATCGAGGAGTATGCTGACGAGCAAAACGACGCCTAAGAAGCACAGACCTCTACCTACCCTACCGAGGTATATTTGACCAGACCCAGTTATCAAGAGGGAGAGAATCGCCGCGAGCACGGGGTTTTTCCGTGGGGGAGCGCGAACACGGTCTACGCCGTCTATTTGGGGCTGGGTTTTACCACAATTCGGACAGACGGCGTATTTATGGTCTATCTGAACGCCACAGTAGGGACAGTACTTCGTCTTCTCCTCGGACATGTAGATAAAAGGCGTGATTCTTATAGAGATACGCCTTTTGGTAATTTGGCAATTAAAAAGCGAACCCTAAGGGGTGAGACAGAGATTACGCGTCGTTCTCTGAATCTGCCTCGACCTCCTCGTCCACGTCTTCGAGGTCTTTCTCGTCAACTTCCTCTTCTTCAGCGCAGAACTCGCATAGTTTTTCTATGGGGGAGCCGCAGTCCTCACAGAACTTGGCGCCGCAGGATTTGCATTTGATGAGCTTATCGGACTCTTCACCGCAGATTTCGCACTCTGGCAATTCTTTCACCTTTTTCGGGGGTCTCCCCTCGAGCACCTGAAACCGATCGACAGCCTAGAGAAAGGGTATTCTTAAATTTATACATGTAAAATCATATATAGTTATTAAATATATTTAACATCTTCTAGTTAAGAGATTAATATATGGGTATAATTTAAAAAGTATTTAAAACATTGCCGAAATATTGTTAAAAACTAGGTTTATAGGTCATTAGAAATAGCTGTTTCATTAAATAAAATGAGTGCTACTTCGTCTCCTTATACCATTCCTCTGGTGCGCCGTCTATCGATGGATCATAGTTCGACGGGAGTAACTCATCTATTCCGAGGATCTCGGTGATGAAGACCTCGACGACGCCCTTCACAATTGTGCCCTCGGTGAGGTGTCCTCCGACGGTGGGCACATCCCATGCACCTCCGACGCAGTAGTGGATGGCGGGAAATGGCTCGGGTTTACCGTCGACGATGCGCGTGTGGATCATACCGCTCATGCTGATGAGCATGCTGAGGTTCTCGAAGCTGGCGGCGGTCTCGTTGTGCCACTTGGATAGGTCCCTGTTGTCCGGGGTCCACATGTACATCTTGGCGGGGCTGAAGCCGCCCATGAAGGCGGCGTGTATCTTGCCGAACCGGATCTTCTTGTCCTTGGCGAACTGCTGTAGGGCCTTGAAGACATCGGTTCCCGTCGTCATCCTTATGATGAATTCCCGCCCCCTGCGGGCTTCGACGCAGTGGTACTCATTCGGCTTGGTTGCCTCGCGTTCCCATGGATCTTTCTTTTTCGGAGCCATAAACATCGATCACTACCTCGTTGAGGGATGGTTAAAACTTTGGACGATGCGGTGTCACGTCTATCGCACGGTATTTGGCTCGATCAGTATCTGGCTGAGGGAGAGGGACCAGCCCGGCTGGAGTTGGCTGCCCCTGAACTCGAGTTCAGTCTCTTGGCTGAGGATGAGGTTGAAGGTCAGCTTGTACCACCCGGTGTTGACCGTCTGTAGTTCCTCGACCTTGACCCATTCGCCTACTAGTGTCTGTCTCCCGCCCCTCGTCGCGATGTCGGCGTAGAAGATTGTCGATTCGACGGTCTGGGTCAACTTCGCAGGCTTAAGGTAGTAGGTAATGGTATAGTTTCCGGGTTGGAGGATCAGGTAGGGCCCGAACCACGCGACTTCGAGGGGTTGTTGACCGTTGGCTGTTGAGACGAGAAGTAGGTCCGCGGTTACTCGGCTCGTCGCCACGTTGAGGTCCTGGGCACTTATAGATCTTGTGGATTCATGGGGGGCTGGTTCGGGTAGTATTTCGACGTGTACGTCGTCAAACAGGACGGTTGTGAGGTCGCTGGCCTCGAACCTGAACTCGACGGCTGTCTTCGCCTGTTTGAGGACTAGTGTGACCGCGATCTTTGTCCAGTTGCCTGGTGTGACCTCATAGCTATAGATGTCTCTCTTGGTCACGACCTCGCCCGAGTCGTATACGTCGAAGGTCCCCAGGTATCCCTCGTAGTTTGACGGGGTCTTGATGTCGAAGGTGAGCCTGTAGGCGCCTTTGTTCATGAACTCGTATGGCCCGTATACGAGGTGGCCTTCTCGGCTGCCCGACGTCGATTCTGCGACGTTCCCCGCTTCTGATGTTTGGTCGTGGATGATTGTACCCTTGCCTACGTAGAGGCCGCTGTTCACGGTGTAGGTTCTGGGGTAGGAGTCGGTCAAGATTGCTCCGGTGACATCCTCCCTCGTTATGAGGACGGCGCTGTCCTCATACGAGGCGATCTTATGACTGGAGCCTTCGGTGAGCGCGTTCTCGAAGACGTATGAAGTCGAGGCGTCGTAGGTCCTGAGGTCGAGGAGGATGTAGTCGGATTTTGACACTAGTTCATCTATGTAGTTTTTTAGGTATCTTTCCTGGTCTCCGCTTGGTGGGAGTTC
>Ga0315274_10009277_pt1 | contig 14229 bp, 18 predicted proteins | sample YL17G02_20_MG_FD_203700 | JGI IMG/M metagenome (GOLD analysis project Ga0315274, IMG submission 203700) | Sediment microbial communities from Yellowstone Lake, YNP, Wyoming, USA - YL17G02_20 | ecosystem: Environmental > Aquatic > Freshwater > Lake > Sediment | place: USA: Wyoming | collected... | reverse complement strand
AGAAAACAGGTCTTCTGGCCTGTTCTTTTTTCGGCTTAATCTATACTTCGTCAGATAGGGGCCCCTTCCCTTCTTGGGAAGGAGCCCAAGATAGACTTCAACAGGATGCCTTGCATTTGCAAATCCCAGAGAACTTTTTAACTACTTTCTTGATACTCATTCTTTTCACCTCCTTTCAAAACTCCTCGGGCGTAACATTGAAAAGGGTCCGGCTGTAACAGGCCCCCATGAATCTTGGCTCTATAACGGCATCCTCCCCTGCAAGCCTCGATCTCCGAGCAGTTGCAGGTTAAATCTTCCAAGCGAATTCGAGGAATACGTTGCCAGCAAATTCGAAGTCCTTCCTCGATCGATCCCACTGCTTCCTCGGCAAAAAGCCCGCATTTGGCAACTCTACCATTTGGGAGTATAGCACAAAGATGAGCGCCACAGGTAGAATTATTTTTTGAACCATGCCATCCCCCTCCGTAGCCATAATGAAGAAGACGACCCGCCTCAGCTGCCGTTACCCAGAACTCCTGGTTTTCTTTCAGCCTTCCTTCAAGACAAGGGACATCCACATTCCATTCTCTGATACCTTTGGACTGAAGAAGAGAAGCCAATGGGTCGAACTCCTTCAGATTTCTCTGATGAATCATTGTGGCCACGGAGACCTGAATGTTGGCTTCCTGGAGATGATCGATCGCCTTAACCGCCTTATTAAAAGTGCCCTTGCCCCGGAGGGACTCATGGCCCTCTTTCATCCCGTCAAGGCTGATCTGGGCTTCGTGGACACAAAGTCTTTTGGCCACCTCTTTAGTAATTCGTGCGCCATTGGAGAGAAGGATGGACCGAAATGCGTAATTTCTCAGGATATCATTGACCTCCCAAAAATAAGGGTGCAGCAGAGGTTCCCCTCCGGAGAGGAGGAGGCGAAGTCCCTGGATTTCTTCAAATTCTTTTAACACCCTTTCGATTTGTGCAGTGGAGAGATCTTGACAGAGACTGTCTCCGACATAGCAGTGTAGGCATTGGAGGTTGCATCGGTCCGTCATTTGGAGTTCGAGATATCGGAGAGAAGGAATGGGGGATGGGTTAATGAATAGTTTTCTTTGGATGGGAATTTCTGAGTAGGTGATCAGATTTTCGGAGAGACAGTATTGGATGAACTCCTTATCTTCTTCTCGAACAGGGGGATTCTCACCCAGGGAGCATCGGAGGAGAAAGTGATACGCATCTGGGCTCAGTTCATAGAGATCATCGCTTTCCATATCATAGAGATAGGGTTCCTCCAGATTTTTCAAAACGCAGTGGGCGGCCAGGTTGATGAATTTATTTCCGGATGACATCGGTGATCTCTTCGGGGGTGATCACGCCCTTTTCCAGAAGTCCTTTGAGGATTTTGAAGGCACCGCATTCCAAGTCTTTATCGGAGTCTTTAAAGAACTGGCAATGCCGACAGATCAGGGCGACCAAGGATTTCCTCTCTAAAATCATGGAAGGTTTCTTCATCATTGAGTTTATAAGATATTTCTTCCCAATTTGAAAGTGGAAATCATCGGGGATCGAATCTTCAGAAATCAATGATGGCCTTCCTCACACACCCAGCCCAAATGCTAATATTTTAGTAACGTTCAAAAGGTGAGGCATAAATGTTTTCCAATACATCCTTCAAGATGAGTAAAGACATCCAGCAAATCTCCCCTCCACCGGTGGGAGGGGATTCACCCTGTTAAATGGAAAACCTGATCTAATAAGAACCAAATAAGAAATCATATTTAACAGGGTAAAGGGGAGGGGGAAATGATTTAAGTACTTTGAAATTCATAACTTTTCCACCCCCACCCTCTCCCTCCCCCATCAAAGGGGGAGGGGGACATACCGTGGGTTTCAGATTACTTGAACCGGTTTTTTAATTCGTGCCCCACCTTTTGAACGTTAGCAATATTTTACACTATTCACAAAATAGTTTATACTATCAATGTCCGAACCAGAATGAGAAAACTATTGACAAAACTCACCATTCTATTTATATTGAAGGTCAGCCACGAAGGTTAAGCTCCTCAGAAGGGCGGAGCTAAGAGTGGCTTTTTTATTAGATAGGGATGGAGAAAAGAAAAAAATCAATTGTTGTGGTCGACGGTCAGGGTGGAGGAATTGGAAGCCTGATTATTAAACGCCTTCGCGAAGCCTTCGCAGAAGAGGCGGAGGTGATCGGTCTGGGAACGAACGCCATAGCGACGGGGGCCATGTTGAAGGCGGGAGCCAATAAAGGGGCTTCAGGGGAGAATGCCATTGTTCAAACAGTGAAAACAGTAGATATTATCATTGGGACGACCAGCATCGTCTTTGCCAACTCGATGATGGGAGAGTTGACCCCCAAAATGGCAGAGGCGATCGCTTCATCGCCTGCAACAAAATGCCTTCTCCCTCTAAAAATGCTCGAGGCGGAAATCATCGGGGCCCCTAAAGAACCCCTACCCCATCTGGTCGATCAACTGATTAAACGAATTCAAGAAATTCTTATAACCTGAAACTTAATCCCCCTCACCCCCCCCTTTAGCCGCCGGCCCGGAGGGAAAAGGGGGGATGGGGGTATTTGAAATAGGAGGAAAAAATGTGTGAGGCCAACGTGTACCTCGTTAAAGAAGGGAAAGAAGAGTTAGTTCTGGAGGATATCTCTATACTTCGTCCCGAAAAGGACGAACTCTACCTTCAAAATATCTTTGGAGAACAAAAAAAGATTAAGGCCCGAATTAAGGAGATGAATCTCATTGATCACCGCATCCTTCTCGAAGAAGGATAAATCCAAAATTGGTGGTCTCGTAAAAAGTCCAAATTACCCTGTTTTGTCATTCCTGCGAAAGCAGGAATCCAGGGTTTCCCGTGAAAACGGGAATCCAGTTCCTTTGTATAGTTCCCTGCTTTCGCAGGGACAACGTCTGGACTCCGGCTTTCGCCGGAGTGACGGTTTCAGGACTTTTTACGGATTCATCAAAATTGGAATTCGAAATTTAACCCCCTCACCCTTCCCCTCTCCCCGCTGGGGAGAGGGTGGGGGTGAGGGGAAATTTTCGAAATTTTGAATTTGTTTAGGATTTCGTGCTTCGAATTTAGAGTTTAATTTCTTAATATAGGCCACGAAGGTCTTTTTTCCCACAGAAGTTGGAGAAGTCTTCGTGGCTTTTTTGTTGGCTGAGTAGATTTAATTTTGGATAAGGATTAGAGGTGAAACCTTGAAAAGAAAGGAGGTCCAATGCATATACCTGATGGGTTTCTAAGTCATAGTATTAATGCTGCCACGTTCGTCATCTCATCAGGGGCTTGCGCTTATGGAGTGAAACGGGTGAACCGAAACTTTGGAGAGCGAGAAGTTCCTCTGATGGGGGTAACCGCTGCCTTCATCTTCGCTGCCCAGATGATCAATTTCCCTGTAGCCGGAGGGACGAGTGGGCACTTCCTGGGTGCGGTCTTTTCCTCCGTTCTCTTGGGCCCCTGGGCAAGCCTCATCATCATGACCATCGTCCTCATCGTCCAATGCCTGGGATTTGCTGACGGAGGACTGACGGCCATCGGATCAAATATCTTCAACATGGGGATTGTTGGATCCTTGGGAGGATATGCCATCTTCTTTCTCATCCATACCCTCCTTCAAAAAACTCGAAAGGGGTTTTTCATCGCCGTGGCCATCTCTTCATGGCTGTCCATTGTAATGGGCTCTTCTGCAGCAGCCATCGAATTAGCAATGTCAGGGACTGCCCCTTTAAAGGTATCTTTACCTGCCATGGCAGGTATCCACGCCATCATTGGCATAGGTGAGGCCATCATCACCACGACTGCCGTCTCTCTGATTTTAAAAACGAGGCCAGATCTGGTAATCAGTTATGTGCCCCCCATCCTTCCTTCCCCCTCGAGGGGGGAGGGTGAAGGAGAGGGTGGTAAGGAGGTGGTATATGAAAAGACGGTTTGATGGATGGGTATGGATCGGCTTGGGAATTTGCCTCCTGATAGCCCTCTTTCTTTCACCCTTTGCCTCTACTTCGCCTGATGGTCTTGAGAAGGTGGCAGAGACAAAGGGATTCTCAGAAAAGGGAGAAAGCTGGAAGTTCTGGAAGCATGCTCCCTTCCCTGATTATGCCGTCCCATGGATTAAAAATGAAAAGGTGTCAAATGCCCTCTCTGGCCTGATTGGAACACTGGCTATTTTCCTTCTGGCTTTGGGCATCGGGAGATTAATCAAAAAATCTCCTCCTGGGAGGAAAGTATTTTTAACCCCTCTCTCTCTCTTCCTGCTGTTATTCTCAACCTCCGCCTATGCTGCGCATCCTCTCATCACCGATGACACAGGCACACAGGGAAAGGGGAGGTTTCAAATGGAGCTTAACAGTGAAGTGAATTATGACAAAGAATCCGAAGCTGGAGTGAAAACGAAAACCACAGGGGGTGAAGTGGCAACGATTATATCCTATGGAATAATTGATAATGTGGATATTGTGCTGGGTGTTCCTTACCAGTGGTTTAAATTCAAAGAAGATGGAGAAATAATTTGTAGGGAGAAAGGACTCTCGGATATCTCACTGGAGTTAAAGTGGAGATTTTACGAAAGAGATGGATGGAGTTTTGCTTTAAAACCTGGCGTGACCATCCCAACCGGTAATGAGAAAAAGGATTTGGGTACAGGAAGGGTCACCTCCAGCATCTTTTTCATTACCACGAAAGAGATTGAACCGTTGGCATTTCATCTCAATCTCGGCTATATGAGAAATGAAAACAAGCTTGATGAGAGAAAGGATATATGGCATATCTCTCTTGCCTCGGAAGTGAAACTTATCAAAGATTTAAGACTGGTTACTAATATCGGAATGGAGAGAAATCCTGACAGGGCATCCAATAAAAACCCTGCCTTTATTCTGGGTGGATTTATTTATTCTATCGTTGAAAATTTTGATATGGATATCGGAATAAAAGGCGGCCTAAATAAACCTGAGACAGATTTAACAATCCTCGCGGGGATTACATGGAGGTTTTAAGTCCTTCCTGTCCGGTGCCAGAAAAGTGCTAAAGAGATAGGCAACCATTCCCCCTTTCCTAAAGAAGGGAATTATTTGAAATTTGTTTCGCCGGCACGGATCTCGATATCCAGTATATTTTCTCTTGGGGGGAGCACACAAGTAAATTTATTATTATAAGCGCAGGAGGGATGATAGGCCCTATTGAAATCTAAAACCATCTTGTACCCATCGAGAATCTCTGCATCGATATATCTCCCCCCCTCGTAACTCTCTTTTCCATTGGTCTGGTCTTTAAAAAGGATGAAGAGATAATCGCTCAGGATCGACTTATAAATCTCGAGTGTGTAATCCTTTCCGTCCAGTATAAAATGAAACTTTCCATATCGAATATATCGTTTGTTGGTCCCTTTGTTGGTTAGAAAGGTCGCATAATATTTCTGGTTGTTGATATGGAAGACGTAGCGTTCAATTTGACCGGAAAAGACATATTTTGGATCGAAAGGATAATATTTTAGTCCCTTAAAATTTCTCTTTTCCGAGGGGGTAAGGGGAGACCTTTGATGGGTCCTAAAAAATGCATCGCGCTCCTTTCTCCACTCCAAAACCTGCTTCTCTTGGAGAGGAATGAACATCGGGTCTCCAACCTCTCCAGCTACAACAAGCTCTTGAATCTGCAAAAGGATCCCCCAAAGTATCCCAATGATTAACGGAAGAAAAAAGATTTTCCCTTTGGTCATGATCATAAACCAAAACCCAATTTATCTTAACAAACAGGCAGTATAAAGGCAAATCAACCAACGGAAAATAGACATTGACATCAACCTATTCTCCCTCTCCCTTGACGGGAGAGGGCTTGCCCTGTGGAGTATGTTTTACCACTCCACGGGGTGAAGGTGAGGGTGTCATAGCACCCTTTGTCTCCCCCTCCCCCCAATCCCCTCCCGCCAGGGGAGGGGATTGGGGAGTTTCTGGGGTTTGTCTTTTTGAATGTCTATTTCGGGGAACCATTGATTTTGTAGATCCGGGCCCTTGACAGGTCCGGGCAGATGAAGTATAGTACCGTTATTCTCAAGAAAGAATAACGTTCGTTATGAAGGAAATGAAGATCGCTTACAAGGTCTGGCTCGATAAAGATGGCAAGGCTTTTGGTGATGGCCCCTATGAGCTTTTAAGACGGGTGGAGAAAACGAAGTCCCTCCACCAGGCAGCCAATCAGATGCGTATGTCCTATAGCAAGGCGTGGCGCTTGATCCGAACGCTGGAGGAAAGACTTGGTTTTGTTCTCCTTGAACGGAAAACCGGGGGCCCATCTGGAGGAGGTTCCAAGGTAACTCCTCAAGGAAAGGATCTCATGAACCATTATGGGCGATTTAGGAGAGACGTGGAAAAGGGTTTAGAGAAAATTTATAAAAAACATTTCGGTTCTTCCCCTCACCCCATCCCTCTCCCCCTAGGGGAGAGGGATGGGGTGAGGGGAAGAAAGGAGTGGAAATGAAAAAAATCCTCTTACTCATGCCGATCTTTCTAATTCTTGTGATCGCTCAAAATGGGCTCCCCACATCAAAAAGAATATTAATCTTTGCTGGCGCGGCAAGCAAACCTGCAACCGAAGAGGCTGTCAGAATCTTCCAGGAGAAAACAGGGTTAGCCGTCGATCTGATCTTTGGCGGTTCAGGATTCGTCCTCGCACAGATGAAACTGACGAAGAAGGGCGATCTCTACTTCCCTGGATCTTCAGATTTCATGGAACTGGCGGAAAAGGAGGGTTTGGTATTTCTTGAGTCCGAAAAAGTTATCGTTTATCTCATTCCCGCCATCAATGTCCAGAGAGGGAACCCCAAAGGAATCTATTCCCTCAAAGATTTGACGAAAGATGGAATCCAAGTGGCCATTGGAAACCCAGAGATGGTCTGTGTTGGGACTTACGCTGTAGAAATCATCGAAAAGAATCTCACCCCTTCGGAGAAGACGAAATTTAAAAAAAAATTGGTCAACTACACAGAGAGTTGTGAGAAAACGGCAAATGTCATTTCCCTCAAAGCAGTAGACGCTGTCTTAGGCTGGGAAGTCTTTCATTATTGGGACCCGGAACGGATTGAGACGATTCTTTTGAAACCGGAAGAGGTAAAAAGAATCGGTTACATTCCGATCGCCATCTCAAAATCCACGAAGGACAAAGCGGGGGCACAAAAAATCATCGATTTCCTCCTCTCCCCTTCAGGAAAGGCCATCTTCCAAAAATATCACTACTTGATGGATCCTCAAGAGGCCCTTCGTTTTACCAAGCCTGACACCCCTATTGGCGGTGAGTATTTTCTCCCTCCAGAATGGAGGACGAAAGAATTGAAGGAGATGAAAAAATGAATTTCCGTTATACCATGATGGGGGCGGCGGGAAGCCTCTTTGTATTCTATTTAGGGCTCCTCTTCTCCCTTCTCTGTTTTGCGAGTGGAAAAGGATTTCTCGACGCACTTTTCCACCCCCATACTCTTTTTTCTATTCAACTGAGCCTTATCGCAGCCACTTCGGCAACGTTTTTCGCTGTGGTGATTGGCCTTCCTGCGGCTTACGCCCTATCGCGCTTTGAATTTGTAGGGAAACGAATCATCGATACATTTTTGGAAATCCCGATGATCATGTCCCCCATCGCCCTGGGGGCTTCACTTCTTATTTTCTTCAACACTCCGTTAGGTGAGGTGATTCAGAGGAGAGGAATCTTTTTTGTTTTCGAAGTCCCGGGCATCGTTCTGGCCCAATTCGCAACGATTGCAGGCTTGTCAACCCGATTAATGAAGGCCTCTTTAGATGAAATTTCCCCAAGGTACGAAACGGTGGCCCGTTCCCTCGGATCCTCCTCATGGCAGGCCTTTTACAAAATCACTCTCCCCTTAGCATGGAGAGGTCTCATTGCCTCAATTATCCTTTCCTGGGCAAAGGCGTTAGGAGAATTCGGAGCAACCGTCACCCTCGCAGGGGCCATGCCTGGAAAGACCGAAACGATGCCTGTCGCAATCTTTACTGCCTTAGCCTCAGCCAATATTGATAAAACCATTGTCCTCATCCTCATCTTAGTGGTCTTTGGTCTGGTGACCCTCTATGGTGTCCGCTTGACAGGAGGAAGGCGTCTATATGATTAGGATAGAAGGACTCACCATCCTATTTGAATCGTTCAGGATAACGGATCTCCATATCGAAATTGAGGAAGGAGAATTTCATTTCCTCCTTGGCCCGACAGGAAGTGGAAAAACCTTGATTCTTGAATCCGTTATGGGACTCCACAAACCGAAGAATGGCAAGATTTGGATCGGCGAGAGAGAAGTTCAAGACCTGCCACCGGAGCGGAGGAATATCTCTTATGTACCACAGGATTTAGCACTCTTTCCCCATTTAAGAGTAAAGGAGAATATTCTTTACGGAATCAAGGCAAGAAATCTCGACCTGAAAGCCTACGAGGGATATGTGCAGGCCCTCATCCAGGTGATGAAGGTTGACCACCTCCTTGAACGTTACCCTGCCAATCTCAGCGGAGGTGAGAAGAAAAGGGTGGCTCTTCTCAGGGCGTTAGCACCAAAACCAAAACTCCTTCTCTTTGACGAACCCCTCTCTGGGCTGGACCCATCCATCAAGGTCGAAATCCAGCAGCTTCTAAAAATCCTCCATTCCTCCTTTCATACTACGACACTCTGTGTCACCCATGACTTTGAAGAGGCCTATGTTCTGGGTGATGGGATTACCATCTGTATTGATGGAAGGATAGAGCAGGCGGGGAAAAGAGATGACGTCTTTCTAAGACCCCAGTCCAGGAAGGTGGCCCAATTTTTGGGTGCAAAGAACCTATACAGAGCAAGAGTTTTAAAGAAAGAGGAATCGCTTCAGCGATGGGTACTCGGTGTCAATGGCCTTCAATTTTCCATGCCACTGAGTCTATGCCGAGATCCGATAGAGGTCGGAAAAGAGGTGGATCTCTTCATCCGGCCTGAAGAGGTTATGATCATTCGCGAGGGAAAACCCCTAAAGGATTCTTTGAAGAGAAATATCTTCGAAGGAGAGATTCTCGACATCATCGATAGGGGAAGATATCATATGGTTTACGTTCAGACGATGCAAGGAAAGATCCCCTTCGAAATCTCCATTCCCAATTACGCCTTCCGAAATTTAAACCTTTCAATTGGTAAGACTATCAAAGTGGCTCTCAGGGAGGAATCCCTCTGGGTGATGAGTTAAGTTCTCTTCTGACTTATCACCCTAATCCCCACTTATTAAGGGGAGCATTATATTGTTTGCATTTCTCAATCACTATTTTTAAATTCAGTATGAACGATCCCCCTTTGGCAAAGGGGGACATAGGGGGATTTTCCAAACATTTAAATCCCCCCTTACCCCCCTTTTCTAAAAGGGGGAATGCAAACAAATATATGCCCCGGGTAATAAATCATTTTATCTTGTTCTACAGGTTAAATACCCATGTTCTGGTGACGTCCTAACCAGAATGGTAATGGCTCAGTTACGGTACCAGATCAAACAAGCCCCGTCGTAAGAACGGCTTCCAGCCCCGCCATGGCAGAGATTTTGTCGCGGGTAATCATTTTACAATTGGTCCGTTTCCATTCAATCAATCGAGATGAAGTCCTCAGAAATAAGGGCAACCCTTCATGACGGAGCATCACCCGCGAACAATGAAAATTGATTCCTATCTATCCCCTCCCCCTTCGATGGGGGAGGGTCAGGGTGGGGGTGGACCTCCAAATCGTATCCCCCCTCACCTCAATCCTCTCCCTCCGAGGGGAGAGGAGGTATTTTGTGGTGTTATTTTCTGGGAAGTGTCAAATTTAAAATGGCGGTTCTTCATAGATGAGCATGTTCAATATTCCCATAAATAGACTACACTTTATTGTATGCATCAAAAGGGTGAATCGGAAAAACCGCCATAATTTATATGACACAAATCTCCTTGTATCAATAAGAAATCTAAAAAATACAGTTACTTACAATCGTGACAACCAATTGATATGTACAACAAATTACCCCGTTAAAACCTCTGCCATGGCGGGATCGCAGCAAGATGCTGCTCCTACGGGTGTTGGACATGGATAAACCTCCTGTAACTCAGGGATTACCCAGAATGAGTTTATTCAATTGACAATCAAACGTGAGGTTGATATTTTCTTGAGCTGGGAGGTTGCTTCACTGTATTGCATATTGTGCGCCGTTCATCGCATGGAAAGGGTCGGAAACGGCGCTGGTACCAAGACAATTTCCTCACAACAGATAGGTCACTTGCAAACCATGAACGAGGTTATCTTAAAGGGCTATATTCCAGGGGTAATTGGTCGAATTGCCGAGCTTCACGCAACCTATTACTACCCGAACTGGGGGTTTGGACTTTTCTTTGAAGCCAAAGTCGCCACAGAACTATCCGAGTTTCTGGGTCGATTGGATGAGACACGGGACAGCTTTTGGACTGTCTGCCTCAACCATCGGGTTGAGGGGAGTATTGCGATTGATGGGATTAGGGCAACAACGGATGGGGCGCACCTTCGATGGTTCATCCTATCACCGGAGACACGGGGCCGCGGTACTGGGAATAGACTGATGGAGGAGGCAATCTCCTTTTGCAAAAAAAGGAGCTATAGGCAGGTGTATCTTTGGACTTTTGAAGGTCTTCCTGTGGCTCGCCATCTATATGAGAAGTTCGGTTTCAAACTCGTAGAACAATTCGATGGTATGCAATGGGGAACAAAGGTGATTGAGCAGAAGTTCGAACTTACCCTGTGATAAGAGGCTACCAAAGCCGGCCGACGGACGAATACCCAGTGGCCTCTCCTTCCTCAACCTGACAGTTGCAAAACGGACACGCCTGCGTGCCGAAACGCCTGCCTGTGCGAAGCCGCTCCGGCGAAGGCAGGCACTACGGCGTGCAGGCACGGGCAAACCGCCCTTCAAGGCTTCGGAAGGCGGTTAGTTTGAGAATTTAAGGGTATCGGAGGACATCACTCCAAGTGAATTCCAGTAGGGGAAAGGGACGAGAGTGCCGATTCGGCCAAAGGTTCGCCTCGAAGCCTCTCCGAACGGCTTGCCCATGTCCGTATCGTCAAAAGTTTATCAACGTTAAGGTCAATTCTCTTCGCCGTCAATTCGAATTTCGATGCGCCTGGCAGGATCGCCTCCCTTTAATGAAGACACCATTCCCTTTACCGTTTTCGCTAAAAAACTCTTAACAAAAGGGCTCAAAGAAATCTCCTTCCCGTCCACCTTCAGGAACACATCCCCTTCCCTTTTCAATGTGAAGAACTTTTTCTCAATAAAATTGGCAAGGCCCTTCGTGTCATCGAGGGAAAAACATGAAGTCCCGATATTAAACTTCTTGTCTGAAACGATGGCAATAAGATTATCCTCCTTCGTGCAGAGGAGTACTTTATGCTTCCCTTTCCGGAAAACCTCAATCTTGGGCTGGGTATCCTTCTTATAACCCTCTGAAATGATGAGATCCACATCTTGAATAAATTTCTCCCGAATCTCTTCCAGGGAGAGATCCCTCTCTACATCTCTAATGAGGGCAACTTTATTAGGCGATGAAATGACGACTGAATGGGCTCCTGCCTGCTTGTGTCGCCAACTATCTTTCCCTTCCCGATCCACTTCAAACCCATGCACATCGTGTTTCACTGTAGCGACCCGATAACCCCGACGGGTCAATTCTGGCAGCAGTTTTTCGATCAAAGTGGTCTTGCCACTGTCCGATTTTCCAACAATAGAGATAATGGGAATCATCGATCCTCCAATGCGGATTGCGGAATGCAGATTTCGGACTGAAATCGGTCTAAATTCCGCATTCCGAATTCCGAACTCCGAATTGTTAAAAGTTACGGTCTAACAGTTGAACCTTGATCTTTTCCCCTGCTCTCACAATCTCACGGTCCTCGGGGATGACAATCAAGCCGTTCGCTCTGACCATTGATCTCAGTATTTCAGAACCCTGAGCCCCTGTCACGGCAACAAAATAGTGATTGTCCTCAAAAGATACGAAAGCCCGGATAAAATGACGCCTCCCTACCTCTTTATGTATATCCTCTCTCAGGATGGCCTCGACAGTGGGACGAAAGAGTTGACGATGGCCCATCATCTTCAGGAGTGAAGGCCTCACAAATTGCTCAAAAGTGACCATGGAGGAGACGGGATTTCCTGGAAGGCCAAAGACAGGTTTCTTTCCGATCGTGCCAAAAGCCAATGGCTTGCCGGGTTTCATCGCCACTTTCCAGAAGACCATTTCCATCCCCAAATCGTTCAGGACATCCTTAACGAAATCGTAATCACCCACAGAGATCCCTGCTGAAGAGATGAGCACATCGGCCCGGATTCCCTGACGAAGCTTTTCCTCGATCTCCTCTTTTCTGTCCTTAGCAATACCCAATTGAATAGGAATCGCACCGCAATCTTTTACCTGAGCGGCCAAGGTATAGGAATTGCTGGAGACGATTTTGACCTCATTCCAATCCCCGTCCACATCGACCAGCTCCTCCCCGGTGCAGAGGATCGCCACCAGTGGCCTCTGATAAACAGAGACAAAGGAGCGCCCCACCGAAGCGAGTATTCCAACCTCTGCCGGCCGAATGAAATCTCCGATAGAAATAACCCGTTCTCCACTTCTCAGATCCGCTCCAGCCTTTCGGATGTTTTCACCGGGAGCCACTGCCCTGAGGATTGTAACAAATCCATTCTCGTTTCTTGTATCTTCCACACGGATAACGCTACCGGCTCCTTTTGGAATCGGAGCACCGGTCATGATTCGGATGGCCTGTCCCTTCTCAACTATCTTTGACGAAATAAAGCCTGCCGGAAGGTCCCCAATAACCTTTAACTGAATGGGACGATCTCGAGAAACATTCCGGATATCCTCGGACCTCACAGCATACCCATCCATCCCTGAGTTATCCAAGGGCGGGATATCCCGATTGGCGTAAATATCTTCTGCGATCACTCTTCCTAAGGTTTCCAAAATGGAGACCTTTTCAGACCCTAAGGGCTGAATATGAGAAAGGATTTTATCAAGGGCTTCCTCTACAGTGATCATGACCGGAATATAACATAAAAAGAACCCCTTGAAAATGCGAAGAGTGGATTCAGATTGTTATCTTGACCCTTTGAGCCAAAACGATATTATGTTAAGATTCAACACGCAAATAGAACCACCCCCCACCCTCACCCTCCCCCTCTGAGGGTGGGGGTGCTTATCTTCATCCTTTGCGGTGCCCTTGTTGGACATGGAGGTTTGCACAAATTAAAGAAGGAGACGAACTGATGAAAATGCGGATAACCATACTCTGTGAAAACACCGTCGGCCGACGAATTGGTTTAGGTGAACATGGATTTTCTGCTTTTATTGAGACAGACCAGGGAAATTACCTCTTTGATACAGGCAGCGGGCCCTCGGTTGTTGGAAATTCCCTTGAATTGAACAAAGACTTGCGAACCATCAGAAAAATCTTCTTGAGCCATGGACACTATGATCATACCGGAGGGTTACCTGAAGTTTTAAAACTGAGGGGGAAAGTGGATGTCCACACCCATCCCCATGCCTTTCTGGATCGAATCCATGTGATTAAAGAAAATGAAAAAGAAACAAACCGATTTGTTGGTCTTCCCTATAAGAAAAAATTTCTGGAATCTCTGGGTGCCCATTTTATTTTCAATACGGATTTTATGGAAGTTGAAAAAGGATTTTTTCTGACCGGTGAAGTCCCCAGGAAGACATCTTTTGAGAAACCGGATCCAACCCTCTTCACTGAGATCGACGGGATAACCAATCTCGATATCTTTCCGGACGACCAATCCCTGATTCTCGATACGGAGAAAGGACTAATCCTTATCCTCGGGTGTGCCCACTCGGGGCTGATCAACATCATCCACCATGTTATCCATAAGACAGGAAGAGAAAAATTTTATGCCATTCTGGGTGGAACTCACCTGGATTTTCTGACGCCAAAGCAATTGGAGGAAACCATCGAGGCCTTGAAAAAGATGGACATCGAAAGAATGGGTGCCGCTCATTGTACTGGAATGAGGGCCGCATTCAGACTCCACCAGGAATTCGGGGAGCGGTTCTTTTATGGTCACGTGGGAAGTGGATTAGAAATATAGAATAAGATTGTAAAAGCTAAGATTTGGTTTACAGGCCCTGCCAAAACAAAACTCAATTGGCGCTTCCACTTACTAATACAAACGCACTAAATAAAATGAC